>CERC01016666.1_pt1 | contig 15754 bp, 13 predicted proteins | sample 530921 | NCBI WGS metagenome assembly CERC01 (sample SAMEA2621099, study PRJEB7988) | marine metagenome | isolation source: saline water (ENVO:00002010), including
CGCCTGGTTCGTAGCCAGGTACTCTATCCAGCTGAGCTACGGGCGCAATAATCAAGTGGCGGTGAGCGAGGGATTCGAACCCTCGATAAGATTTCTCCTATACGCCCTTAGCAGGGGCGCGCCTTCAGCCACTCGGCCAGCTCACCAACAACGGCGCGTAATATACCTAACTGATTTTAAAAAGGAAAGGAAAAGATAGAAAAAAAGTTATTGATTCCCTTCTTCAGCCTTTTCACGCTGAATGCGCTGGTAAATTTCTTCACGGTGAACCGACACATCTTTAGGCGCATTAACACCAATGCGCACCTGATTGCCTTTGACACCTAGAACTGTAACAGTGACGTCGTCACCAACCATTAGAGTTTCGCCAACTCGACGAGTAAGAATTAACATGATGTAGGATCTCCTTTGTACATCCAAGGCTAACTTGCACCAAAGCAAGCCACACACACTGGCATTCATCCAAATCCCTGCCAGAACGTTGCCCATGCAATAACAGCTAATCTAACTATAGACCAGCTTTTTACCATAAGTTCAATTATTCACTTACAGAATGATTCGCATCAAGATCAAACGCTGAGTGCAACGCACGCACCGCCAATTCAAGATACTTCTCAGCAATAACAACAGAAACTTTAATTTCAGATGTAGATATCATCTGAATATTAATACTCTCATCTGCCAAAGCATCAAACATTTTACTTGCCACGCCTGCGTGAGAGCGCATACCGACCCCCACAATCGAAACCTTGGCAATTTTATTATCGCCAACGACTTCACGCGCACCAAGCTCTACAGCCACCTGATTAAGCACTACCTCAGCAGCCTCATAATCATTACGATGAACAGTAAAGGTAAAATCAGTTGTATTATCAGCTGCAACATTTTGCACGATAACATCTACTTCAATATTTGCTCGACTAACAGGGCCTAATATTTTTGATGCAACACCTGGCACATCAGGCACACCCATCACTGTTAGCTTTGCTTCATCGCGATTAAACGCGATACCTGAAATAATAGGCTTTTCCACAGTTGAATCATCCTCTACGGTAATCAACGTACCCGGACCATCTTGAAAGCTATGCAACACCCTCAATGGCACCTTATATTTTCCGGCAAACTCAACCGCTCGAATCTGTAAAACTTTAGATCCCAAGCTTGCCATTTCTAGCATCTCTTCAAACGTAATCTGACTTAAACGCTGCGCCCCCTCAACCACACGAGGGTCCGTGGTATAAACGCCATCAACATCCGTATAAATCTGACACTCATCAGCTTTTAGCGCTGCGGCCAATGCAACACCTGTTGTATCTGAACCGCCACGCCCTAGGGTGGTAATATTCCCTTGAGCATCAACACCTTGAAAACCGGCAACCACAATCACCCGACCTTCACTTAGGTCCGATTGCATAGAGGCTACCTCAATATCCTGAATGCGAGCTTTACTATGCGATGAATCCGTCAGAATTTTAACTTGCGCTCCGGTATAAGAGCGAGCCGCAACTCCACGCTTTTCTAAGGCCATACACAGCAAAGCGATAGTAACCTGCTCACCCGTAGAGACAAGTACATCCATCTCGCGAGCATTCGGCGTAGAGGGCTGAATCTCTTTCGCCAACCCGATAAGCCGATTTGTCTCACCACTCATGGCAGAGACAACAACGACAATATCATGCCCCTGCTTTTTAAAGCCTTCTACCTTTTCAGCGACAGCTTCAATGCGTTCGACACTACCAACAGAGGTGCCACCATATTTTTGTACATAAAGCGCCATAATTACACCTTATAACACTGCGTTATGCTGTAGCGACTTCTACAAGAGCAACAACAGACTCCAATGCGGAAGGCAAGGCATCAACATCTACACCACCACCTTGTGCAAAATCAGGCCTACCACCACCTTTACCACCAACCTTAGCAGTCAAATCTTTAATTATATCCCCAGCTTTGATCTGAGATGTGACATCCTTAGTTACACCTGCCGCCAATGCGATCTTGCCATCAGCAACTGTCGCCAACACAACAACACCACTGCCTAACTTATTCTTTAGCTGGTCAATAGTGTCACGCAACGCTTTAGGCTCAACACCTTCCAGCTTAGCAGCTAAGACTTTGACACCGTTGATATCAACTGCATTACCTACAAGGTCTGAACCTTTAGCCGCTGCAAGCTTGGCTTTCATCTGCTCTAGAGACTTTTCAAGCTGACGTGACTTAGCCTGCTGCTCTTGCAGTTTCTGTTCTAGCTGAGATTGCTGCTCAGCAAAATAACTCATCGCACCAGCAGCCGTTACCGCTTCAATACGGCGTACACCTGAAGCAACACCGCCTTCAGACGTAATTTTAAGCAAACCTATATCACCTGTACGCTTAGCATGAGTACCACCACAGAGCTCAACAGAGAAATCACCGCCCATTGATAGTACACGCACTTCATCATCGTACTTTTCACCGAATAGCGCCGCAGCCCCTTTTTCTTTGGCCGCGTCGATTTGCATAATTTCCGTTACTACTGCTGTATTACCACGTATCTGCTCATTAACCATCTGCTCAACTTGAGCCAATTGCTCTGATGTCACTGCCTCAAAATGAGAGAAATCAAAACGCAATCTTTGCTCATCATTCAAAGAACCTTTCTGCTGCACATGCGTTCCCAAAACTACACGTAAAGCTTCATGTAGTAGATGTGTAGCAGAGTGATTTAATGCAATAGCCTGACGACGCGTTTCATCAACCTGGGCGGCTACTTTATCTCCAACTTTAAGCTGACCTGTAGTCAAACTACCATGGTGAAGGTTGTTTTTGCCTTCCTTCGTGCAATTTGTGACAGTAAAAGCGACATCATCTAACTTAAGCTGACCGGTATCGCCCACCTGACCACCTGACTCTGCATAGAAAGGAGTCTTATCCAAAACAACAAGTCCTTCATCACCTGCATTCAGCGCATCAACTGCCTCTCCATTTTTAAACAGAGCAACAACAGCAGAACCCGAATCAGCAAGCAGCTCATAACCAGTAAAAGCTGTTTCACCCTCTAGACGAATCGTATCGTTGTAATCTACAGCAAACTTACCTGCAGCCCTTGCTCTATCACGCTGAGCCTCCATAGCCTGCTGAAAGCCCTCTTCATCAACACTCAGTTCAAGCTCGCGCGCAACATCAGCAGTTAAATCGAATGGAAAACCGTAGGTGTCATAAAGCTTAAATACTGTCTCACCAGGTATAACCGTTCCCTGCAGAGCATCAATCGCTTCTTGCAGCAAGCGCATGCCATGATCAAGCGTTTTAGCAAACTGCTCTTCCTCTTTGAGGAGAACTCGCTCAACCTGCGCTTGCTTCTCAGCTAGCTCAGGATACGCTTCACCCATCTCTTTAACCAAAGCAGCAACCAGCTGATTAAAGAATGCCCCTGTTGCACCTAATTTATTGCCATGGCGTACAGCTCGACGAATAATACGACGCAGCACATAGCCAGCACCTTCATTAGATGGCAAGACACCATCAACAATTAAGAAAGAACATGAACGGATATGGTCCGCAATTACGCGTAAGGACTTATTGTCCAAGTCGTTACTACCTACAGCAGCGGCAGTCGCTTTTAGCAGGTTTTGAAAAATATCAATTTCATAGTTTGAATGAACATTTTGCATTATTGCCGCAATACGCTCCAAACCCATCCCCGTATCCACGGAAGGTTTTGGTAACGGTGTCATTTCACCATCAGCACTACGGTTGTATTGCATGAATACAACATTCCAAATTTCGATATAACGATCGCCATCTTCTTCAGGGCTGCCTGGAGGCCCACCCCAAACATCTGCACCATGATCAAAAAAGATCTCAGTACAAGGACCACAAGGACCTGTATCACCCATGGACCAAAAATTATCTTCGTCTAACTTTGAAAAACGCTCAGGATCAACACCAATCTCTTCTTTCCAAATACGTTCAGCTTCATCATCAGAGTGATGTACCGTTACCCATAGGCGCTCTTTAGGTAAACCCATCACCTCTGTCAAAAAGACCCAAGCAAAACGAATAGCTTCAGGTTTAAAGTAGTCACCAAAACTAAAATTACCTAACATCTCGAAAAACGTATGGTGACGCGCGGTATAACCAACATTTTCCAAATCGTTATGCTTACCACCCGCACGAACACAACGCTGGGAACTTGTAGCACGCGAGTAATTGCGCTTATCGCTACCTAAGAATACGTCTTTAAATTGAACCATGCCCGCATTGGTAAACATCAATGTAGGATCATTAGCAGGAATTAGAGAGCTGCTTGCTACAACTTCGTGGCCTTGCTTATTAAAATAATCTAAAAAAGCTTGGCGAATCTCAGCGCTTGTCATGTATTTCATAAATGAACCGTATACGTGTCCGTTTTGGTAAACCTGCCAATAACCTTAATGTAAGGATTCAACAGAAAAAGTAACCGCAAATATGGGCGCAATAGTATATCTCTTGTATAGGGATTGATCGAATATTTTTGAACTTTCACCCAGTAAAAGGAGACTTTACGATCAAATAAGCTTATAAAATATAAGCATTCATCTTATCTCTGGCTCAAACTCACCCTCGGCATACCTAATTTCATCAAACGTAAAGCCTCGCTGACTCATAAATCGCACACGCTTAGCTCGCTCTTTGTAATCCAGGTTTTGTTTAGAAAAAGCATATTTACGTTGGTATAGCTCAGCTGCAAGTACAAACCAATCCAGCTCATTTTGCTCTAAGATAGCCTCCAGCATGTCTGACTTAATTCCTTTAGCCTTCAGATCAAACCGAATTCGATTAAGGCCATGACCCTGCCCTACCCTCATTCGAACAAAGCTATCCGTAAAGCGCTCATCAGATTGATACCCTGATTCAGATAAACGCTCCAGAACCTGTTCAGCATCTACCCCCTCTCCTAACGGCTTTAATTTATTTCGCAGCTCCAAACGGGAATACTCTCTTCTAGCGAGTAAGCCGATTGCTTTATTCCATACATCTTTTTCACTTTCTAATAATTTCATTAGTCTTTGACCACCCAGCATTTGGACGATTCGATTAAAACAAAAAAACCTCCATTGCCATAAGCAAGGGAGGTTTAATAATACATTCAAAAGCGATTAGATCAGATCAAGATTCTCTGACGCGTCCTCTTCCTTTTCTGCATCAGGAGCCGCAGCAAGTAAGCGCTTGCGAATCTCTGTTTCTATTTCGACTGCTATCGCTGAATTCTCTTCCAAATACTTAGAAGCATTCGCCTTGCCTTGACCAATTTTATCACCATTATAGGCATACCAAGCTCCGGACTTATCCACCAGCCCCTCTTTAACGCCTAAATCGATAACTTCGCCCATATGGTAAATACCTTTACCATACATAATCTGGAATTCTGCCTGCCTAAATGGCGGAGAAACCTTGTTTTTTACAACCTTAACACGTGTTTCATTACCAACAATTTCATCACCCTGCTTAACAGCACCCGTACGACGGATATCAAGACGTACAGAAGAGTAAAACTTAAGCGCATTACCGCCTGTTGTTGTTTCCGGGGAACCAAACATCACACCAATTTTCATACGAATTTGGTTGATAAAGACAAGTAAGCAGTTGGACGTTTTAACGTTACCCGTTAACTTACGCAGCGCCTGCGACATCAAACGAGCCTGCAAACCAACATGAGTATCACCCATATCACCTTCAATCTCCGCTTTTGGCGTCAATGCAGCAACCGAATCGACAATAATTACATCAACTGCATTAGAGCGAACCAGCATGTCGGTAATCTCTAATGCTTGCTCACCTGTATCAGGCTGAGAGACAAGCAGATCGTCAACATTCACACCTAGCTTCTCAGCATAAAGCGGATCCAACGCATGCTCCGCATCAACGAAAGCACAAGTTTTACCTTCTTTCTGAGCTTCTGCGACAACTTGCAGAGTCAACGTCGTTTTACCTGAAGATTCAGGCCCATAAATTTCGACGATTCGACCGTAAGGCAAGCCACCTATACCTAATGCAATGTCCAAACCTAAAGAACCTGTAGAAACAGCAGGAATCGCCTCACGCGGCTGATCACCCATACGCATAACCGCGCCTTTACCAAACTGCCTTTCGATCTGGCCTAATGCTGCATCAAGTGCTTTTTTACGATTCGCGTCCATCTTTAAATCCCGTGTAAGTCATTTCGTGTTGCGTTGAAATATACTGTATGTATGGACAGTATTATTTCACAAGTTTTCGGGATTGCAACCCTCAAGCAAAAAAGTTCTGTAAAATTCCTTCTAACGCAAAACTAACCGCTTGTTTTCTAACGGATTCCCGGTCTCCATCAAAACAACACATTTGCGTTTTAGTTTCACCACCGTCGCAACCCCAAGCAAACCATACAGTACCTACAGGCTTTTCTGCACTGCCGCCTCCTGGTCCAGCTATACCGCTAGTGACAACTGAAAACTGTGCACAACTATGCAAAAGAGCACCTTCCGCCATCTCTTTAACTACTTGCTCAGAGACCGCCCCATACTTTTGCAGAGTCGCCTCAGACACACCTAACATCTCTTGTTTCGACTGGTTACTGTATGTCACAAACCCCCGATCAAACCAAGCAGAACTACCCGCGATAGAAGTCAGTTCTTGAGCAATCCAACCACCTGTACACGATTCCGCCGTAACAATGATTTGCTGGTTCTTCATAAGGCGATCAGCAAGATCTTGCACGATTTTTTCCATAATAAAGCTCCGAACAACACAACTTATTGTAAACTTTTTAAAAGCGTCAATTGTCAGAACAACTAAGCTCTGCTCGCTTCCATTAAAAAACGCTTAAGATATAGAATCCTCAAACATTTCATATTCTACCAACTTAATCATTCAGAAAATCAGTTTGAAATAATCTCTACTGCAGACATTTCAACACCTTATTACAGCACTTTAATGCGCCGTCGCGATACTGATACTGTGTTGATGACAATTATTCACGTACAATACTGCAGCCAAAAAATTCATCTTTCAGCCGGTATTATCTTGTTATGAGTTCTAAAGCATCCGCAACACATACACCTATGATGCAGGAGCGTGTTAAATCTGATTTATAAGCATTTTTTTATAAATAAAAGAAAAAGCCACACCAAAAGCTACACTTTGATATTAACTCTTATTAGACTGTATTGGACTACATAGAACACGGCCCGAGCCTGGCTTTATGCATTTCATAGGTACCGATTATGATAAATACAGCTTTTGAGGGATCTTCCCGCACTCCAACCCAGCGGATGAACTTTCAGAAGAACAAATACCAAAACATACTTAAAGCATCTTATTCAAGCGACTTTAACGCAGCTGTTACCTGACCTCACCGGAAGCCACAATACGCTTGTGACCACCCACTTTACGGACAAAACCCATGAAGTATTTTCACTTATTGTCATGGACAGCCAGAATGGCTGTACTAGGTATTGACGATCCGTTTACGGGAGCAATCGACTAATAATAACTGGGCCCAAGGTCTCCATATGATAAAGTTGATTCATGAGGGCCTTTAGCTCAGCTGGTTAGAGCAAACGACTCATAATCGATCGGTCGCAGGCTCGAGTCCTGCTAGACCCACCACTTTCTCTTTAAATACAGCAAGTTATTCTCGAAATCGTCTTTCTATCTTTTTTAATAGGGTTCATCATATGTAACCCTGCATTAAATCCCGTATCACTACCGCAACCCTGAACCATTTGCCTTTTTTCGGGGTTACCTCTGGGTTACATTCCTAGTAAATTCATTAATCTCACTCAATAGGTGCAATTTAATGGAAGATATGAATAAACACGTCAAGGAATATATTGAGTACTATTGCAGATTAAATACTTCTCCAGAGTATGCATTACTACTTAAAGGCTCCTGGGGATGCGGTAAAACCTATTTAGTAGAAGAAACAATAGAAAAGCTCGAAAGAGAAGATTATAAGTTCTTGCTTGTCAGCCTTTATGGCATATCGAGCATCGATGACATTGAGACAAAATTCTTTCAAATATTGAATCCAGTACTATCAAGCAAGCCAATCGTACTCGCAGGAAAGTTAGCTAAAGGCTTACTAAAAGGCACATTGCGCGTAGATATAGATGGAGACGATAAGACTGATGGCAATTTAAAAGCCGGCATCCCAGACATCAACTTAAATGATTATCTAACAGATACATCAAACTGCATATTGGTCTTTGATGATATTGAGAGATGCCATATAGAACTGAAACAACTGCTCGGATATATCAACTATTTTGTTGAAAAAAGTGGCTACAAAGCAATCCTGATAGCTGACGAGACTAAACTAGTATCGAAAGAGACAGAACAAGACGAAAAGCCAAACCAGTACTTTCAGGCCAAAGAAAAACTAATAGGCAAGACATTAGAAGTTAAATCTGATGCAAAAGTAGTTTATGAGCACATCGTCACGGATGTTATTGAAGATCCAGAACTTGTTGAGCATTTTAAATCTCACCAAAACCACTTCATTAAAATTTACAACGAATCCGGCTATGACAACCTTCGATCACTTAGAAAAGCACTTATCGAATCCGGAAGGATTTGGTCTTTACTCGATCCTGAGATAAAGAAAAAAGATGAACTTCTTCTTCACCTATTTACGCTGCTAATCGTACTGTCAATGGAGATATTCTCTGGTTTCATTAAGCCTGAAGAATTCAATAAATTGATAGGCCGCGCCATCGTTTCGAGAGGATTAACGCCGAATGCTGACAAAAGAGCCCCTAACAACTCTCGATATAGCAACATAGAAAAAAAGTACTCAATAAGCCTACTTAGTACAGTACTGGACATCCCCACTTGGACAAAACTTTTTGAAACCGGTCATATTTCCAAAGAAAGTCTGAATTCTAAGCTAAGAACCACAAGCTATTTTCTACAGGAAAACACCCCAAACTGGATGAAACTATGGCGGTATTGGGAATTAGAAGATGCCGACTTTAAAAAAGCTTTAGAGGACTTTAAGAACGAGTACGACAGCCACAGCTTTATAATACCTGGAGAAATCAATCATGCTGCTGGAATAATGCTTAAACTTTCTAAGCTAGATCTTATTTCGGTTCCTGTATCTGATGTTGTTATAAATCATAAAAAGTATATCGGTGATATTGCAGCAAGAGGAAACATCAAGGTAGAACTTCGCAACAAATTTGATCAGCTTGAGACAGATAGCCATAGAAGTTTACAATTTCATTGTTATGACACTGACGAGTTCAAAGAGCTAAAACAATACTTAGATGATAAATTCGATCAAGCAACAGACAAGCTCCTGAAAACCGAAGCGAAAAGAATTTTAACTACACTCAAGACGTCTACCCTGCAAGCAGCAGAAGATCTAAATCATTCAAATGACAAATACACTCCATTTGCTCGCCTGCCTGTACTCAAGCATTTGCAAAGCAAAGAACTAACCCGCTGTTATTTAGATCTTTCTAATGCAGATAAGAGGAACTTCATCTCCACCCTTGTAAGACGCTACGAACTTTTAACTTCTACACCTAAGCTATTAGAAGAAAAGACTGTAATCAAAATTTTTAGAAAGCGACTTACCACGATTTATCCAGACCTCGAAAATGCTCCAAGCAAACTTCAAGTAGAACAAGCTATAACCCAGCTTGAAGAAGTCCTAGATAATTTCGAAAGGCTAAAATAGAGATTAAAAGGGGGATGCACAGCACCTCCCCCTTCTCTGCTCTATTAATCAGCAACCGCCTGAGTTGTCGCCGCCAACGCTATTAAACCTGCAGCACCGGTCAGCCACTTATTCCCACCACTAGCCTTGTAGGCTGCATACATTGCAGTTGGTACTATCACACACGAAGTTACTACTTGCTTACTTGTTGGCTTTAAACCCAGAACCTTACGCACAAAGCTTTCACAGTTAAATGTGATGAGTGAATACTTCACCTCGCCGATAAAACTTCTTGCGCATGCAATTACCTCGAGCTTGGTAAAGTTTGAGACCATAGATGAAAGGGAAACAGATTTTCCAGCTACAGCTTCTGTCCAGGTACGCTCGGTCACACTCCCCCTTGCTGCAGAGTTATCTATAACCATCGGAAAACCATCATCACCAATGCAGTCTGAAACAACAGCATAGTGAGTAAAAGTTTGATACCTGATCTTGATAATATCGCCTGGTTGATACAGGAATTTTCTTAGTGAAGTCATTGTCGCTCCATGATATAAATTGACATTATTAATAGACTAAAGGACTTATGCCTAGCAGGCATAAATAACTTATACGCGAGTTAATGTCATGTTACAACCCGGTTCAACTTATTCTGCCGTTGTAGGCGCTGTAATCGCTAACCAAAGAGAAATTTTAGATGTTTCGCAGGCTCAATTAGCCGAAGCTGTAGGTATTGGCCAGCCAGCTTGGTCTAGGATAGAGAAAGGTGAAAGCGCTCTTACAATTGACCAGCTTGCGAGAGCTGCTAGTAGGCTTAATAGCTCCCCTTCTGCACTCTTACATATGGCAGATCGCACTGTCACGGAAATGAGAGAGCAAGAGCTAAAAATTTCATATGAAAAGCCTCAGCGAAAAAGCAATGCTGCAAAGAACACTGGCTTGCTACTTTTGGGAGGTGCAGCCTTAGCAACGTTGATCTATGCTGCTAATAAATCTAAGTAGGGTTGTAGTGGTTCAACGAATCCCGGTCTTCGACAAACAAGGGCTACCGCCTTTTGACTAGCTAATGAGGTTCAAATGGAATTTGATACCGCTACAAAGTTTATTTTTGGAATAGTTTCAGCCCTTGGCACATTTGCTGTGATCTTTCTCAATTCTAGACAGGCAGCTCAAGTAAAGTCAGAACTGCTTATAAAATTTGAAAATGCGCTTGAGAAAAAACAGAAGCACTCAGTGACTGAGTTATTCCGACTTATTCATGGCGTAAGGATGAGTTATTCAGATATTGTTGAGCTGGTTAAGCATGATGAATGTATAAAGATTATCTATGCCATTAGAAAGACACCTGGTTTAGTTCGTTATGAGGATGGTAAATTCACATACACTAAAATAGCGAAAAATCCGTTTTTTAAGTTTATAGATAGATGGATTTACCTTACTAGCGTTGTCGTTTTCAGCTCACTTACCCTAGTAGCGCTCTCAATGCTTGGCTTTGGTGATGGTGCCACTGCTGTAGCAGGATTTATCTTATCTTTGTTCGGAGCTTCGATGCTTGCAATGCAGCTGAGACAGCGACGCTATGATCTCATGGTTTCAAGCTTGATAAATCCGGCAACACGGAAAGAATCAGAGATAGCAGAACTATAACCATAGTTATACAAAAGGAATTAATTTTGGCCGAGGAAGAAAAATACCCAGCAAGTGCCATCTCATCATGGAGTGGTTTTGTATATCAGGGAAAGGTAGCTTTATATCACTGTTTAAAGCTGATTCAAGGAGGCGACTTAGATTTTGAGCTGCAACTGGATAGCACTGAAGACTTTGCTATTTATAAAAATAAATCTCTTATAAGCGCTCACCAAGTAAAAGCAAAAGTTGGTGTATATCGCTCTACTTACACAGACGCTCTTAACAAATGCGGCGCAATTTCAGGTGATAGAACCAAAGGAACGGATCGTTATTTTCATATATCAGTCAAAATTAACGACTTGTCAGACTATCATCATACCAACAATGAAGTAGTAAAATTTTATGATTATGGAAATAAGAAGCATTGTGGTCTCGATGAAATAGAACCACTCACTAAACCATTAATTAAAAGCATCTACAAAGAGCATCACAATAAAGATTGTAGTGAGAACAACTTACAGCTCAATTATTACTATTTATCAGAAAAAATAAGCTCAAAGGCAATAGAAATTCATCATCTTATTCAAAATGGAGAATTCTCCGAAGCTGAAGCAGCTTACAGCAATACAATTAGTGCTCAAGAAATATTTAAAGACATAACTGAACATGACCCGTATTCGGATGTTGAGCATTTCGCTATTGAATTAAGATCTAATCTAAATGCTTATCTGGAATACTTTCTAGAACAAGCTCTCCCTGGGATGACAGAAATACAATACGAAAGGGCTCAAAACCTCTTTGCACACGTTCAAAGCCTGAATCCTAGTGAGTTAGATATCTTGTGCCAGATGATTAAACCATCAGAAAACTTTTCAAAGGTTCAGCAAATAGATATTGAACGCTACTCAGATCTAGTAAGTGATTTACATGCCAATCCAATCCTTGAAGGACTACCTCATTACATCGATAAGGATGTTAAGTTCTATCTACCTACAGCAATTACCTTACTGAACCAGCGAGAACAAGACAGGTGTCCTGATCACTTAAGAAAACAACTAACCGAGAACGAATCTCTTTTAAGAGTTCTTTACGAATACAATAACTTAATTGCTAGAAATGCGATCTCGTCGTTCAATGTGGATACTAAGATTACAGAAAGTGATGAAGAGCCTTCTGACCGCCGGGATGACAGAATAACCAAAGGATTTGAGGTAAGTGTACTTACAATGAAAGATGCGGAGAATAAACTGAATGCTTAGCCAAATTATCAATGAAGCTTTATCAGCTAACGGCTTCAATTTAGTGAGTGACTCTGAACCAACAAGCTATTATATCCATGAAGACGGTGAGTCTATACGATTCGCTATCCTTCATCACATGGATGATCTACCTACCCCAGAAGAATTAAATTCCATAGCTACAGAGAATGCTCCTTCATTATTTATTGAACATCCCGCTTTTAAGAAAAACTCTGACTTAATTTGTATTCTTAAGTTTGAGACACTATCTGGTTTTAAAGGACTTGAAGATCAAATATTCTCAATTGAGGAGAATCCCTATCACTATAAAAAACATGTTTTGTATTATAGTGAATCAGAAGAAGAGGTTATAAAAAATTCTTGTTATACAGACATAATACAAGCAGTCCAGAACAAACAGCTCTTCGATGAATACAAGGATGACCCTCTAGCTCCTTCAATTTATAGCATTGCAGCAAAAATATTTATAAAACTTCCATTCATAAAACTACCATTCAATAGACAGGACTTGGTTCCTTTAAGCAATAGGATTCAAGAAGCTATTAGTGAGCATGAATTGAATTATGAATACACTGAAATTCAAGAAAATAGCGACACAGACAAATTAATCACGGACTTGATTGCACATGAACTGGAAAATATCCCGAATTGAGATTGCAAGCTTCAAAGCATTTAGAAAATTAACACTAAACGTTTCAGAATCATCTCTATTAACGCTAGATGGCCCAAACGGGTTCGGAAAAACTAGTATTTTTGATGCCCTTGAACTGCTTTTCACAGGAAAAATTTCAAGGATTAAGCGCCTGTTTTCAAATGTAATGACTGGTGGGAAGTCGAATTACGAAGACAATTTGTACTGGAACATCCGATCGACCGCTTCCGATCTATATATAAAAGTAGAGCTCTCTGATGGTCCCAATGACCTTATCCTAGCTCGGCATGCACGAGCTACTAGCCGTCAACCTGCTACAAATAGGGCAGATAAATTCGAGCCTTTCCTTCTTTATCAGCTCGAAAGCTTCGATTCTGATGACTTTTCAAAAGATAACCTTAGAGATGAAAGTTTCATTGCCGAAATTTTTGGAGATAACTTTCGAGGTAATTACTCTCTTCTCAATTATTTAGAACAGGGACAAAACGAATATTTATTTTCTACCCGACTAGATCGTCGAAAAGATGCCCTTGAAGAATTAACTAACACGACACAGATCAATAAAGAAATTAGTAAATGCAAAGATGCTGAGCGAAAACTAAATCAAAAACTAAAAGAAAATGAAAAAGCATCACTAGAGCTAGTAGAAGAAAGGAAGTCTCTCAACGCCTTATTAGTAGAAGATCTAGAGGAGGTAGAATATGCACAAATTTGTACTAGTGAAATTCAACCTGAATGGGATAAAGAACAACTATTTGTAAACTATTCCAAGGAAGCACATGATAAGTATCTAGAGTGCGTGTATAAGATATCAGAACTCATAGGCCTTAAGCATGTAATAAAAGTTCGTATAGATAATGATAAAATTGAGTCCTATATTTCTCGTAACAATGAAATAATAAAACTACTCGCTCAACTTGGAAAAACCACTACAAGATTGAACGATCTAGATGCTTCTAAGAAAGTAATTGATTCATTAACCTCTGCATACACAACTCTCCAGAAAGGCCCCAATTTAATAAGCTTTGAAGAAATAGAAAAACTTATTGTCTGGGTTCCCGAAGAGTTTAAGAAACTAAAATCTCAAATTGCGCAACGCGATAATCTTATAAAAGCGACTACTGCAAGCACTACTATCTCCACCGAAATAGCAAGACTCAAAGATGAACTGGTAAATAATCATTTTAAATTAGTTGCTGATGATAAAGATTGTCCACTTTGCGGTGCAGACTGGGAGTCCCACAGCTCCTTACTAACCGCAATAGCGGAAAGAGCAAAAGCTATTGAGTCTACGCTAAGTATTGATGGTCAAAAGCTCATAGAGGTTGTTAAGCTTATTTCTGGAGCATTGGATGTCCTTTCAGCTAAAGTGACTACCCGCCTAACCACGATCAATACAACATATGATGAAAATTTACACCAACTGCTATTGACTCATAAAGAGAAGATTAGTTTGGTTCAAAACCTAATTAAGCGTCTAGAAACTGGCTCCTATACCTGCCCTGACACTTATACCCTTGACTCTGGAGAGGTAGCTAATCGCTTTTCGGATTTAGTAAAAGTAATCCGTACTAGAAAAAAAGAAGAAGTTGCCGCACTGCCAGAGCACTGGCGAAGCACTCTCTATGGCGCATTCAAGAGTGAAGATGATTTCTATCTTCTAGACAGTAGCGTCTTAGATAAAAAAATAAAATATATATCCATGTGCGCAAATAAATCACAGAACACTGAGATTCATAAAATATCTTTAAAGCTTGCACAGATTATTAGGGAAGGAAAAGCTGTAGTTTCTGCTCGTGATAAGATGAAACAGTTGAAAGAGCTACTAATCAAAGTTGAAAAAACTTATTCAGACCAAACCATTTCTGAGATAGAGCTTATATTTCATATCTATAGCGGCCGACTAATACAAAACTATCAAAGAGGACTAGGATTATTCATCGAAAGCAGGGACGGGAAGCACCTTAGATTCTCCACTGCTGAGAGATCAGAGCACGACGCTATTCTAGCTATGAGTTCAGGTCAAATTTCAGCTCTAAGCCTAGCATTCTTCTTTTCATTAAATAGAGTGTATTCTCGAGTACCAATAGTACTAATTGATGATCCTTCGCAATCATTAGATGAAGTCAATATTGCTTCTCTTACTGACCTACTTCGCTGTGAGCTTAATGACCGGCAGCTTATAGTCTCTTCACACGAAGAGGATATTTCATCTTATATGAGATATCGATTTTCTAGGGCGGGTTTGAAAAATTTGACGCTGAACATGCAATCACTAGCAAAAGATGCCAGCTAATAAATAGGGGCAACTAAAGCTACCAGGATCCTTCTGGTAGCTCTTCCCTTATACTCTTAGCACTACCATCCTAAAGCTTAAAAGTTGCACTTCGGCTATTTCAAATATCTAAACAATTTCGACCTTAAATAGTCAGGATTAATGGTAATCCTCCCATTTTTAACTGACGCCAAACGTAGAAGTTAAGCGACCATCAATGGTGGTTTGCCGCCATTGGCTTTGTGTGGCCGTTCATGATTGTAAAACCATAACCA
>CERC01066213.1_pt1 | contig 15693 bp, 14 predicted proteins | sample 530921 | NCBI WGS metagenome assembly CERC01 (sample SAMEA2621099, study PRJEB7988) | marine metagenome | isolation source: saline water (ENVO:00002010), including
TACCCCGTTTATCAGGAGAGTCTTTATGGATAATGGAGTAATTATTTTCTTTTAAACCTGTAGTGTTCACAAGATCCTCAACCACCTTTAGGTTTTCTACTTCTGCAAGACAGATGACTTCAGCTGGTTCCCAGCCTCCAACGGCAATTAGGGTTTTGGATAAATCTTGAAGTTTTTTCTGGTATTTTTTTTCATTCCAGTGTTTGTCTCCATACGGAGTAAACTCATCATCATTGGTTTCAGGATTATCGTAGGTGTCAAAAAGGTTCTCAACATTCCAGAAAACAACACGTGCTTTGTTAGGGCCTCTGAAACTGTCATCAAATTTTGAGAAAAGTAATTCAAAGTTATGACCAAAGTCTGACGAGTCTGTTTGTGCAAAGAGCGCATGTTGAGCAAAAAATGCCAGTAGCGTAAGCAGTAGTTTTGCTTTCATAGTATTGTGATATTCTTCTGTGTCTGAAATGATGATCAAAAATAAAAAAGCCCCTATTCGAAAGGGGCTGATAAAATATTGTTGGATATAAGTTTGTAGGAATTGATCACATTAGGCGATGTAATCAAATCAAGGATTATCGTCAAGATCATCGAAGTTAATGTTGGTAAATTCTTCAGAAATACCGTTTGTTACTTCTTGATCTTTTTGTGTTTTTAATTCAATAATTTTTTGAAATGAATCTGAAAGTGCTTTTCCAAATTTTTCGAAGTCTTCTTTGTACAAGAAGATTTTATGCTTTTGATAGTGATAATTACCGCCATCGTCATACTTGCGTTTGCTTTCAGTAATGGTTAAATAATAATCATTATTTCGGGTAGCCCGAACATCAAAAAAGTAAGTGCGTTTGCCTGCCCTCACTGCATTGGCATAAATTTCCTCCTGCTCTCTATAATCTTCGTTGTTCTCCATCGCTTTAGGTTTAGTTTCCGAACTTTTCTTTCACATAATCCTCCCAAAGTTATTAAAATCAGAAACTAACTAAAGTTATTTTACTAAGCTTTTTCTTCTTCCAGTAGTTGTTGTTGGAATAAATCGAAATAAATACCTTGTTTATCAATGAGTTGGGTGTGATTACCCTCCTCGGCTATAGTACCGTCTTCCAATACAATTATTTTATTGCAATGCTTTACAGAGCTTACCCGGTGGGAGATAATCAAAGTTGTTTTGCCTTCCATGATAGGTTTTAAGTGCTGAATAATCTTCTCTTCTGTTTCTGTATCAACAGCACTTAATGCATCATCAAGAATTAAAATTTGTGGTTGACGTATAATAGCTCTTGCAATGGAAACACGTTGTTTTTGCCCACCTGAAAGTGTAATTCCGCGTTCGCCTAAAATGGTATCCATCCCTTTTGGAAAATCAGCTATGTTGTGATAAACCTCGGCTTGTTTGGCCGCTGTAATTACGTCTTCTTCATTGTACTCATCTCGTTTAAGCCCAAAAGCAATGTTATTGCGAATAGAATCGCTAAAAAGGAAAACCTCTTGTGGAACATAGCCTATAGATGAACGAAGGTCACTTAGGTTTACCGATTTTATGGGGGTTCCGTCCATTTCAATAGTACCTTCATCTACATCAAACAAACGGCAAATTAAGTTGGCGATGGTTGATTTACCACTTCCGGTTCTACCAATAATGGCTAAAGAATCTCCCGGATTTACTGTGAAGTTAAGGTCTTTAATGGCTTGAATTCCAGAATCAGGATAAGTGAAAGAAACATCTTTAAACGTAATTCCACCTCTAACAGCTGTAGGAGTGAAAACTTCATTTTGAACTTCAGGAACTGTGTGTAAAAACTCATTGATACGTTCCTGAGAAGCGGCAGCACGTTGCGTTAAAGAGGTCACCCAACCTAAAGAAGCAACAGGCCATGTAAGCATGTTTACATAAATCACAAACTCGGCAATATTACCGGTTGTAATTTCATTATCAATGGCCAATTGTCCGCCTATGTATACGGTTAAGATGGTGCTTAGCCCAATCAGTAACGTCATCAAAGGAGCAAAGAGGGCATTTACCTTCACCAGCTCTAAACTGGTGTCTTTGTACTTTTCGGTTTCATTGTTGAAATAAGTGTCGCGTTCCACATCGCGATTGTAGGCTTTCAATACTCTAATTCCGCTAAAAGCTTCTTGTACAAATGAGTTAAGAACCGAAAGTTGACGCTGAACTTTTTCACTCTTGATGTTAATGACATTGCTTACATAGTAGATACTAATGGAAAGTAAAGGGAGCGGAAGCAATACGTAAAGCGTTAATTTTACATTTACAGTAAGCATGGTTGTAATAACCAACACAAACAAAACCAGTAGGTTAAGTGAGTACATGATGGCTGGCCCTGTATACATTCTTACCCGGCTCACATCTTCACTAATGCGGTTCATCAAATCTCCGGTTTTATTGCGCTTGTAGAAAGCCAAACTAAGTTCCTGATAGTGCTCAAAAATTTCGTTTTTCAAGTCGTATTCAATTAAACGGCTCATTACAATTACCGTTTGACGTGTAAAAAAGAGAAAAACGCCTTTGAGTAAAGCTAACAATAACACAACTCCTCCGGCCAATAGCAACGACTTACTGAGTAATCCGTAAAATTCATTTTGAACGTCAAAACCATTGAGCAATTGATACTGAATAATGGTTTGCTCAACCATATCAAACGTATAGCGAATAAGTTGGGCAGGGAAGATGGAAAATAGGTTGGAAAAGGTAACAAATAGCACGCCTGAGATCAGGTGCCATTTATACTTGATGAAATATTTATTAAGATGTTTTAATGCTTTCATTGAACAATATCAGAATACCACTTGCACTAATTATTTTACCTACTTTTGCAGCCGCCAAAAGGCAGGCAAAAAACCACTGGCAAACCTACGATTAATCGCAGGCTTTTGCTAATGCCAGCTTTAGATTTGAAATTATGAATGTAATTGAGAAAGATCAATCAACAGCAAGTGAAAACGCTGTTCTTGCTCAAATGTTTGAGCTGGGTCATGAACAAGTTGTTTTTTGTAATGATAAAGCAACGGGTCTTCGCGCCATTATCGGAATTCACAATACAGTTTTAGGGCCTGCTCTTGGTGGCACGCGCATGTGGAATTATGCTTCTGAAGAAGAGGCACTTCGTGATGTTATGCGTCTTTCCAGAGGGATGACCTACAAAGCTGCTGTAAGCGGTTTGAACCTTGGAGGAGGGAAAGCTGTAATTATTGGTGATGCCCGCACTCAAAAAAATGAGGCGTTGATGCGCAGATTCGGAAAGTTTGTAGACTCTCTAGCGGGTAAATACATTACAGCAGAAGATGTTGGAATGACGACCCTTGACATGGAGTACATTCACAACGAAACAGAACACGTAGTTGGTATTCCTGAAACACTGGGCGGAGGTGGAGATCCTTCTCCGGTAACAGCTTATGGTGTTTACATGGGAATGAAAGCATCAGCCAAACAAGCATGGGGAAACGATTTATTGAATGGTAAAAAAATAGTGGTTCAAGGTGTTGGAAATGTAGGTTCACACTTGATTGACTATGCCATTAAAGAAGGTGCTAAAGTGTGGGTTTCTGATATTTTTGAAGATAAAATCAAAGCCATTACCGATAAGTATCCGGGAGTAAAGGTGTTGCAACCCCATGAAATTTTTGATGCCGAAATGGACATTTATGCACCGTGTGCATTAGGAGCAACATTAAACGATGATACGATCAACCGTTTGAAATGTCAGGTTGTTTCCGGAGCTGCAAATAACCAGTTGTTAGACGAGGAAAAACACGGCAATTTGTTGGTTGAAAAAGGCATTTTCTATGCGCCCGACTTTTTGATCAATGCAGGTGGTGTAATCAACTGTTTTGCAGAATTAGAAGGCTATAATCGTGAAAGAGCAATCGCTAAGACTGAGCACATTTACGATACAACATTAAATATTTACAAACTCGCAGCAGATCAGGGAATCAACACTAATCGTGCGGCAATGCAATTGGCTGAGAAACGCATCAGCGATATTGGAAAAGTGAAATTGGGGTACTAAGAGGGTATGTACGGAATTCTGAACAGAAGGTATTTAAGGGTAAAAGTTTTTCAAGCCATTTACGCCTATTCTCAGTCTAACAACGATTTAATTGTTGGAGAGAAGAACATGCTGAAAAGCATCAATGAAATTTATGATTTGTTTCTCTATGAAGTTCAACTCATTCTGGATGTGGTTGAAATGGCGCGTAGAAACATTGAACAAAACAGAGAAAAAAGACTTCCAACACCTGAAGACCTCAATCCAAACATGAAGTTTGTTGAAAATCAGGTGATTTCTATGCTGGAAAACAACGAAGTGTTTACACGTGAGGTTGAAAAGCGTAAAATCAGCTGGGGCATTGAGTCTGACAATGTGAAAAAACTTTGGCGTGCTATCCGCGAGTGCGATGAGTACCTCAATTACATGAACAACCCTGAGCGTAGCTTCAAAGAAGACAAAGAGCTTATCGTAAAGTTGTATAAAAACTACATTGTTGGTTTTGAGGCATTGCACCATTTCTTGGAAGATCGTAGCATCTATTGGATGGACGATTTAACAGTGGTAAGTATTAATGTGGCTAAAACCATTAACCACATGAAATATTCGGAAGATACTACAAGAAACTTGTTGCCTTCGTTGTTTAAAGATCGTGAAGACGATGTTCAATTTGTAAAAGAACTTTACCGCAAAACAATTTTAAACGATGAAGAGTTAAGTCAGCACATTGAAGAAAAAACCAAGAACTGGGAAGTAGACAGAATTGTTCGCTTAGATGTAATTCTGATGAAAATGGCATTGGCTGAATTCCTCTACTTTAAAACCATTCCGGTAAAGGTTTCAATGAACGAATACATTGAACTGGCCAAATCATACAGCACACCAAACAGTAAGAACTTTATTAACGGGATTCTTGATAAATTGGTCGCTGATTTGAAAAGCAAAGGCATTATTCAAAAAGTAGGAAGAGGATTAATCGAGTAAAACCGAAATTATGATAGGAAAGAAAATTCAAAGCTTGTTCGTTGTCGCATTAGTAGCTGCTACATTTTCAGCTTGCGATAATACGGAGAAAAGCACTGTAACGGCAGATATGGTAACCAATCCAAAAACAGCAAATGAAGGTCAGGCCGAAGAGCTGAAAACAATGCCGGAAATGCAATTTGATACGTTGTTGCATGACTTTGGAAACATTACACAAGGCGAGCGTGTAAAAACTACATTTTCTTTTACCAATTCAGGTGAAGCCGATTTGATTATTACCAATGCAAAAGGTTCTTGCGGCTGTACAGTTCCAGATTGGCCAAAACGTCCAATCAAACCGGGAGAAACTGCAGAAATTAAAGTGATGTTCAATTCAGAAGGACGTCAAAATACATTTCACAAACAAATTTACATCACTGCCAATACAGATCCGGCAACTAATGTTTTAGCGATTAAGGGAAACATTTTAACCCCATCAACAAACGAATAATAACAATAAACTATGCAATTAGACAACATCATTCTATTAATGGCTCCGGCAGAAGGAGAAAGCCCTTTCATGCAATTCATTCCATTGGTATTGATCATGGCTGTATTTTACTTCTTCATGATTCGTCCGCAAATGAAAAAGGCCAAAGAGTCTAAAAAGTTTCGTGAGGAAATCAAAAAAGGAGATAATGTAGTAACCATTGGTGGAGTTCACGGTAAAATTGTTGAAATTAAAGAAACAACTATAGTGATTGAAACTGAAGGAAAAGGCCGTTTGAAAGTAGAAAAAGCAGCTATTTCTCCAGAATTTACAAATGGAACAGGCGCCTCTGAACTCGCTCAGGGAGCTAAAAAATAATATACCTTTAGGCTGATGAAGCGAACAGCTGCACAGCTACTAATTTATTTAAGAAACTTCCGGTTTAAATCAAATCGGAAGTTTTCTGTTTTTCTCATCTGCGTTTTTATTGCCAGTGGTTTTTGGCTACTCAATGCGTTAACCAAAACGTATGAAATTTCATTGGCAGTTCCCATAGCTTATCAACGCTTACCCCAAGATCGTGTAATTCTCAATCGTTTGCCTCGTGAAATTATTTTCTCGCTAGAAGGAGATGGTTTCAATCTGTTGGGTGTTGAAGACGAAGAAGATTTTGATACGCTTAAAGTCGATTTAAGCCGCATCAAGTGGCAAGAACAAAGAGATAAACAAAGCGGTGTTCTCAATACGCAATTCATTAAAGACCAATTGGCAACAGAACTGAGTGGTCAAATCCGTGTTACAGACATTTCAATCGATAGCTTTACTGTAGTTACAGATGTTTTACTGCATAAAAAAGTAAATGTATATCCATTGGTAGTTGCTGATTTAGGGGAAGAATTTGTCTTAAAGTCTCCTTTGCATTGGGAGCCTAAGGCTGTTGAGTTGTATGGGCCTAAAAGTTTTATTGAAGTCATTGATTCAGTAGCAACAGATAAAATAGAGCTGAAAAAAGAAGATGGTGTACAAACGTATAATGTGCCAATAATGAGGCAGCATCCATCGATGTATAGCAAGCCCGGGAGCATACAAATTAAAGCTGAGGTTGAGTCTATTTCAGAAACAACCATTAAAGTTCCGATTACGACAAAGAACACCGATGGAGAAAATGACCTAAAAGTATATCCATCAGTTGTAGAGGTAACCTGTGCGCTGGGGCTAAGCAAATTTGAAACGTTAAATCCCGGAGATTTCAAAGTGTTTGTTGACTATAACGATGTGAAAGATCGTCCGGCACGTTTAAACGTGTATGCCGAAAGCTTGTCAAAAGGCATTGTCGTTCGTTCTGTAAAGCCTGAACGCGTTGAATACATAATTCGAAAGCGATGATGAAGGTAGGATTAACCGGAGGAATTGGAAGCGGGAAAACTACCGTTTGCAGAGTGTTTGAAAAATTGGGTGTTCCGGTTTATTATTCAGATGATCGTGCGAAGGCGCTTTACATTGAAAGTAAAGAAGTTAAGCAACAGGTAATTGACCTCTTGGGAGAAGACGCTTACCTTGAAAATGGAGCCCTCAACAAGCAATACATTTCAGAAAAAGTATTTAACGATAAAGCATTGTTGCAGCAACTCAATGCCATTTTACATCCTGCTGTAGCAAAAGATTATGCTTCGTGGTTAGAGCAGCATAAAGCAGCACCTTATACCCTCAAAGAAGCTGCGATTCTCATCGAATCGGGTGCATACAAAAATTGTGATCAGTTGATTGTTGTTACAGCACCTGAAGTTGTTCGCATTGAACGTGTAACTCAGCGCGATGGAGTAGAGCAAGCAGCTATTAAAGCTCGCATGAATAACCAAATGCAAGAAGCTGAAAGAGTAGAATATGCCGATTTCATTTTGGAAAATGATGGCGAAAAAAGTATCCTCAAACAAGCTTTGGCCATTCATCAACAATTGCTGAAAATCGCTGAGTAGTTGCAGCATTGTTTACCTTTGGGCAAAGTAAGATTATGAAGATTTTTACTGCCGCTCAAATTCGAAAAGCCGATCAGTTTACCATTCAAAATGAACCCATTTCTTCTGTTGATTTAATGGAAAGAGCAGCGACTGTTTTGTTTGAAAACCTGTTGCCGTTACTGAAAGAAAATCAACCCGTTTATACGTTTTGTGGGATAGGAAATAACGGTGGAGATGGCTTGGTGTTCACGCGCTTACTGCTCGAAAAAGGCTATGCTGCTAAAGCGGTAATTGTGCGTTTTTCAGATAAAACCAGTGACGACTTCACAGTCAACTTTTCACGACTAGAGAAAATGAATCCAACAGCTATTCTTGAATTGAAGTCCATTGAAGAATTTCCGGAAATGGAACCGGAAGCAATAGTTGTAGATGGCATTTTTGGCTCTGGATTAGCGCGAGAAGTGGAAGGATTTCCCGGAGAAGTTATCGATAAAATCAATGCGCATAAAGGAGCTGTTTTTGCTATAGATGTTCCTTCTGGATTGTTTTGCGAAGACAATTCAAAAAACAAAGGTTCAATCGTAAAGGCAGATGTGACTTTCACTTTTCAATATCCTAAATTAGCATTCCTATTTCCTGAGAATGCCCCGTTTGTTGGCGATTTTAAAGTATTGAACATTGACTTATTGCCCCAATATGAGCAGCAGGAATTTTCTCCATACCATTTGGTAACACAACCATTGGTAGAAGCCACTTACCGCATTCGTCCCAAATTTTCGCACAAAGGCACTTTTGGTCATGCATTGTTATTGGCCGGAAGCAAAGGAAAAATTGGAGCGGCTGTATTGAGTGCAAAAGCGGCTTTACGTTCGGGATTAGGTTTGTTGACCGTTCATACTGCTGAGCCCGGATACACAGTCATCCAAACAGCTGTTCCTGAGGCGATGTGTACCACCGACCAAACAGATTGCATCAGTTCATTGCCGGATGTTGCTCCATACAAAGTATTAGGCGTTGGTCCGGGAATTGGCGTAGAAGACGAAACCGCCAACATACTAAAAATGGCGATTCAGAATAGCAGTGCTCCAATGGTTTTAGATGCTGATGCATTGAACATTCTAGCACAAAATACAACGTGGTTAGAGTTCTTGCCGAAAGGAAGTGTTTTGACTCCACACCCCGGAGAATTTGCCCGTTTCAAAGGAAAAATGGAATTAGGCTTTCACCGCATGGAAGCCGCTAGAGCAATGAGTCAGCGCTATGGAATTTACATTGTACTTAAAGGAGCACATACACAAATCTGTTGTCCGGATGGAGATGTGTTTTTCAACAGTACGGGGAATCCTGGAATGGCAACAGGCGGAAGTGGTGATGTATTGACCGGAATATTAACGGCATTATTGGCACAAGGCTATAATCCGAAAGAAGCTTGTGTATTGGGTGTTTTTCTGCACGGAAGAGCAGGCGATCTAGCCGCTGAAACAGTGGGTGAAGAAGCATTGGTAGCCGGAGAAATCGTAGCGCATATCCCGCAAGCGTGGCAATCGATTTACCCAAAAAAGATGTAACCGATAATGATGGCAGCAATGATTCCTGCTAAATCTGCGGTTAATCCGGCAGCAACGGTATAACGTGTTTTCTTGATGTTTACTGCTCCATAATACACCGCCAATGTGTAAAATGTGGTTTCGGTAGAGCCTTGAAAAATAGAAGCTAAACGTTCTTGGAAAGAACCCATGCCAAATTCTTGTTGTGCTTCAACCATCATGCTTCGTGCACCACTACCGCTAAAAGGTTTCATAAAAGCGGTAGGCAAGGCATCTACAAATCGGGTATCTTCTAAAAAGAGTTCAGCCAACCATTTTACTCCATATTGCAAAACATCAAAAGCTCCTGAAGCACGGAAAACGCCAATTGCAATTAACATTCCAACGAGGTAGGGAATAATCTTTACAGCAACCGAAAAACCTTCTTTTGCACCGTCAATAAAACTGTCGTAAATGTTGATTTTACTTCTCAAAGCCAAAACAATGAATCCGATAATAGCCGACATTAAAATAGCGTTTCCAGCTACAGCACTAATGGCTTCAACATCTTGTTGCGGCAAAGCGCTAAAGTAGTAGAGCAGTAAAACAATGAGAACAGTCAACGATCCGATGGAAAGTAAAATGACAGGATGGAGCAAGTTGATTTTTTGACGAATACCAACAGTGATTAATCCTACTAAAGAAGCAAAAAAGGTGGCAAACAAAATGGGCAAAAACACTTCAGAAGGTGATTCGGCTCCACTGCGTAACGCCATTACACTCACCGGAATAATGGTCAGCCCAGAAGTGTTTAACACCAAAAACATAATCATGGCATTGCTGGCCGTATCTTTCTTTTCATTGGCCTTTTGCAATTCTTCCATGGCTTTTAAGCCGAAGGGAGTAGCAGCATTGTCGAGCCCTAACATGTTGGCCGAAAAGTTCATCAACATGGCAGACATGGCTGGATGTTCAGCCGGGATTTCAGGAAATAACCTGCGAAACAAAGGGCTTACCAATCGTGATAAACGTTGAATGGCTCCACCGTCTTCTCCAACCTTCATAATGCCCAGCCAAAAGGTCATGACACCAATCAAAACGATGACAATGCTCACCGAAACTTCGGCCATGCTGAAGGTAGAATCTACCAAGTCTTTGAACACATAAAGGTCAGCTTCGGTAAATGTGATGTTGAAAAGGTCTTGCAATTGATCGCGAAAGAAATACCCCAAGGTGCGCAACAACGCCACCAAAAAGCCAATGCAAAACAGTGCTACAAAAACATAGTGTAAAGCCATATTTCGAAAGTAACACAAATCCGTTTCGGTTTATAGGTAGCGGAAAACCAGTTTTACGTAATGAATTGTTAACAGTCGATTTTCGGTGGAAGATGGGCTTTTTAACCAAAAACAATTTACTTCGTAACAAACATAACAGCATGCGAAAATTTTTCACCTCTCTTTCAATCGTTCTCTTCGGAATGAATGCGCTCGCGCAAACGCAACAGCCCAAATTAATTGTGGGTATTGTAGTCGATCAAATGCGACCTGATTACTTGACGCGTTTTGCCCATCATTATGGAGAAGGTGGATTTCAACGTTTGTTGAGCGATGGTACCTGGTGTAAAAATGTACATTACAATTATGTGCCGACTTATACCGGTCCCGGACATGCTTCTATTTACAGTGGAACAACACCGCGCTATCACGGCATTATTGCCAACGATTGGTATGTAAGGGCTTTGGACGAAACGGTATACTGTGCACAAGACGATACATTCAGCACTGTTGGGTCGGATACGAAAAACGGACAAATGGCTCCCACGCGTTTGTTGGCCACAACCATTACCGATCAGTTGCGCATGGTAACTCAATTTGAAGGAAAAGTGGTGGGCGTTGCTTTGAAAGATCGCGGTTCGATTTTGCCTGCCGGACACAATCCCAACGGAGCATATTGGTACGATAAATCTACCGGAGATTTCATTACATCAACGTATTACACCGAAGCATTACCCCAATGGGCGCAGACATTCAATGCTAAAAAATATGCTGATCAGTATTTGAGTGAAAACTGGGAATTGAGAGATCCGCTGAAGACTTATACTGCTTCTGAAGCGGATGATCAGCCGTATGAAAGTGGCCCGGATAACGATGCTCCGGCAGTGTTCCCCTATGACTTTGTGAAATTGCAAAACGGGAAAAAGGAATATTCAATTCTTCCTTACACCCCAAACGGAAATAAAATCACGACAGATTTTGCATTAGCAGCCATTGAAGGTGAACAATTGGGTAAAGACAATGTGATGGATTTCTTAGCATTGAGCTATTCTTCAACCGATTACATTGGACATGCTTACGGGCCAGAATCGAAAGAGATTGAAGATTGCTATGCGCGTTTGGATGATGAATTGGCTCGCTTGTTTGCTCAATTGGATGAGAAGGTAGGAGCCGGAAATTATTTGGTGTTCTTAACAGCAGATCATGCAGGGGCAGAACCTGTAGGCTACATGAAGAAACACAAAATGCCAGCTGGATTTTTCAGTTACAAAGCCATTCAGCAAACATTGGAAGAGAAACTGGATGCACGTTACGGAGAAGCAGATTGGATTTTGAATGCATTGAATTTTCAAGTGTTTGTGAATCACGAAGCTTGTGAAGCGCAAGAGGTAGGCTTTGAAGAAGTGACAGAAACTGTAGCCGAATTGTTGTTAGAAGTAGACGGTATTGCCCGTACATCTACACGTGAGCAAATGCTGGAACAATCAATTGAACCGGGAGAGTTTCAACGCATGAAATTGGGCTTTAATCAAAAACGTTCGGGCGATGTGTTATTCGTGGCCGATCCAGGTTGGATGAAAGCATTGCGTTATGCTACAACCCACGGAACCAGTTATGCTTACGATACGCACGTTCCATTGTTGTGGTATGGAACTGGGATAAAGGCGCAAACAGTTTACACTGGATACGAAATCACAGATATTGTGTATACGTTATCGATGTTGTTGGATATTCCTTTGCCGAATGCAGCTATTGGTCAACCAATTTTAAAATTGCTAGAAGATTAAAGAAAGTCTTCCAGTGTTCCCAAACCTTGTCTGATGATTTCAGGATCATCACCATCACCCGTGCAATCGACTATGGTTGAGGGAATGTTGTTGCCGTAACCACCATCTACAATAATGTCAACCTTGTCTTTGAAGTTCTCGTATAACATAGACGGATCGGTAGTGTATTCCAAAATTTCATCGTCATCGTGCACCGAAGTCGTAACGATAGGATTGCCCAACAAGCGTACAATTTCACGCGGAATAGGATTATCCGGAATACGGATCCCCACTTCTTTTTTCTTCGATTTGTTGAAGATCTTGGGCACATTCGTGTTGGCATCCAAAATGAACGTAAAAGCACCGGGAAGCGCCTTTTTCATCAAACGAAAAGTTGTGTTGGTAATCGGTTTGGTGTAGTCTGATAAATGACTGAGGTCGTAAAAAATCATGGCAAATTTGGCATCTTCTGCTTTAATGCCTTTGAGCTTCGCAATGCGTTCAATGGCTCTTTTGTTGGTAATGTCACATCCTAAACCGTAAACCGTATCGGTAGGGTAGATGATAATACCACCATCGCGTAAACATTCAACCACGGGGTTGAATTCTTTCATCTGAAAGTTATCAGGATTGATTCTTATGTGCTTTGCTGCCATGATTAAAAGATACAAAAACAAAAAAGTCTGATGCGTATTTCACACCAGACTTTCCTCTATTTTTTTCAACCGAATGAAAAGGAATTAGCTGTTTCCTTTTTGGTAATCGGCTAAGAATTTTTCAAGACCAATATCAGTAAGTGGGTGTTTCAACAAACCAGTAATTGAGCTTAAAGGTCCAGTCATTACATCAGCACCAACTTCAGCACATTTGATAACGTGCATAGTATGTCTTACCGATGCCGCTAAAATTTGCGTTTCGTACATGTAGTTGTCATAAATCAAACGAATTTGCTCAATCAACTCCATACCGTCAGTTGAAACATCGTCTAAACGACCGATGAATGGAGAAACGTATGTAGCACCAGCTTTAGCAGCCAATAAGGCTTGTCCGGCAGAGAAAACCAATGTACAGTTGGTAGGAATACCTTTGCTTGAGAAATATTTCAACGCTTTAATACCGTCTTTGATCATTGGAATTTTTACCACGATGTTCTCGTGCAATTCAGCCAAACGTTCGCCTTCTTTTACCATACCGTCAAAATCGGTAGAGATCACTTCAGCACTAACAGGACCATCTACAATGTTGCAAATGTTTACGTAGTGATCTAAAATGTTTTGCTCTCCGGTAATGCCTTCTTTCGCCATTAGCGAAGGATTAGTCGTTACACCGTCTAACACACCTAATTCGGCAGCTTCTTTGATTTGATCCAGATTGGCGGTATCAATGAAAAATTTCATACGTTTTCGAGTTGTTGATTTTGGCTGCAAAATTAGTACGCACCAATCAATTGACAAGAAAGATTCCTGAAAACTGTCTTTTGAATCAAAAACAACCCTAAATCATTGCTTCTCTGCGTTTTTTCTCATTGGTGAGCAGACGCAATTCCTGCCCCATTTGTCCGGCAACAGCCGTGTTTTCTTCCGCTCTTCGGATGAGGTAAGGAACGGTGTCTTTAATTGGGCCGTAAGGCAAGTATTTAGAAACGTTGTAACCGGCATGACTCAAATTATAGCTAATGTGGTCGCTCATGCCATACAATTGTGAAAAATAGATCGAAGGATGATTGTGCGGAATTCTGTTCTCGTGCATCAAATGCACCAGCTTCATGCACGATTGCTCGTTGTGTGTTCCGCAGCAGATTTCAATAAAGTCGAGGTGTTGAACAGAAAGCTCAATAGCAGCATCGTAATCGTTATCTGTAGCCGCTTTGTTGGGCTGAATAGGATCTTTGTAACCGTTACTTTGTGCACGTTTGCGCTCTTTTTCCATGTAAGCACCACGCACAAATTTCACTCCTAGTTTAAAGCCTTCACGTTGAGCAGACTGCAACAACTTTTTCAGGTAATCCAAACGGTCCCAACGGTACATTTGAAGTGTTGTAAAAATGATGGCTTTACTTTGATTGTACCTGCGCATCATGGTCTCTGCCAAACGGTCAACAGCATCCTGAATCCAGGTTTCTTCCGCATCGATGTACATGGGCGTATCGGCATTGTAAGCTGCTCGGCAAATGGTGTCCAAACGTTTTACAACTTGCGCATATTCTTGCTTTTCAGCAGCAGAGAGTTCTTCGCCTGTTGAGACTTTTTCCAGCAATTCAAAACGTGCAATAGCAGTTGGTTTCATGCAACACACCGGAATATTTGGATTGTCTTTGGCTTTATCGATAATGCGCAAAAACACATCACTGGCTGCATCAAAAGAAGCTTCAGTAGATTGTCCTTCTATCGAATAATCGAGGATAGCACCAATCTTAGATTTCCCCATCATATCAATGGTTAAATCACAATCTTCTAGTGATACGCCTCCGCAAAACTGACGGAAGATAGTCGCCTTAACAAAAGGGTCAATCGGAAGCCTAAGTGTCAACGCCAACTTGGTTAGGCTTGTAAGAAACTTGACCATTTTTTCATTTCCCATCATGCGAAAAATGAAGATGGAAAAAGCAAGGTCTTTGTCTGTTTTACTCTCGAAAGCAATAGCTGTGTCTTCGAAAGAAACTAACGTATGCGGTGCTGCTTTTGTCATGCTCAGAATCCAATTTTAAAGGCGGCAAATAAAGTGAATTTGTTTGTAGTGTAACAACAAAAAAAAACGATCGTTCATACTTTTTTTACAGCCTTGCTATCTTTTTAAAATGAGGGTGTTAGCGAATTGTTGTAGTGTGTTTAAAACGCAAAAAAGCGGAAACACAAACTGCGCTTCCGCTTTTCAAGATTATAAAAGGTTTTAGACTATTCCAAAATGAGCTTGTCTAAAGTTTCAACCGAAACCGCATGGTAATTGTCACGCGCTTTCTCATAAATGGCTTTAGCCGTGGCTTTGCTTGGATCTGCCTCAATTAATGCTTTGTAAATTGGAACAAGGAATTTTCTTCTTCCCACTTCAATTAAAAATTCTTCGACTCTGCTGTCGGCAGGATGATAGCCTTTTTTGATGGTGTGCATAAACCATGCGGCTAAAATCTCGCTGTTGCCCGACTGTGTGAAATGGAAAGCGTTGTCTAACTCTTCTAAACGACTTACATCTAAAGAATCTGGTAATTCACGCAAGAAGTACAACCATTCGTGTGAACTCCAATCGTCTGTTTCAACTTCATTTAAGCTAAAAGCACCGTCTGACCATGCTTTCAATGTTGAGCTCACACGTTGAAAACGCGTAGAAACTACTTTTGGACAATTTGAAGGTAAACCTCCCTGATAAATCCACTCGTCAACTTTCAGTTGTGCTCTAAGTGTGCTGTCGCTTTTAAACAAATTAGAATCAGCGTAAGTCAAAAATTCTTCAGTAATCATGGTTTGGAATGCATGCTCGTGGAAGTAGTTTTTCAAGAAACGATCAAACTTTTCTCTTCCCAAATTTTCTTCCAACATGCGTAAAAAGAAATAACCTTTTTCATAGGCAATGTCCGTCATTCCATCATCAGGGTTACGACCGACTAAATCCAATTTAAGGTGCGTGTCTTCTTTGGGAAGTTCATCAATATCGCCTTCTAAATCCTGATAGCCTAAAACAGCTAACATTTCAGCGTAATCTTTACCGTAAAGCTCTT
>CERC01010988.1_pt1 | contig 15644 bp, 15 predicted proteins | sample 530921 | NCBI WGS metagenome assembly CERC01 (sample SAMEA2621099, study PRJEB7988) | marine metagenome | isolation source: saline water (ENVO:00002010), including
TCGCGAATACCCAGCTCACTTGCCAGCCAATCTGGGCGTGCTACGTTTTCTTCGCCTGCTTTTTCAAGCATAGCTTGTACGTTACCTAAGTCCCATGGGCGAGCTGTTAAGGCTATTTTAGCCTCAGCTGGGGTTGGCGACTTACGAATAAGCTCAATAATTGGGTCGATGTTGGCAAGCGCAATTGCTAAACCTTCAAGGGTATGAGCACGGTCGCGCGCTTTACGTAAATCAAATACGGTACGGCGTGTAACCACTTCACGGCGGTGAATAACAAACTCTTCAAGCATTTCTTTTAAGTTGAAACACTTAGGTTGGTTGTTAATTAATGCAACCATATTCATACCAAACACAGTTTGTAACTGAGTTTGTGAATATAAGTTGTTGAGGATAACTTCACCTACATCACCACGTTTGATCTCAATAACGATACGCATACCGTCTTTATCTGATTCATCACGTAGTGCGCTGATGCCTTCAATTTTTTTATCTTTAACAAGCTCAGCAATTTTTTCAATTAAGCGTGCTTTGTTAACCTGATAAGGAATTTCGTGCACGATAATGGTTTCGCGGCCTGTTTTTTCATCGGTTTCGATGTCGGCACGTGCACGCATGTACACTTTACCACGGCCGGTTAAATAAGCATCTTCAATGCCTTTTTTACCATTGATAATGGCAGCCGTTGGGAAATCAGGACCCGGAATGTAATCCATTAATTCATGAATCGTTAAATCAGGGTTTTGAATAAGCGCTAAACAACCATTAACCACTTCAGTTAAGTTATGTGGTGGAATGTTTGTTGCCATACCTACCGCAATACCCGATGAACCGTTAACAAGTAAGTTAGGCACTTTGGTTGGTAAAACGTCAGGAATTTGTTCGGTACCGTCGTAGTTAGGAACGAAATCAACCGTTTCTTTTTCAAGATCGGCTAATAACTCATGCGACATTTTTGCCATACGTACTTCTGTATAACGCATTGCCGCTGCTGAATCACCATCAACCGAACCGAAGTTACCTTGGCCATCTACAAGCATATAACGTAGTGAGAATGGCTGTGCCATACGCACGATGGTGTCATAAACTGCACTGTCGCCGTGTGGGTGGTATTTACCGATTACGTCACCGACCACACGGGCCGATTTTTTGTAAGGCTTATTCCAGTCATTACTAAGCTCGTTCATTGCAAACAAAACGCGGCGGTGAACAGGTTTTAAACCATCACGTACGTCTGGTAATGCACGTCCTACAATTACGCTCATTGCGTAATCAAGGTAGGAGTTTTTTAACTCGTCTTCAATATTGACTGGCAGAATTTCATTGGCGAGATCAGTCATTTGATATCACATTCCTTCAGTATCAGCTCTTAGCAACCCGGTATTAGGCGCCAAGAGTATTTGTTATTATTTCTAAGCGACCATGCTATCACAATTAATTTAAATTTACAGGCGCAAAACTTTGCGATTTATCAATTTAGCCCTATATAATGGCCTCAGATTGACGAGGAAGTATTTTATGACCGAACATCAAAATGTAGATCACGCAGAAATAGCAAAATTTGAAGCCATTGCAGAGCGATGGTGGGACCAAGACGGAGAGTTTAAACCTCTTCACGAAATTAACCCATTACGATTAGACTTTGTGGCTAACAAAACCCAAGGCTTATTTGATAAAGAAACACTCGATGTAGGCTGTGGTGGCGGCATTCTTAGCGAAAGCATGGCACGCATGGGCGCACACGTAACCGGTATAGACATGGGGCAAGAGCCACTCACCGTAGCAAAGCTTCATAGCCTAGAAACCGGTGTAAATGTTGACTATATAAAAGTACCTGCAGAAGAATTTGCAACCCAGCACCCTGCTCGCTTTGATGTAATAACCTGTATGGAAATGCTAGAGCACGTACCTGATCCTGCTTCTATTATTCATGCAGTCGCAGAGCTTGCCAAGCCAGGGGCTGATGTGTTTTTCTCAACCCTAAATAAAACGCCTAAAGCTTACTTGTTTGCTATTGTAGGTGCTGAAAAGCTGTTAAAAATGGTGCCTGAGGGCACACACGATCACAACAAATTTATAAAACCTGCACAACTGATTGCATGGGCTGAACAAGCCGGTTTAAAAGTACGTGCCAGTGCTGGCCTGGGCTACAACCCGCTTTCTAAGCAGTATTCATTAAATACAGATGTGAGTGTTAATTACATTCTTCACTTTGAGAAGTTGGCATAATGGCTAGCTCTCATACCCCCTTAACTCCTTTTGAGTACGACGCTTTCTTATTTGATTTAGATGGCACCTTGCTTGATACAGCAGACGATTTAGGTGCTGCTTTAAATGCTGTACTTAAAAGTGAAGGTGTTGCGCAAGTTACGCCTGAAGCGTATAGAAAAGTAGCATCTAATGGCGCCGGCGCACTACTTGAACTTGGCTTTAAAGCGCAATGGGCATCGCAACCACAAACTGAACGAATAAAACAGTTAGTCTGCCACTACAGCCAAAACCTAGCGACACACACCCGCTGCTTTGAAGGCATAGAATCATTACTCATAGCCCTTGAGAACCAAGGTATAAAATGGGGAATAATGACTAATAAGCCAGGGTTTTTAACCGATCCATTAGTGGCTGCTATACCCGCTTTAAAAAATGCACACGTTGTGATCAGTGGCGATACCCTCACCGAGGCTAAACCATCACCTTTACCCTTACTACACTGTACAAAACTGATGAACGTAGATCCTAAGCGTTGTTTATACATAGGTGATGCTCAACGTGATATAGAAGCAGGTAAAGCCGCAGGTATGCACACAGCAACAGCGCTTTGGGGCTATATACCAAGTATTGATGAGGCCAAGGGCTGGGAAGCCGATTTTAACTGGCACAGCCCTATTGATGCTTTTAACCATATATAGTGCCATGTAAATTTTTAAACACTATATATTGTGATTATGTTAGTTTTTATGCAAAGCTTGATGATAAAAAAAGCAGTCGAAATTTATTTTCAAAATGCATAAATTTAGCAGATCATTAGTTGATTTTTAGCTATTTCAACTTAAATGATTGTTCGAAGGTGAGTGACTACTAACACAAATACGTTATCCCAAAGTTATCCACAAATAGGGGCAATTATGTCCCTTGCAAATCAGCTCAGACCACACTATCTTGTGATCTCTAAATTGAACAACACCAGATATTGTGGCCAAATGTTATTCAATTAAATTCGCCAATACGGTGAAACTTATAATAAATGAATACGTACCTTGCTTTGGCGAGGTATAAAGCATTGGTCAAAATACACAATTCCCAAGGAATACAGGCAAAGCTATGAACCAACAGTTATCTGTAAGCAAGCGTGACGGGCGTAAAGAGCCTTTAGATCTTGATAAGATCCATCGCGTTATTGAATGGGCCGCCGAAGGTTTAAACAACGTATCGGTTTCACAGGTTGAATTAAAGTCACACATTCAATTTTACGACGGTATTCGTACAAAAGACATTCACGAAACCATCATTAAAGCAGCAGCCGATCAAATTTCAAAAGAGTCGCCTGACTACCAGTACTTAGCTGCCCGCTTAGCTGTATTCCACTTACGTAAAAAAGCGTATGGCCAGTTTGAGCCACCACGTTTATTTGACCATGTTACAAAAATGGTTGAAGACAAACGCTACGACGCTCATTTACTCGTTGATTACACAGAGCAAGAGCTTGATGAGCTAGATGCTTATCTTGATCATTCGCGCGATCTTAACTTTAGCTACGCAGCAGTAAAGCAGCTTGAAGGTAAATACCTAGTACAAAACCGCGTAACGGGTGAGATTTACGAAAGCGCCCAGTTTTTATATATCTTAGTGGCTGCGAGTTTATTCTCTGACTATCCGCGCGAAACGCGTACTGACTATATCAAACGTTTTTACGATGCAGTATCAACGTTTAAAATCTCTTTACCTACGCCAATTATGTCGGGTGTGCGTACACCTACGCGTCAGTTTAGCTCGTGTGTACTTATTGAATGTGGCGACAGCCTTGATTCAATTAACGCCACTTCATCTGCCATTGTTAAGTACGTTTCACAACGTGCAGGTATTGGTATTAACGCCGGCCGTATTCGTGCATTAGGTAGCCATATCCGTAATGGTGAGGCGTACCACACAGGTTGTATTCCTTTTTATAAGCACTTTCAAACAGCAGTTAAAAGCTGCTCGCAAGGTGGCGTACGTGGCGGTGCTGCAACGTTATTCTACCCGCTTTGGCATTTAGAAGTAGAAAACCTACTAGTACTTAAAAATAACCGTGGTGTTGATGATAACCGTGTTCGTCATTTAGATTACGGCGTACAGTTTAATAAACTAATGTATTCTCGTTTAATTAAAGACGACTACATTACGTTATTTAGCCCATCAGATGTGCCTGGCCTTTACGATGCATTCTTTGAAGACCAAGACGAGTTTGACGCGTTATACGTAAAATACGAGCAAGACGAGTCTATTCGTAAAAAGCGTATTAAAGCGATTGAGCTTTTCTCAATGTTCGCACAAGAGCGTGCCAGCACAGGTCGTATTTATTTACAAAACGTGGATCACTGTAATACGCACAGCCCGTTTATTTCTAAAGTGGCGCCAATTCGCCAATCTAACTTATGTTTAGAAATTGCATTGCCAACTAAGCCGTTAAATAACGTAAACGATGAAGAAGGCGAAATTGCACTTTGTACGCTATCTGCATTTAACCTAGGCGCTATTGAGTCACTTGATGAACTTGAAGAGCTTGCTGAGCTTGCAGTACGTGCACTTGATAACCTACTTGATTTCCAAGACTACCCAGTACCGGCTGCACGTAATGCCACTATGGGCCGTCGTACGTTAGGAATAGGCGTAATTAACTACGCTTACTACCTTGCTAAAAATGGTAAGCGTTACTCAGATGGCAGTGCTAATGCACTGACTCACAAAACGTTTGAAGCAATTCAATACTACTTAATGAAGGCATCAAACGAGCTGGCTAAAGAGCGTGGCGCGTGTCCTAAGTTTAACGAAACAACGTACTCTCAAGGTATTATGCCAACTGATACGTACAAACGTGACTTAGATAAAATTTGTGATGAGCCACTGCACTTAGATTGGGATTCGTTACGTGCCAGCATTAAAGAGCACGGCATGCGTAACTCAACACTTAGCGCATTAATGCCTTCAGAAACATCGTCGCAAATCTCTAACGCAACTAACGGTATTGAGCCACCACGTGGTCACATTAGCGTTAAAGCAAGTAAAGACGGTATTTTAAAACAAGTAGTTCCTGAGTACGAACGCTTAAAAGATAACTACGAGCTACTGTGGGATATTCCATCAAACGATGGTTACTTACAGTTAGTGGGCATAATGCAAAAGTTTATTGACCAAACTATTTCGGCCAATACTAATTATGATCCAAACAAATACGAAGGCGGTAAAGTACCTATGAAAGTCTTATTAAAAGACTTACTAGGTGCATACAAGCTTGGTGTTAAAACACTTTACTACCATAACACCCGTGATGGCGCATCAGATGCACAAGACGACACTCCAGAAGTGGAAGATGATGATTGTGCAGGCGGCGCGTGTAAAATTTAATAGTTAAACTTAAAGCGGGCTCTTTGCCCGCTTTGTCCTGATAGTTTTAGTGATAGTTTTTTGAGTGATAGACATGTCTTATACTACTTTTAGTCGTAACCATAATGATCAAATGCAAGAGCCAATGTTTTTTGGCCAAACCGTTAACGTTTCGCGTTACGATCAACAAAAATACCCTATTTTTGAAAAATTGATTGAAAAGCAACTTTCGTTTTTTTGGCGTCCAGAAGAAGTAGACGTAAGTAAAGACCGTTTAGACTTTCAAGCATTGCCAGAGCACGAAAAGCACATATTTTTAAGTAACTTAAAATATCAAACGCTGCTTGATAGTGTACAAGGCCGCTCACCAAACGTTGCCCTACTCCCTATTGTGTCTATTCCTGAGCTAGAAACATGGATAGAAACGTGGGCATTTAGTGAAACTATTCACAGTCGCTCTTACACCCACATTATTCGTAACGTTACACAGTCACCAGAACTTATTTTTGATGACATAGTTAGTAACGAAAAAATTAGCGAACGTGCTGATGCGGTAACCACCTACTACGATGATTTAATCAATGGCGTGTCGCTTTATAACTTGTATGGCGAAGGCAAGCACGAAATTAACGGTCAAACCGTTGTGATTAGCTTATTTGATCTTAAAAAGAAACTTTACCTTGCCATGATGTCGGTAAATATTCTTGAAGCCATTCGTTTTTATGTCAGCTTTGCGTGTTCGTTTGCCTTTGCTGAGCGTGAATTAATGGAAGGTAACGCTAAAATCATCAAGCTAATCGCACGTGATGAAGCACTTCATCTGTCGGGTACGCAGCATATTTTAAACATTATGCAAGATGGTAAAGACGACCCTGAAATGGCGATTGTTGCCGCGCAGTGCCGTGAAGAAGCCATTAAAATGTTTGTTGAAGCCGCAGAGCAAGAAAAAGAATGGGCAGAGTACTTATTCAAAGATGGCTCTATGATTGGTTTAAACAAACACATTTTATGTCAGTATGTTGAATACATTACTAACGCACGTATGACCGCCATTGGCCTGCCTGCGCAATTTGAAAACAACAGTAATCCAATTCCATGGATCAACTCATGGCTTGTGTCTGACAACGTGCAAGTTGCACCGCAAGAAGCAGAAATTAGCTCATACCTTGTAGGTCAAATTGACTCACAAGTAGATGCCTCAGAATTTGGTGACTTTGATTTATAATGAGTGACAAACCCACTGCAAGTATAACGCTTGCAGATAACAGCCAGTGTATAGAATTTAGCACTGGCTGCCCTTCTGTTTTACATTGCTTAGAAAACCAAAAAATAGACGTAGCGTATCAATGCCGCGAAGGCTATTGTGGCGCGTGCAGGGCCACGTTAGTCTCAGGCCAAGTGCACTATAACGAAGAGCCTTTAGCGTTTGTACGCGAGGGAGAAATACTGCTGTGCTGCTGTAAGCCAAACGGTAATATAAGTATTAATTTAAAATAAATCTACTGCGTTTTATTCAAATGCTGTGGTTCAAACCGGTAGTGCCCTGTGATTTTATAATCAAAAAGCATATCGGTTTTTTCTGCCCCACGCCCAATGTTATGTACAATTAATGGATTGCCAGTTTGTACTGAACGCTCATTAACTACCATACCTATATGTGGCAGGTTACCCGGTAACATCCAAGTCACTATATCACCTGTTTTATAATCTTCAGGGCTATCAGATAACACTAACGCACGACCCTGTCTTTTAAAGTAGGTTTGTAAGTTAGGCACTCTTCGGTGGTCTATATTTTTATCAGGCTTATTTAAACCCCAAATACGTTTAGATGGATACAGTGTAAAGTTATTTTGCATGTCTTCATGCACGAGTTTCTGTAAATCGATGCCTAACTTTCTGTAACTTCTAATTATTACATCGGTGCACACACCTACATTCTCAGGTACATCACCACCAGGATAGCCAATAGAGCGATAAGACCCATCGTAGGTAACGTTATGTGTTGTTCTTTCAAGTAATGCAGCCACAATATCGTCATCAAACGATGCCGCATAGGCATTTACACTAAGTAAGCTCAGTAAAAAAACAGTAAAGCGTGTCATATGCAATCCTTTGAAAATGTTAATTAACTACAACGCTTGAACCACGTGTTCAGGCACGTTTATTTTATTGCCATTATTTGTAAAGTGCTTATCAAGACCATACGCCATTACTTCAAGTGGCGCAGCTGCATAACCAACCTGCTGAATTTCGGTTAAGTAACGTAACATAAAAGCCTCGGCGCCAAGTTCACTCCATTGGGCTACGTGAACAAGTTCATGAAAATGTACAGCTAAATTATCAGCTACGTAAGGAAGCATGTAATAAGTGTTTTTGTATGTAGTACCTGCGGCATCCATGTCAATAAAATCGTCTAATCCCATTTCACGCAAAAAAGGAAAGTTAGGTTTGGGTATTTCATCGACAATAACGTAAAAGGCATTTTTTAAAAATTCGACAGGATAAAACCCTGCAAACTCACTAGCAAATTTCTCACAACTAATTCTTTGGGTTTTATATTTAATATTTGTTGCATCAATCCATTGTTCTATTTGTTCGAGCACGTCCTTTCTCCAAAATACTAACTTAACATTGTATAAGTGTTGTAAGCCAACAACTCAATTGTAACAAAAGTAAATTAACGAATCTCTTTTTTAAAATTTAAAAATGTTAATCACTCTTCGGTTTAATTTAAAGACAGCGCGTATTTGCCATGTACAGGGAGTAAGCACATAAAATAGGCGTGGTTTACCTTAAAACCAAACTCTATGCTAATAATTTCAACATAGAAAAATAAACAGTTCATAGATAGTTAGACGTCTTCTTTATACTTAAAAAACTGTTATTATTTGTAACTAAAATCGTAGCTAAAACACTTATGTATAAATTTAACCTTACATACGTGAATTTGAGTATTAACACAATGCGTTTATGTGCAAGCCTTTTACTAATTTTACTTTCTGGTACAGCTAATGCTGAAAATATAAAACCCTTTACATCAGATGGGTGTAGCTCATTCCCTGATGGGACCATACAGCATAAAAAGCTCTGGTTAGCGTGCTGCACAGCGCATGACTATGCCTATTGGCAAGGTGGTACGTACGTAGAACGTTTAAAAGCAGATAAAGTATTACAGCAGTGTGTTGCTGATGTAGGCGAGATACATATAGCTAATCTCATGCTTGCTGGGGTACGTATTGGTGGAAGCCCTTTTATACCAACCACGTTTAGGTGGGGCTATGGCTGGTCTTATCCTAGGTTATATCAAGCATTAACAGCAGATGAGGTTGAGCAAATCACTGCTTTAAAAACTGAGTTAACTAAATCTGACTAAGGTCTTGTTGTAAAAAACTGACTATAAAAATAATATCAAAAGGAATTGAATCACTGTGCTTATACTTATACTACTGAACATCGTTTTAATTTTATTTCCAACAGTAATATCTTACTTTATTGCGCGTAATTACGCTAAAACCGCGAAATCAACAAACAAAGGAGCCTATATTAGAGCAGTGCTTTGGCCTAGTGTTTTTTCATGGACAATTTTTGCTGCTTTTGGGCACGGTGCAATTATCTTTCCCCTACCCTCAATACTCGCCGCAGTATTATATTTTTGTTTTTATGGCGAACGAGACGTCTATTATAACCCCCATGTTTTACTAAGCCCAACTATTCCAATAGCGGTTTATTTAATAAGTTATTTCAAATGCAAAAAAGCTGCCAATAAAGAGCTGACGCCCTAACCTACTGCATACTTGATAGTACGTTCTAAAATCACACATACTATTACTGTATTCCTATTAGTTATAATAACGTGAACACTATTAACTGAATATAATTGTGTAAATAACAGGTCTGGTAAATTAATAAAGCGTCATTACCAAAAATAACGAGTTTACTTATGCACCCAGATATACAAAAAAACTTTAAAATAAAACCTGCTCACATCATTTCATTCATTGTGTTTTTACTAGTTTCTATGTCTACACTAACCGCCAAAGTGTATGCCGCTGATGCTGTATGGCCTTCAAAAACCACTTACAAATATGCAAATGTAAATGGTAAATGGTAAATGGTAAATGGTAAATGGTAAATGGTAAATGGTAAAAAAAATCGTCTATCGAGAAGCTGGTACACAACATAAACAAACTATTATTTTATTACATGGTTATCCATCATCGTCACATAGCTACCGTGAACTAATTCCTCTTTGTCTGGGCGCTACCACGTAATAGCGCCTGATTATTTAGGTTCTGGTTATAACGCACGCTCAAACCCAGAAACTCAAAAATATACTTTTGATTTTCTGGCTCAATACTTGAAGAGTTACTAACAACGCTTAAAGTAAGGCGCTACGGCCTATATATACAAGACTTTGGAGCACCTGTGGGCTTTAGCATGTTGTTAAGTAACCCAATTAGACTTGATGCACTTATTGTACAAAATGGCAATGCGTATTTAGTAGGGCTAACCCTACCGAGGCAAGCGTTTTTTAAAGCCGCGAATGAGCAGAAAACACAAGCTCAGAGGGATAAATTTATTCATTCACGTCTAATAAAGCCATTATAAATAAGCAATATTTATGATACGTACAAAGTAACCCAGAAGTGACGAGCCCAGATAGCTGGACTCACGTTCTTCACTTTTTACAAACCAAATCCGATAGAGTAATTCAAGTACAATTGCTACAAGATTACTACAACAACCTTCTCGACTATCCAAAATGGCAAGCTTATTTACGCAATTACCAACCCCCAACGTTAATTGTATGAGGTAAAAACGACCCTGCGTTTATAGCCGCAGGCGCTAAAGCATACTTAAAAGATGTACCGAACGCTGAACTACATTTACTCGATTCAGGACACTTTAGTGTTAAAGAAAAACCAGTAGAAATTGCAAAGTACATTGTCGATTTTATGAATAAGCTAGCTCAATAGTAAGCCTTTTCTTTTGGTTTAGTATTTATAGCGAACATAAAAAAGCACTGAGGGTATAAACCATCAGCGCTTTATTAAGCTTAAGCCAAATCCACAAGAATCACATTTAATATGGATAAGTTATGTATTTAGCCTTCTTCTTCAATAAGTGACTCTAGTAGGTCGTGTATTTCAGCTTTAAGCGCTTTATCTTCAATTTTATTAGCGCTAACCTTGGCATTTTTTAGGCTTTTAATCGCTTCGTTTGTTTGTCCAAGCTCTATTTGTAGAGTTGCCATTGAATAAGCAACCGACGACATATGATCTTTGTTATTAATCGCAACCGATTTCTGTAGCGCTTTTTCATATGTGGTAATTGCCTCTTCAAGTTCTTCGGTAAAGTCAGCTAAGGTTTCCCACTGTACAGGGTGATCTTTTGAAGTATTCTCGTTTTCTTCACAAATAGCTTTGAGCCTAGAAAATAATAATTCAAACCTTTTACGGTCGTTTCTATTTGCAGCTTCCATCAGTTGCTCTGCTAAATCATGTACTGCTTTATATACTTTGGTGTTCATCATCAGGAACTATCCTTAACTGGTCACTAAACTAACTATTTAGAGGCGTCCTAATCTTATTAGAACGGCTAATTATTTAGGTGTAATAATACATTAATAATAAATAGCGGGTTGGAATTAAAAGTGTGGTTTTAAAATTATATATAAAAAAGTAATCCACCTTAGTTACAGTGATACACTGAGGAACAAATGGACACCTAATATACTGGCTAAAAATGAAAGAGTGCAACCAATGCGGTAAATGCTGTATTAAATACGGTGGGGGCGATTTAAGTGCAACCTTACAAGAAATTGAAATGTGGGCACTGTTTAACCCAGAGATTTATCAATATGTTAAAGATGATGAAATTTGGTTTGATCCAAATACACAATTGCGACTCTCCACTTGCCCCTTTTTAGAAATAGCGCCCAAAAAAGAGCCCTCTCATAAAACAATGTATATCTGTAGCATTTACCTAGATAGGCCAGAAGATTGCCGCCATTATCCAAGCCTGGTCTCAGAAATGATACGTGATGAATGCGAAATGATAGAACCTATCGATGTAAAAAACCAAACTAGAGCACAACATAAGCTTAATATAATTATGCTTGATAGCCGCTCTTAAACAGCTTATCTTATTTGCGTGTTTATTCATCGAAAAACATTAAGCTATAGTATAACATTGTTGATAAGTCAAAAATGCGGTGTTATATTATATCACAACATAGTAACCGCGAACCTTTAAGATAATGACAAAGTTAACATTAATTTCCTCTGCAGTTTTTTCTGTTTTATGTTCTCATTCAGCACTTGCTGCTACCGTTACCGGTAAAATAACAGACGATAAAAACCAACCTATTGAAAACGCAGCTGTACACGTACATGGTAAAGACCAAGGTGTAAAAACCAACGCACAGGGCGAATTTTCTATTGATGTAGACTCTCAAAGTCAATTGCATGTAAGTAAAGACAACTTTATAGACTCGCGTATTGCGGTAAATGAAAACTCAAACAATGTGACGGTGTCGCTTACCCCTACCTCGGTAGAAACCGTTGTTGTATATGCCTCTGCACTGCATAAAAATAGCTTAGAAATGATTTCGCCGGTGAGCGTTTTATCAGGTGATGAGCTTAAAAACAAATCAAAAGCGACCCTTGGCGAAACACTAAAGGGCTTACCAGGTGTTAATGCCAGTTACTTTGGTCCGGTATCATCAAGCCCTATTATCCGTGGTTTAGATGGCCCTCGCGTTAAAATTACCCAAAACGGTTTAGATGCCAGCGATGCATCGCGCATTGGCCCCGACCATGCAACCTCAAGCGACAGCTTAGCAGCGGAACAAATTGAAGTATTGCGCGGACCAAGCACCCTACTTTATGGCTCAGGCGCAATTGGTGGTGTGGTAAATGTGGTTGATAACCGTATTCCAACGAGCAATTTAGATGATTTAACCGGTGCAGCTGAATACAGCCATGACACGGTTTCTAACTCAAATACCGTGGCTGCAAAACTAGAAACAGGAAATGACGGATTTAACTTTCATTTTGATGGGACTAAACGCAGCGGCGATGACTATGAAACGCCTACATTTAACATTTCAGATGAAGATGGTGATGTAGAAACCCATAACTCTGTAGAAAACACTTTTATTGATAGCGACACATTTAATGTGGGTACGAGTTATGTGGGCGATCATTTAACGGTTGGCTTTTCTTACGGTAGCATTGAAACCGATTACGGTATTCCTGGGCATGAGCATCATGACCATGACCATGAAGGTGAAACCGAAGAAGAACACGATGAGCACGCAGATGAAGAGGAAGAAGAGTCTGTTTATGCACATCTAGAGCAAGATCGTTGGCAAGGCCTTATAAGCTATGCGCTCGATAACAACTGGATTGAAAATATTAATCTTCGTGTTGGCTACACTGATTACAAACACAGTGAAATTGAAGACGGTGAAATTGGCACCACCTTTAAAAATGAAACAACCGAAGCACGCTTAAATGTAGAGCACAAGTTAGCGCAGTGGCACGGTATGATGGGCTATCATTATAGTGAATCGGATTACGACGCAATTGGCGAAGAAGCATTTACTCCTGCAAGTGTGACCACTACACATGCGTTATACCTACTTGAAGAACGTGAATTTGGTGATGTTACACTCGAGCTTGGTGCGCGTATTGAAGATTACGAAATAACAAGCACAATTACCGAAAGCGAGCACGCACATGATCACGATGAAGAAGAAGATCATGACGAAGGCGAAGAAGAAAGCATTGCATACAGTGAAAGTTTTACTAATGTAAGCGCCTCTGCCGGTGCTATTTGGCAATACACACCAGGGCAAAGCGTAGCACTTAGCTTATCTCACTCTGAGCGTGCGCCCCTTTCTGCTGAGCTTTTATCAAACGGATTACACATTGCTACAGGTACTTACGAGCTAGGCCTTGGCTATCATATTGAAGATAACGAGGTTCACTTTGAGCCAGAAGACATTAAACAAGAAAAATCGACCAATTTAGATTTTAGCTTTAGACGTTTTAGCGGTGACTTTGGTTACACAGTTAACTTTTTCTATAACGATATTAAAAACTTTTATTATCAACAAAATACTGGATTAGTTTACGACGAAGAAGATGGTTTAGAGTCTGCAATTGGCGCTCATGATGATGCGGTTGCCGTATATCAATTTGCCAGCAAAGATGCTGAACTCTACGGTGTAGAATTTGATGTACACTATCAAATTGACCCTAATGCCATGGTTAAAGTATTTGGTGATTCAACACGCGCTAAGCTAAAAGACGACGAAGGTAACTTGCCGCGCATACCAGCAAATAAATTAGGATCTGAATTACAATACAATGTAGGCGATTTACAACTAACACTCACAGGTACGCACTACTTTGAGCAAGATAATATTAGCGCCTATGAAACTAAAACCGATGGCTACACAATTGTTGATGCTCAAGCTAATTATCAGTTAAGTTTAGGCGCTATAGATACGCAGCTATACTTAAATGTAGATAACATTACAGACGAACTTGGCTTTGTTCACAGCTCGTTTATAAAAGATAAAGCCCCACTACCAGGTAGAAACTTCCGCTTTGGTATTAGAGGTTATTTTTAATAACGCTTTGGCATTTATTTAGTTACTTTTAAAGCCGCATTTTATATGCGGTTTTTTTATGCCTACTCATTTAATTAACTAGGTTATTTATTTGTTGTAATAGCGTTTGTAGCGCAGGTAGCAAGTTTATCTTTCCCCCAAAATAACTCACTTAATTATGCGGATTGGCCTAAATTATTAACGTTTTTAAAGCTTGCTATAAAACCACAAGACACAAAAAAGCCGCGGTCAAGACCACGGCTTTTTAAATACTGACTTAATAACTAAATTAAGAAAGGATTTCGTGTAGCTCAACGTCAAATACAAGCGTTGAGAAAGGTGCAATTGCAGCACCTGCGCCACGTTCACCATAAGCAAGCTCATGAGGAACGTAAATACGCCATTTAGTGCCAACTGGCATCATTTGTAAAGCTTCAGTCCAGCCTTTGATCACGCCACCTACTGGGAATTCAGCTGGTTGACCGCGCTCGTAAGAGCTATCAAATACTGTACCGTTAATTAATGTACCGTGGTAATCAACACGTACTGTAGACTCAGCAGTTGGCTTTTCGCCTTCGCCTGTTGCTAGTACTTCGTATTGTAAACCAGACTCGGTAACAGTGACTTCAGGACGCTTAGCGTTTTCTTCTAAGAATGCAATACCTTCAGCAGAAAGTACTTTTGCTTCTTCTTCACGACGCGCTTGGATCTCTTCGTTAATTTTTTCAAATGCAGCTTGGATCTCAGGGATCTCAACTTGAAAAGCGCTACCAGCGTACGCATCTTTCATGCCTTCAAATACTGAATTTAGGTTTAAGCCTTCAAAAGGGTTAGACTTAAGTTGCTCACCCATTTGTAAGCCAATACCGTAACTTGCTTTTTCAGCATCTGTAGTAAAATTATCTGACATAATGTGTTTTTCACGTTTTGTTAGTTAAAAGACGCGTACATGCTAACATAAAATAAAACCGGTTTGGGGCTAGTTTTTACTGTGTTTTACCTTAATTTTGCCAACTATGTAGCTACAAAGGGGTAAACTGAATAAAAATCCAACAAGCAATGGCCACGCTAGTAAACCGCCGCTGCCAAACAGCACCAATGGCACTAATACTAAACCAACTAAGGCAATAAAAGCTGCGCCAATAACAGGCCAATGCGTATCGTATTTAGTAATAAGATGCGCAGTTAATACGTTAAAGCCAATACCATACACAAAGGCGGTGATAAGCGTTGCGTCTGGTTGTGCATCTGCTGCCATTTTTATTAATAAATTAATCGCGCTTTGATAACAGTAGCCAAATACAATCCACAGTAGTACATGCTTTACTAAGCGTTGCGATGTTGTAAGGTTTGCTTCTTTTGACATTTATTAAACTCCACAAAGCAAAAAACCGCCCATAAGGCGGTTTTTTTAAATAATGGTGGAGAGATAGGGATTTGAACC
>CERC01029676.1_pt1 | contig 15569 bp, 11 predicted proteins | sample 530921 | NCBI WGS metagenome assembly CERC01 (sample SAMEA2621099, study PRJEB7988) | marine metagenome | isolation source: saline water (ENVO:00002010), including
GGTAGAACAATTGGTGCCGGTACTGTATCTGAAATTCAAGAGTAATCTAAGATTTCAAATATAAAAGGGGGTCACATCTGTGGCCCCTTTTCTTTAAAATTCAAATAATTCTCAAGTGGGTGTATAGCTCCAACGGTAGAGCGGCTGATTCCAAATCAGTAGGTTGGGGGTTCGAATCCCTCTGCACCCGCCACTTGTTAGTTTCTCGATAAAATCAATTTAAAATACATTCAAATTTTATCAAGTTTTTCAACAATTTTTTTCATATTTCGTGAAAAAAATTGGACTTTCTGTCTCTTTTGAAGCATATAAGGAAGACTTGGACTTAAATATTTACAGATTCATTCCTTATGAATGGATTGCTAATTGTTAAAAAAGGGACAATATGTCGCTTCTAAAAAGTGAAGACAGTAAAAAATGGATTAACTTCTTTCTTGCTTTGGTATCCATCTTAGTTGGATTTCTAGTGATTAGATTCACACAGCAGATGGGTGAGTGGTTTGATCTAGAGGCAAAAATTCCTTACTTTCTTGGTGTTACTCAAGGCTTGGGGATTGTGTTAGGATTAGCGGTTTTTATTGGGGTCCAAAAAAACCAAGAAGCAAGTAAGCACTTGAATCAAGTGTATGCTGAGCTTGTAAAGGTGATATGGCCAGACTCTGAGTCAGTGGCTAAGTCAACTGTTGGTATTGTTATAGGTTTATCTATTTTAAGTGGAATTTTTGTTGGGGTTGATTACCTATTTAGAGCAATTTTAAACCTAATTTACTAATCACTTAAATAAAGAGCTCGAAAGAGCTTACTAAGGTTATAAAAAGATGAGCGAAGAAAAATCAAACGAAGAAATCACTGCAGAAGAAACTGAAGTTACAACAGAGGAAACGACACCTGAAGTAACAGCAGAAGCAGATTCATCAGAAGAAGCATCGCAAGCCGGTTCAGATATTGAAGCTGATCCAGATCTTGCTGATGGTAATGGTGATAACTTCAAATGGTACATCGCTAAGACTTTAACAGGTCAAGAAAATAAAGTTGCTAAGTCTCTTAGAGAGAGAATTATCAATTATAAGAAAAATGAATTCTTTTCTAAAATTGTTGTTCCTGAGGAAACAGTTGTTAGTAACGCCAATGGAAAGAAGAGAACAATTAAAAAGAAGCTTTTCCCAGGTTATGTACTTGTACGCATGGTAATGAATAACGATTCATGGCACCTTGTGAACGATACTGACAAGATCACTGGTTTCGTAGGAGGAACTCCTACTCAGCCACAAGCGCTTACTGAACCTGAAGCTATGGCCATGCTTGGTTATGGAACAACAGGTGAGAAAGTACAGAGATCTACTGTGGATTTTGCTGAAGGTGAAACAGTAAAAGTAATTGAAGGACCTTTTGCCTCATTTGTTGGAACAATTGAAGCCGTAAATGAGAAAGGGAAAATCAAGGTTAATGTATCAATCTTTGGGCGACCAACCCCTGTTGAGCTTGACTACTCTCAAGTAGAAAAAGTTTCTCAATAAATGTTGGAAGATTGCCAATGCAATCGGAAGGAGTAAAACATGGCGAAGAAAGTCACAGGCTTTATTAAGCTACAAATTGAAGCTGGGAAGGCCAACCCATCACCACCAGTAGGACCAGCTCTTGGTCAAAAAGGTGTTAACATTATGGAGTTTTGCAAGGCCTTTAATGCAAAAACTCAAAAATCTGCTGGTATGATTCTTCCTACCATCATTACTGTGTACTCTGACAGATCGTTTACATTTGTTACGAAGACTGCTCCAACATCTTGGTTCCTTAAGAACAAGTTGAAGCTAAAGTCTGGTGCAAATAAGCCAGGTCATGAAGTTGCTGGAACAGTTGCTGAAAACATTGTTAAAGAAATTGTTGAAGGTAAGAAACCAGACCTAACGGCTGCTGACGAAGCTGCAGGAATGAGAACAATTGAAGGATCTATCCGTTCAATGGGTCTTAAGTTGGATTACAAGTAATCGAGTAACTCTAAGTTATTTGAACGAAGGTAGGTAAAAGATGAAAAAACAATCAAAGAAATTTTTAGAAGCTGCAGCAAAAGTTGAAGCGAAAAATTATACAATTGAAGAAGCTATCAAGCTTGCAAAAGAAGTTTCTTTCGCAAAGTTTGATGAAACTGTTGATTTAGCATTTAGACTTGGTGTTGATCCAAGACATGCTGATCAAATGATCCGTGGTGCAATTGCTCTTCCTGCTGGAACAGGTAAAGAGGTTAAGGTTTGTGTTATTACTTCTGGTGACAAGATCAAAGCTGCTGAAGAAGCTGGTGCTGACTTTGTTGGTGGTGATGATATCGTAGCTAAGATTGCAGGTGGATGGTTAGAATTTGACCGTGTTATCGCTTCTCCTGACATGATGGGGAAACTTGGACGTATTGGTCGTGTACTAGGTCCACGTGGTCTAATGCCTAACCCAAAGCTTGGTACAGTAACTCCAGATGTTGCTAAAGCCGTTGCTGAGCAAAAAGCTGGTAAAGTTGAGTACCGTACTGAAAAGAATGGTATTATCCACGTTCCAATCGGGAAAGCTTCTTTTGATGATGCAAAAATTCGTCAAAACTTTGATGCAATCGTTACAGCAATTATTAAAGCTAAGCCTTCAAGTTCTAAAGGTACATACCTTAAGTCCTTGGCCATCAGTACTACGATGGGTCCAGGTATCAAAATTGATACTTTAGAAGCTTCAGCTATTGCTGGAAAATAATTAAATAGGTCAAGTAGCTCATAACGGGCTACTTATATTATAAACGTAGATGTTGTTTGAGGTTGATGAAAGCCGGTGAGGAGGGATCCTCATAAATCCTGCTGGAAATCTCCCTCCGGACACTTGGAGGTGCTTATGTTGAAAAGAGCAGAGAAAGACGAGATTATCTCCGGGCTAAAGCAGAATATTGAAAATGCTAAGGCTGTCTTTCTTACCAACTTAATCGGCATTGGTGCAAACGACGCAGTTAGTCTTCGTAAAGAAATCCGTGAAAGCGATGGAAAAATCGTTGTAACGAGAAATACTCTTTTCAAGAAAGCTGCTGAGGGAACACCTGTCGAGTCCATTTTGGGCGAACTTAAAGGTCCACATGCTTTAGCATTCGCTTTTGACGATGCTGCTGCTGTGGCTAAGGCTTTAAAAGAAGCTGGGAAAGAACACGAGGCTGTAGAGCTTAAAGGTGGTGTTTTAAATGGTGAGGTCCTAGACCTTGAACAAGTTAAGGCCCTTGCTGATCTTCCATCACGTGATGAGATGCTTGGAACATTACTTGCTACATTTATGGCTCCAGTTTCTGCTTTTGCTCGTCTTACTAACTCAATCAAAGATGAGTGTGAGACACAAGGTGTTGAAACTCCTGGTGCATTAAAAGTTGAAAAAGCGGACGCTGAAGAAGCTGAAGCATAAAAATTAATTTGGTTAGAAAGAAAAAATTTAAATTTTAAGGAGAATTATAATGGCTATTACAAATGAACAACTAATTGAACATATTTCATCAATGTCTGTACTTGATCTTGCTGATCTAGTTAAAGAACTAGAAGACAAGTTTGGTGTATCTGCTGCTCCAGTTGCTGTAGCTGGTGCTGCTGCTGGTGCTGCTGCTGAAGAGCAAACAGAATTTACTGTTGTTCTTGCTGACGCAGGTGCTAAGAAGATTAACGTAATTAAAGAAGTACGTGGAATCACTGGTCTTGGTCTTAAAGAAGCTAAAGAGCTTGTTGAAGGTGCACCTAAGCCAGTTAAAGAAGGCGTTGAGAAAGAAGAAGCGGAAGAACTTAAGAAGAAACTTGAGGCCGCTGGTGCTAAAGTTGAACTTAAATAAGTTTGACTTATTTGTTGCATAAAAAAATAATGGTGTGGAAGTGATATTCACTTTCACACCTATTTGTGTTTTTGCTTTTGAAATCATAAGTTATAAGCACGTAAAATATTGATTTAATTGCTCGAAACTTCTCTCACTAGGAGAATTAAAGATGACTCAGGTTTTTAAGCCTAATGAATGGTTCCGCAAGAACTTTTCTTCCGTACCCACTGTCCTAGACACCCCTCCACTTATGCGTCTGCAGACAAACTCTTATGATGAGTTTCTTCAAAAAGATGTTCCGCCTGCGAAGCGTGAGGAAATTGGACTACAGGCCGTATTCAATTCAGTATTCCCAATTTATGACTTTAACAAAACTGTATCTCTTGAGTTTGTAAGTTACTCACTTGAAGAGCCAAAATATACGGTTAAGGAATGTCGTCAGCGTGGTCTTTCTTACGAAGCACCACTTAAGGTCGTTGTAAGACTTGTGTTTTACGATGTATCTGTTGATAAAGATGGTAATGAGCAAAGAAATGTTTCATCCATTAAAGAGCAGGAAGTTTACCTAGGTAATATTCCTCTAATGGCTGAGACAGGTTCTTTTGTATATAATGGAACTGAGAGAGTAATCGTATCTCAGCTTCACAGATCTCCAGGTATCATTTTTGAACATGATGGTGGTAAAAAGCACTCAAGTGGTAAACTTCTTTATAGTGCAAGAATTATCCCTCATCGTGGATCTTGGTTAGATTTCGAATTTGATCATAAAAATATCTTATTTGCTCGTATCGATAGAAAGCGTAAACTCCACGCTACTGTTGTACTTAAGGCAATGGGATATAGCACTCCAGAACTTCTTGATATGTTCTACGAAAAGGAAATGATTCATTTTGGAAAAGATGGAAATTTCACACGTGAACTCGATATCAATCTACTTAATGGGACTCGAGCAACCCAAGATATTTTGGATCCAAGTTCTGGTAAGCAACTTGTTCGTAAAGGTAAGAAGTTTACTAAAGCTTCTATCCGTAAACTCAACGATGCTGGTATCAGTAAATTAGACGCTGAGCTAGATGAAATCGTTGGTAAAGTAGTTGCAGAAGATATTTTTGATGAGTCAACTGGTGAGGTTTTATGTCTTGCTAACGAAGCTCTGTCAGAAGCTAAAATTCAAGAACTTCAATCAGCTGGTGTTAATAGTGTAAAAGTTCTTTACATTGATAATATCAACTTTGGTGATCAAGTAAGAAATACTCTTCTACTAGATAAGACTGACTCAAGAGAAGAAGCTCTAATCAAAATTTTTGAAAGACTTCGTCCAGGTGAGCCACCAACTGTTGAAGCAGCTGAAACACTATTTGAAAATCTATTCTTCAATGAAGAAAGATATGACCTATCTAAAGTAGGTCGTATGAAAATCAACTACAAGTTTGGAACAGAGATTCCTGTAGAGAACACTGTTCTTACTAAAGATGATATTATTATGACGGCTAGATACCTAGTTGAGCTTAATAATGGTAAAGGTAAAGTTGATGATATTGATCACCTTGGTAACCGTCGTGTACGTGCCGTTGGTGAGCTTCTTGAGAACCAATTCCGCGTAGGTCTTGTCCGTATGGAGAGAGCTGTTAAGGAAAGAATGGCGATTCAAGAAATCGATACAATGATGCCTTACGATCTTGTTAACCAAAAGCCAGTAGCGGCAGCGGTTAAAGAATTCTTCGGAAGTTCACAGCTTTCTCAATTCATGGATCAAACGAACCCACTTTCAGAAGTAACTCACAAGAGACGTCTTTCTGCTCTTGGGCCAGGTGGTCTTACTCGTGAAAGAGCAGGTTTTGAGGTTCGTGACGTTCACTCTACACACTATGGTAGAATGTGTCCGGTTGAGACTCCTGAAGGACCAAACATTGGTCTAATTACTTCTCTTGCAACATATGCAAGAGTTTCAGAATACGGTTTTATCGAAACTCCTTATCAGGTTGTTAATGAAGATAGAACTGTTGGTGACCCTAAATACTTTACTGCTTTCCAAGAAGAAGGAAAGGTTATTGCTCAGGTAGATGTTGAGCACATTAAAGATGGTAAAGTTACAGGTGAACATATTCCTTCACGTGCTTCTGGGGATTTTACCCTTACAGCTGCTGAAGAAGTTCACCTGATGGACGTTTCACCAAGTCAGATGATTTCAATTGCAACATCATTAATTCCTTTCCTTGAGCACGATGATGCCAACCGTGCCCTCATGGGATCGAACATGATGAGACAGGCGGTGCCTGTTGTGAAAACAGATGCTCCAATCATTGGAACAGGTGTTGAAGCTATTGTTGCTCGCGACTCAGGTGCGATTATTTTCGCAAAAGCTGATGGACGAGTAATTTTCGTAGATTCAAACCGTATCGTTATTCAAAGAGATAAGTTTGAAGAAGGCGAGTCTGGTGTTGATATCTACAAATTGATCAAATACCAAAGAACAAACCAGAACACTTCTAACAACCAAAAAGCCCTTGTAAAAGAAGGTGATGTTGTTAAGAAGGGAATGGTTATTGCTGATGGGCCAGGTACGCATAATGGTGACCTTGCTCTTGGACAAAACGTACTCGTAGCATTCATGCCTTGGGGTGGATATAACTACGAAGACTCGATTCTTATCAACGAGAATTTACTTGCAAGAGATGTATTTACTTCTGTTCACATCGAATCTTTCGAAGTTGAAGCACGTGATACTAAGCTTGGTAAAGAAGAAGTAACTCGCGATATTCCAAACGTTTCAGAGGAAGCTCTTGCTGACCTTGATGAGGCTGGAATTATTCGTGTTGGTGCTATTATTAAACCAGGTGACATTCTAGTAGGTAAGATTACTCCGAAAGGTGAAACTCAACTTTCTCCTGAAGAGAAGCTTCTTAAGGCTATCTTTGGTGATAAAGCTGGTGACGTTAAAGATACGTCTCTAAGAGTTCCTTCATCTGTTCGTGGTACCGTTATTGATGCAAAAGTTTACACTCGTGAAGGTGTAGAACTTGACTCAAGATCAAAAGAGATTATCGACCAAGAAACAACACTTATTAGAAGAGACGAAAGAATTGAGATTAAATCTATTCAGAACTCTGCAATTTTCCAAATTGCGAAACTTCTAAAAGGTGCTTCTACTACAGATAAACTTGTTTCTGAGGACGGATCTACTGAACTTCTTGCTAAAGGTGTTGAAGTAACTGCTGAAGTTTTAAAAGGAATCCCTTTTGAACTGATTGGTTACCTACCTCTTCAACCTGAACTTGAAGAAAAGTTAAGTGAATACTTTGCTGATATCAGAAACAGAATCAATCGTGTTCGTACTCGCTCTAACGAAGAAATTGCAATGCTTCATAGAGGAGATGAATTACCTCCAGGTGTTATTAAGAAGGTTATTGTTTACGTAGCAATTAAGCGTAAACTTCAACCAGGTGATAAGATGGCCGGTCGTCACGGAAACAAAGGGGTTATCTCTAATGTTCTTCCAGCTGAAGATATGCCTTATCTAGCCGATGGTACACCAGTTGAAATCGTACTTAACCCACTAGGGGTTCCGTCACGTATGAATATTGGTCAGCTACTTGAGCTTCACCTTGGATGGGCCGGACGTGGTCTTGGTGAAAAAATTAAGTTAATGATGGAAGAGCAAGCTGAGATTCATCAGCTTAAAGATTTCATCTACGATATCTATAAAACTGACGAAGTAAAAGAATTCCTTAAAAAGGCTAGCGATAAGCGAGTGAAAGAAATCGCAGAGCAGCTTTCTACAGGTGTTCGTTTTGCAACTCCATGTTTTGATGGGGCGAAAGAAGAAGATATTAGAGAAATGCTTAGACTTGGTAATCTTGATGAAAGTGGTAAAACAACACTTTTCGATGGAATGACAGGTGATGCATTCGCCGAAGAAGTAACTGTTGGAATCATGTACATGTTGAAGCTTCACCACCTTGTGGATGAAAAACTTCACGCACGTTCTACAGGTCCTTACTCACTTGTTACTCAGCAGCCACTTGGTGGTAAGGCTCAGTTTGGTGGTCAGAGACTTGGGGAAATGGAAGTTTGGGCACTCGAAGCATATGGGGCTGCTTATACACTTCAAGAATTCCTAACCGTTAAGTCAGATGACGTTATCGGTAGAACAAGAATGTACGAGTCCATTGTTAAAGGTGAGCAAGTACTTGAACCAGGACTTCCTGAATCATTTAACGTTCTAATCAGAGAGCTTCAGGCCCTTTGTCTAGACGTTAAACTTGAAGAAAATTCAGAAGAAGAAAGCTTTAATTAATTTGTTGAGGGCATAATATGAAAGACCTTTTAAACTTTTTTGATAAACCAAAAGATCCCGTAAGTGTTGAAGCTGTTTCTATTAAACTAGCTTCACCTGATACCATTCGTGAGTGGTCTTTTGGTGAAGTCAGAAAACCAGAAACGATCAACTACAGAACGTTTAAGCCAGAAAGAGATGGTCTTTTCTGTGCAAAAATCTTTGGTCCAATCAAAGATTATGAATGTATCTGTGGAAAATACAAAAGAATGAAGCACAGAGGTGTAGTTTGTGAAAAGTGTGGCGTTGAAGTTACACTTTCCAAAGTACGTCGTGAAAGATGTGGTCATATCGAATTAGCAGCTCCTGTTGCTCACATTTGGTTCTTAAGATCACTTCCATCTCGTCTTGGTGCTCTACTTAACCTAACTCTTAAAGAGCTTGAAAAAGTTCTTTATTATGAAGCCTATATTGTAACTTCATCTGCTACTGATGAAGTTGATGGTGGACTAAAAGTTGGTCAGGTTATTTCTGAACAACAGTTCTATGAACTAAAAGAACAGGGTGTCGAATTCGAAGCTGGTATGGGTGGAGAATGCGTAAAAGATCTTCTTAGAAAGATTGACCTTGATATGGAAAATAAAGAATTAAGACGTGGACTACGTGCTGCAACTACAGAGATGGCCCGTACTAAGTTCATTAAGCGTCTTAAAGTTGTTGAGTCAATTCTTAAGTCTGACAACAGACCTGAGTGGTTCATGATGGATGTTATTCCAGTTCTTCCACCAGATCTTCGTCCTCTAGTTCCTCTAGAGGCTGGACGTTTTGCTACTTCTGACCTTAACGACCTTTATCGTCGTGTGATCAACCGTAACAACCGTCTTAGAAGACTTAAAGAACTGAACGCTCCTGAAATCATTATCCGTAACGAAAAGAGAATGCTTCAAGAAGCAGTTGATGCTCTATTTGATAACGGAAGAAGAGGGAAGGTTTTTACTGGTGCTAACAAGCGTCCATTGAGATCTCTTTCCGATATGCTTAAAGGTAAGCAAGGACGTTTCCGTCAAAACCTTCTTGGTAAGCGTGTTGACTACTCTGGACGTTCTGTAATCGTGGTTGGTCCTAGCCTTAGACTTCATCAGTGTGGTCTTCCTAAGCTAATGGCCCTTGAGCTTTTCAAGCCATTTATTTACAACAAGCTTATTGAGCGTGGTCACTGTACTACTATCAAAGTAGCAAAGAGAATGGTTGATCAGCAAAAAGAAGAAGTTTGGAATATTCTTGAAGAAGTTGTTCAAGAACACCCTGTACTTCTTAACCGTGCTCCAACTCTTCACAGACTTGGTATTCAGGGATTTGAACCAGTACTTATCGAAGGTAAAGCTATTCAGCTTCACCCACTTGTTTGTGCTGCCTTCAACGCTGACTTTGATGGTGACCAGATGGCCGTCCACGTTCCTCTTTCACTAGAGGCTCAGATTGAGTGTCGTGTTCTTGCTATGTCTACAAATAACATCCTATCTCCAAAAGATGGAACTCCAATCATTGTTCCTTCACAGGATATCGTTCTTGGACTTTATTACATGTCTCGAGTTCGTCCATTCGCACGTGGATATGGGAAAACTTTTTCTTCAAAAGAAGAAGCACAATTTGCTTTCCATTCAGGAAACCTTCACCTTCAAGCACCTATTAAAATTCGTGTTGATGGTGAAATTATCGATACTACAGTTGGAAGAACATTCATTTACAACGTGATTCCAAGCTGTCTTAAGTATGAAGATATTAACAAGGTTCTTGGAAAGAAAGAACTTGGTAAGCTTATTGACCTTGCTTATAGAGTAGGAACAGAGAAGGATACGGTTCTTCTTGCTGATGCTCTTATGAGACTTGGTTACCAGTACTCAACGAAAGCTGGTATTTCTATTAACGTAAACGACATGACTATTCCTGAAGATAAAGAAGGAATTCTTAATGAAGCTTACGGTGAAGTTGATAGAATTACTGAAGAGTACAATGAAGGTTCAATTACAAACGGTGAGCGTTACAATAAAGTGATCGATGTTTGGTCTCAAACAAACGAAAAGCTTACAAAAGTAATGCTTGAAAAAATCTCTCAAGACACGTTTACAAATGATAAAGGTGAAACAGAGCAGGCTCCATCATTTAACTCAATTTTTATGATGGCAAACTCTGGAGCGAGGGGTTCTACAACTCAGATGAGACAGCTTGCTGGTATGCGTGGTCTTATGGCCAAGCCTTCTGGTGAGATTATTGAGACTCCGATTACTTCTAACTTCCGTGAAGGTCTATCGGTTCTTCAATACTTCTCATCTACCCACGGTGCCCGTAAAGGTCTAGCTGATACGGCCCTAAAAACGGCTAACTCTGGTTACCTTACTCGTCGTCTCGTTGATGTTGCACAAGATGGAATTATTCGTAATTACGACTGTGAGTCAACAGATGGAATTATTCTTAACTCGAGAATTGAAGCTGGTGAGATTGTAGAAGACGTTACAGAAAGGGTTATGGGACGTGTAACAGCGGGACCAATCCTTGATGCTGACGGTGGGGAAGTTCTTCCTTCAAGTTACATGCTAACTGAAAAAGATATTCCTCTTCTAAAAGAAAATGAAATTGACCAGATTAAAGTAAGAACAGTTCTTACTTGTAGAGAAAAACATGGCTTCTGTGCGAAGTGTTTCGGTCGTGACCTAGCGAGAGGTAATCTTGTTAGTATCGGTGAAACAGTTGGTATTATTGCTGCTCAGTCAATTGGTGAGCCAGGAACACAGCTTACGATGCGTACATTCCACGTTGGTGGTACGGCAACTGCTGGTGCTCAAGTAAATAAAACAGAAGTGAGAACAGCTGGTAACATTGCTTTTGATAACGTTAAGGTTGCTACTATGCAATCTGGCGATATGATCATCATGAACAAAGTTGGTGAGATTCTTATCAAAGACAATACAGGTGTTATTAAAGAGAAATATCCTGCGATTTACGGAGCAAAAATCTTCTTTAAAGAAGGTGATGAAGTAAACGTTGGGGATAAGATTATTGAATGGGACCCATTCTCTATTCCAATCCTAACGGAAGTTGCAGGTAAGATTAAGTTTGAAGATATGATTGTTGGTCAAACCGTAACTGAATCAGTTGATCCTGTTACTGGGCTTACAACTCGTGTTGTTGCAGAATCTAAAGATCCTTCTCTACAACCAAGAATTTCAGTTGTAGATGAAGAAGGGAACCCAATTATTGTTCCTGGTACTAAGAGACATGCAACATATCGTCTTCAAACTGGTGCAAACATCATGGTTACTGAAGGAGACACTGTAGATATCGGTTCTGCTCTTTCAAAAGTTGATCGTGAAACAACAAAAACAAAAGATATTACTGGGGGTCTTCCAAGAGTTGCTGAGCTTTTCGAAGCAAGAAAGCCTGCGAATGCTGCCCAGATTTCTGATGTTGCAGGTACTGTTGAGTTTGGTGCTGAACTTAGAGGTAGCCGTCGTATCATCATCAAGCCAGATGATGGATCTGACCCTGTAACTTATAGTGTTCCAAAAGGACGTTATGTAGTTGTAAATGAAGGTGACTATGTACGTTCAGGTGAACCTATCATGGATGGTCCTGCTAATCCTCACGATATCCTTCGCGTTAAGGGTATTAAAGAATTAGCACGCTATATTGTTGACGAGATTCAAGAAGTTTACCGTCTTCAAGGTGTTAAGATTGATGATAAGCACATCGAGGTTATTGTTTCTCAGATGCTTAAGAAAGTTGAAGTTACTGATCCAGGTGACTCAAGTTTCGTAGCTGGGGATACAATTACTAAAAGTGAGCTTGCTGAAGCTAACGAAGTTCTTGCTCAAGATGGCCTAGAGCCAGCTCAAGCTAGACCACTTCTTCTTGGTATTACTAAAGCGTCTTTGACGACAGAATCTTTCATTTCTGCGGCTTCGTTCCAGGAAACAACGAAAGTTCTTACTCAAGCGACTCTTGAAGGTAAAAAAGATATGTTGAGAGGTCTAAAAGAGAACGTAATTATGGGTAGATTGATTCCTGCTGGTACAGGTCTTTCTCGTTATCGCGACTTTGATGCCGCGGTAATGGATGAGCCTGAAGTATCAGAGAGTGAATCAGTTACACTTTCATTGTAAAAAACTTGTCCTAGCTAGTTTGATGTGCTACACAAACTAGCTAGTAAATTTCATGCTAACGTAGAAGCGAATTGTGGTAAGGAGCTGTAGAAATGCCTACTATTAACCAGTTGATCAGAAAAGGTCGTCAAGATAAGTTTGAAAAAACAAAATCACCGGCCCTAAAAGCCTGTCCTCAGAGACGTGGCGTATGTACCAGAGTTTACACAACAACACCTAAGAAACCTAACTCAGCGATGAGAAAGGTTTGTCGTGTTCGTTTAACTTCTGGATTTGAAGTAACCTCTTATATCGGTGGAGAAGGACACAACCTTCAAGAACACAGTATTGTTCTTATCCGTGGTGGAAGGGTAAAAGACCTTCCAGGTGTTCGTTATCACACTATCCGTGGTGCACTTGATGCAACCGGAGTTGATAAAAGAGGACAGCGTCGTTCTAAGTACGGTGCTAAGAAACCTAAGAAATAAAAATAACCAATTAAGTTATTAAATTTCCATTCTCTAATAGCTGAAACAAGGTTTCGCGGCTTGCAGAGAGTAATTCCCTATGCCTGCTTTAGCAATGGGAGTGAAGAAGGAGTAAATTATGAGTAGAAAGCATAGAGCAGAACAGAGACAGGTATTACCAGATCCACGTTTTCAAGATGTGGTGGTTGCTAAGTTTATTAACGGTTTAATGTATGGTGGTAAAAGAGCTACAGCTGAGAGAATTTTCTACGGCGCTCTAGAGCTGTGCGAGAAAAAAACAGGTGAAGAGCCTCTTAAACTTTTTAAGAAAGCTTTATCAAATGTTAAGCCAGCGGTTGAGGTTAAATCTCGTCGTATTGGTGGTGCCACATACCAAATCCCTGTTGAAGTTAGACAAAATAGACGTCAATCTCTAGCTATTCGTTGGATCCGTGACTATGCACGTGCACGTAACGGTAAGACAATGATCGATAGACTTGCTGATGAGCTAATCGATGCGGCAAACGGTCGTGGTGGATCAGTTAAGAAGAGAGAAGACGTTTACAAAATGGCTGAAGCTAACAAAGCTTTTGCTCACCTTAAGTGGTAATTCTATTTAATTAAAATACAGTCTTTTCAAAGGGCTTCTTTGGTTTAAACTATGTGAACTAAAGAAGCCCTTTTTTCGTTTAAAAATAGTTTGAGGAATTTATGGCCAAGGATCTTAATCTCATTAGAAATATTGGTATTATGGCACATATTGATGCCGGTAAAACAACAACTACTGAGAGAATTTTATATTACACAGGTGTGAACTATAAAATTGGAGAAGTTCATGATGGTGCGGCCACGATGGACTGGATGGTTCAGGAGCAAGAAAGAGGGATTACGATCACCTCTGCTGCTACAACCTGCAAGTGGACAGATAAGATTATTAATATAATCGATACTCCTGGTCACGTTGACTTCACTATCGAAGTTGAAAGAGCGCTAAGGGTATTAGATGGCGCCGTAGGCGTATTCGATTCTGTTCATGGTGTTGAGCCTCAGTCTGAAACTGTATGGGGACAAGCAGATCATTATAAAGTTCCACGACTTGCCTTCTGTAATAAGATGGATAGAGTTGGTGCAGATTTTAATAATTGTGTTGAAGAAATTAGAAGTAAATTAAATAAAGTTGCTGCTCCAATTCAGATACCGATGGGTGCTGAAGATGAATTTCAGGGCATTGTAGACGTTGTTACCATGAAGGCTAAGACTTTCAAGTCTGAGGACATGGGAAGCTCTGTTGTTGAAGAAGATATTCCTGAAGAGTTTATGGAAGCAGCGGAATTGGCAAGAGAAGAACTTATTGAGACATTGGCAGACTTTGATGATGAGCTTGCGGAAAAATATCTTGGTGGTGAAGATCTAAGCGTAGAAGAAATTAAAAAAGTTATAAGAAAAGCAACAATTGAAGATTTCTTTGTTCCTGTTTTATGTGGGTCTGCTTTTAAAAATAAAGGCGTTCAGCCTCTATTAGACGCAATCTGTGATTACTTACCTTCTCCAATTGATAGAGGAGAGGTGAAGGGTGTTTCAGCTAAAGATCATGAAAAAGTTGAAGTGAGAAAGCCCGATGTAGAAGACCAGTTTTCAGGTCTTGCTTTCAAGATAACTTCAGACCCCTTTGTTGGTCTTTTGACTTATGTGCGTATCTATAGTGGTGAAGTAAAGGTTGGTCAGAACGTTTACAACCCTCTTAAAAAGAAAAAAGAACGTGTTAATAAAATCATGCAAATGCATTCAAATAAGAGAACTGAGCTTGAATCAGCAGGGGCTGGAGATATCGTTGCCTTAACGGGCATGAAGTCTACAACAACAGGGGAGACTCTCTGTGCTGAAAATAGAACGATTATTTTTGATCTAATGGAATTTCCTGAGTCTGTAATATCTGTGGCCATTGAGCCAAAAACTACTGCAGATGAGAAGAAACTTCTCGCTACATTAGATCAACTTCAAATTGAAGACCCAAGCTTTAGCTATAATCACAATAAAGAAACGGGACAATTGTTGATCTATGGAATGGGAGAGCTCCATTTAGAGATTATTGCAGATAGGCTCCAAAGAGAGTTTAAAGTTGGCGTCAACGTTGGTAAGCCTCAAGTATCCTATCGTGAAAGTATTTCTCAAGTTACTGAAGCGGAAAATCTCTTTCATAAGGAACAAGCTGGAAAAATGCAGTTTGGACACTGTAAACTTAAGGTTGAGCCTGCAGATTATCAATCAGGAATTCTTTTTGAAACAGAGCTTACAAAAAGACAGCTCCCCGAAATTTATATTGAATCGATTAAAAAGGGGATTATGGATACGGCGCCTGCAGGTGCTTTAGCGGGTTATCCCTTTATTAATATTAAAGTAACTCTTGTCGAAGCCCAGTATAACGAAGAAGATGCCTCTGAGGTTGCTTATGTGATTTCAGCATCTCAGGCATTTATGGATGCCTGCAGAAGAAACTCTCTAGAGCTCTTAGAGCCAATTATGGATCTAGAGATTGTAACCCCTTCAGATTATACGGGTGATGTGATATCAGACATCAATGCAAAGCGCGGACATATAAAAAGTATGGGGGCTAAGCAAAATAAAGAGTTAATTGAGGCAGAAGTACCATTGGCAGAGCTGTTCGGATATAGTACAGATTTAAGATCTAAATCACAGGGACGAGCTAGCTTCTCAATGGAGTTTGCGAAATACGAAGTAATTGCTAAAGATTTAGCGAAGAAAATATTAGAATCTAAAGGGATTTATATTTAACAATTTGGTTTATTAAGGAGACTTTGAATGGCCAAGGAAAAATTTGACAGAAGTAAACCTCACGTAAACATCGGTACGAT
>CERC01065116.1_pt1 | contig 15568 bp, 15 predicted proteins | sample 530921 | NCBI WGS metagenome assembly CERC01 (sample SAMEA2621099, study PRJEB7988) | marine metagenome | isolation source: saline water (ENVO:00002010), including
TGTTTCCGCTAGAAGATCCCGCAGAAAAAGAATAAGTGTAAGTTCCACTTCCTCCAATAGTATTTACTGTAGCTTCTCCGTCAGCAGAACCATAGCACAAAGCATCCGTTGTATTTACAACCGCAGCTAAAGTATATCCTTCTTTGTAAGACGATTCAATGATATTCCCGTTAGGGGTATCCGTAGTAACATCTAAAACAAAATAGTCTTCTCCATTGGCTATAAACTGGTAAGTATAACTTGTGTCAATAGTCGTTTGAAAGGTTTGCCAAGAGCCAAAAAACAATACGTTTAATGTATCGATATTCACTTGCATGGTGTAAACTCTTAAAACATCATAAGTTCCTGAAGGTGTAGTTAATGATCCGTATGCATCAATTTCAGAATTAACAATCATCTTTCTAATAAAACGAGCTGAATCTACCGTTGATATGCCAAATGCAGCACCAGAAACAGTTGAGTCAATAACAGCTGTGTCCATGAGAGCATCGCCATAATTAGCAGGGAAATTAATCACTGATAAAGTGGGATTAATAGAAACAGCAAGAGGGAAATTCTGTCCGGATATATCTCCGTATATACCTTCTATCGATAGTCCTCCAGAACTTAGATTTAGGAAAGAAATAAAATCATCTTGCTCTAACGCCAAGTTTGAAGAAGGGAAATTTGAAGCATATCCTGTTGATGCAGGCGTAACAAATTCAATTGAATCAAACAGATCGTATTGTAACGCTGAATAATCCCATGTTTGAGCTGTGGATGAACCTGCAGTAATGGTTAAACCTGTTGGAGTAGCAACTGAATCATAAAAGGTATAAATTGTTGTTCCTGCCGTAGCAATATCACTACTTGTTACCGTTATTTGGGCAAATGAAGAAATAGCAGTAGTGATAAGGGAAAGCAATAGAAGTAAAGGTTTATTCATAGCTGTTTTAGGTTGATTGATTAACTATCCGAAAGATTGAAGATCGTATAATTTTTTGTACAAAGCACGTTTTTCTATTAATTCTTCATGAGTTCCCATCTCTTTGATGGTTCCTTTTTCGATAACCACAATTTTATCTGCATTTTGGATAGTAGACAAGCGGTGTGCAATAACAATAGAAGTTCTGTTTTTCATCAGGTTCTCTAAAGCTTCTTGAACTAATTTTTCAGATTGAGTATCAAGAGCAGAAGTGGCTTCATCTAAGATTAGAATAGGTGGATTTTTTAGTACCGCACGGGCAATGCTTATACGCTGGCGTTGTCCACCTGATAATTTACCACCTCCATCGCCAATGTTGGTTTCATATCCGTGTTCCAATTGCTCAATAAACTCATGGGCATTGGCAATCTCTGCCGCTTTTCTAATCTCCTCATCAGAATATGACCCTTCGCCAAAAGCAATGTTATTTTTAACGGTATCGTTAAACAAGATACTTTGCTGGGTTACAATTCCCAATAAACTTCTAAGATCTTTTACTTTAAGGTCTTTGATGTTTATATCATCAATTAAAACAGCTCCGTTTTCAACATCATAAAAACGCGGAAGTAAATCTGCAATAGTTGATTTACCACTTCCCGAAGGCCCAACCAATGCAACTGTTTCTCCCTTGTTAATGGTCAAAGAGAGATCTTTCAATACAAGCTCCTTATCGTATTTGAAATTGATGTTTTTGTATTCAACTTTTTCTTTAAAGTTGGCTAATGAAATGGGTTGTTCGATTTCAAAAATGCGATTATCTGCCGTTAAAATATCATTGATACGATCCATTGAGGCAGAACCTCTTTGTACATGATAAGAAGCACTTGAAAGTGATTTTGCCGGAGTAATCAATTGTGAAAATAAAGCCAGAAAACCAATAAAAGAAGAAGCCTCTAAGCTACCATCAAAAACCAATCCTCCACCGTAAAGTAACACGATAGAAACCACCAAAATCCCCATCCATTCGCTCATTGGAGAGGCAAGGTCTCGCTTGTGATACATGCGCTTCATCAACGTGGCGTAACGTTCGTTTTGTGTTTCAAATCTGTTGCTCGACTTTTCTTCTGCGTTGAATCCTTTAATAATGCGTAATCCCGTAAGTGTTTCTTCAATAGTTGAAAGTAAGTTCCCCAACTGGTTTTGGCTTTGAGAAGAAGTTTTCTTAAGACTTTTTCCGATTTGACCAATAATGAGTCCGGCAATGGGGAGCAGAATGAAAATAAAGACACTCATTTCCGGACTGGTATATACGAGAGCGGCAAGAAAGGCAATGATCGAAATAGGTTCGCGAAATACAGCTTCAAGAGAAGTCATAATAGACCATTCAACCTCCTGAACATCAGAGGTCATTTTTGAGATAATATTTCCTTTTCGCTCTTCTGAAAAGTAAGCTAGAGGAAGTGCTAATACTTTGTTGTATAGTCTATTGCGCAGGTCTCTTACTACATTTCCGCGAATTTTTCCAATAAAAAACATCCCAAGGTATTTGAAGAGGTTTTTCAGTGTTGTCATTATGATCAAAAGAATGCAGATGTAAATAAGAGCCTCTTGTTTGCCTTGTTCTTGAATTGTAGTAGCTAAGAAGTTGTAAAACTCGTCTTTCAGACTATCTGCCGAATAATTTGCAGGTGCTGATGAGGTCTTTAATTGTTCCAGATTATCACTAAACAAAACATCTAAGACAGGAATTAACATGGCTAATGAAAATACCGAGAAAAAGACGCTTAAGATGTTGAAAAAGACATTGAGAAATGCAAAGCCCGGATAATCTTTGGCGAGCTTTAAAATTTTGAAAAGGTTTTTCATGCTTTACGCTGGTCATTTTTTACCGCTTCAAATATACTATGATATTTACCTACGTGAAGAAAGTTCGGGATGAACGGTAAACAAATCAATGTAAGCCATCTAAAAATACCCTGTTGAATGGCTACCTTTGCATTATGAGTATTCGACAAGAAAAGGTGGCAAAGCTGATTCAGCGCGATTTGGGAGAAATTTTCCAACGCAATGGAGCCCAAATGCTTCCGGGAAAAATGATTACGGTAACTGTTGTTAGAACAGCACCTGATTTAAAAATGGCAAAGGTCTATCTCAGCGTTTTTCCTACTAATGATGGAAAGAAAGATCTTAAGGTAATTAAAGAACACGCCTCAGAAATTCGCAGAGAGTTAGGAAATCGCATAAAAAATCAGTTGCGCGCAGTACCAGAGCTGTATTTTTATTTAGACGATTCGCTAGATTATGCTGAACGCATAGACGATTTGCTAGAGCATTGAATTTACCCTTCTACATAGCAAAGCGGTATCTTTTTTCTAAGAAGAGTCAAAATGTGATCAACATTATCTCCTTCATTTCGATGTTTGGAATTGGTGTTGGAACATTAGCTTTAATTGTAATTCTATCCATTTTTAACGGGTTGGAAGGCTTAATTGCGCAGTTGTATAGCAACTTTGATACTGATATTCGTATTGAAGCTGCTGAAGGAAAGACTTTTCAATGGGATGATTTTCCGGCTATGAAAGTTGTACAGCATGAAGATGTTGTCAACTATTCAAGAAGTTTGGAAGAAACCGTGATGTTTAAATACAAAGACAATCACACATTTGCGATTTTAAAGGGGGTTGATCCTGAATTTGAAACCATAACAGGTATTGATACCATGATTTGGGCTGGGAGTGCAACGTTGTCTGCCGAAGATGGTCGTCAGTTCTTGGTGCCGGGTTATTTTGTGGCTTCTCAACTCGGCATGCTGATTAATAACTCTACAAGCCCAATACAAGTTTATGCACCTAAGAAGAAAAAAGGGTATGCAATCAATCCTCAAGACGCATTTTATGTAGAAAATCGTTTTCCTTCAGGTGTTTTTGCGGTAAATGCAGATTTCGATTCTAAGTATGTGTTATGTGCATATGAGTTTGCCGAGGATATTTTACATGCACAGGGAGCAGTTACTGCTGTTGAAATAGACCTCTATGATGAGGCAGATGTGCTTAATGTAAGGGATGAATTACAAGAAGTTGTTGGAGAAAGCTATAAGGTAATTACTCGTGAGGAAAGGAACGAAATCATTTTTAAGACAAGTCAGTCTGAGAAGTGGATTACGTTTTTCATCTTAGCTTTTATCCTCATGATTGCTACGTTCAATCTGCTTGGATCCTTAACAATGCTTATTATCGATAAAGAGGATGATATTTTCACGCTTCGTAGTATGGGAGCTGGGCCTAAACACATGTTTCGTATTTTCCACCTTGAGGGACAAATTATCGCTTGGCTAGGTGGTTTTATAGGTTTGCTGTTAGGGCTATTGATTTGTTGGTTACAAATGCAATTCGGCCTTATCAAGATAGAAGGTCTTATTGTAGATGCTTATCCTGTTGAAATCGAATGGCCAGATGTTGTAATGATTGTAATTACAGTAATTGTTATCGGTTATTTTGCATCTTATTTTCCGGCAAAATTTGCTACACGTAAAGCGTTTCAAAAAAAATCATACGCAGCAAACTGAGTTTCGATTTGCTCTAAAGTGGCCAGCAATTCTTCCATTTCATAAGAAGTAACCAATTTGGTTCGAAAAGCCTTAAAATGGGCAATTCCTTTGAAATAATTTCCATAGTGTCTGCGCATTTCAACAATGCCTAAATTTTCGCCTTTCCACTTCACGCTCATCTCAAGGTGACGTCTCGCTACATCAACCCGATCTGCAACAGTTGGCTTGGGCAAATGCTCTCCGGTTTTCATAAAATGCTTGATTTCATTAAAAATCCAAGGGTAACCAATTGTAGCTCTGCCAATCATAATACCATCAATACCGTATTTGTCGCGATACTCAACCGCTTTTTCAGGAGTAGTAATATCTCCGTTGCCAAAAACAGGAATGTGCATTCTTGGGTTTTTCTTGACTTCTGAAATTAATGTCCAGTCGGCATCTCCTTTGTACATCTGTTTTCGGGTTCTACCATGAATGGAAATTGCTTTAATTCCAACATCTTGTAAGCGCTCTGCTACTTCAACAATATATTTCGAGTTGTCATCCCATCCCAAACGTGTTTTTACAGTAACAGGGAGGTTTGTAGCTTTTACAATAGCTTCCGTAAGCTGAACCATTTTAGGAATATCCTGTAGAATTCCTGCACCTGCACCTTTGCTAGTTACTTTTTTAACAGGACATCCAAAGTTGATGTCAATAATATCAGGATTAGTTTGCTCAGTAATTCGGGTGGCTTCAACCATTGATTCCAAATCACTGCCAAAAATTTGAATGCCTACCGGGCGCTCGGTTTCGTAAATGTCTAACTTCTGAACACTCTTAGCCGCATCTCGAATCAATCCTTCTGAAGAGATAAATTCAGTATACATTAAATCTGCTCCGTTTTCTTTACACAACGTACGGAAGGGAGGGTCACTTACGTCTTCCATTGGAGCAAGCAATAAAGGAAACTCCCCCAATTCTATGTCGGCTATCTTTACCATTGATTAATTTCGAGCCTGCAAAATTACGAAACAGTTTCCATGAAATTAAATAGTGTTTTATCTACGACAAGTTCTCCTGCAAGACTTGCTTACTTGTTAATGTTTGCTCTGGTTGGAGCAATTCTTTTCTCATTGCTGGGCTTTGTTCTTATTTTCTTTTTTCAGGGAATGGATGTTATGAATGTTTTTGCTCCCGGAAGAGACCTTTCTGATCCCGGAGTTAGCGGAAGTTTGAAATTATTTCAAATTTTAAGCAGCATTGGGACATTCGTCTTTCCGGCATTGCTAGCGGCTGTTTTGTTTAACAATACATCTTGGACCAATTATTTATCATTAAAAAGAGTAAGTGATTTTAGGCTGGTATTTGTTGCTGTATTTGCCATGCTAACAGCACTTCCTGTGGTAAATTATTTGGGATGGCTAAATGGTCAAATGAATTTTCCGGAGTCATTAAAATTTGTTGAAGATTGGATGCGAGAAATGGAAGAGTCCAATCAAAACTTGATAGAGCAACTTTTGGTAATGAAGACCCCGATAGATTTTGCTCTGAATTTATTCATGATAGCAATTGTTCCCGCAGTTGGAGAAGAACTCTTGTTCAGAGGTGTCTTGCAAAAAGAACTTATAAAATGGTTTAAGAATAAACATGTTGGTATATGGCTGTCCGCAATTATTTTTAGTGCTATTCATTTTCAGTTTTTGGGTTTTATTCCAAGAATGATGATGGGAGCCTTATTTGGTTACGTATTAAGTTGGACAGGAAGCCTTAGGTTACCAATAATAATGCACTTTATTAATAATGGGATAGCGCTGGGTTTAGTTTTCCTGATTGATCTGAACAAGCTACCGGAAGAAACCGAAGATATTGGAGCATTAGAAGGCCAGTGGCCAGGAGTGCTATTTGCATTCTCTCTTTGCGTTGTATTATTGGCCTTGATCAAACGCATGGGAAAGGCAGAAAAAAAAGCCGACATTGAATAATGTCGGCTTTTTTCAACAGTTATTTATTTTAACTAAATGAATTAGTCTTCTTTTTCAAAGGCTGCATAACTGATCTTAAGGGCCTGTGCTAAACGAAGTTCTTGCTTCACATCAGTTACAATACCCATTTTAGTTGCTTTGTCAACTTTTAATGACGTTGTGATCAGAGGTATCTCAGCCTCCACTTTTGTGGTACGAAATGTTTCAACTGCAGGACGAACATCATTGATGTCAGCAATTGCATCATTTAATTGTACACGAGATGCTGTACCATACAATGAAGGATCCATAGGTTCCCCAATGTAGATGTAAAATACCAATGATTTGTTTTCAAGTTTTTCTACTTCTGATGCAGATGGTTGTTCAACTTCAACAAGCACATCTGTTTCACGCATTACTGTAGTAACCATGAAAAAGAAAAGTAGCATAAATACAATATCAGGTAAAGACGCAGTTGATATTGCCGGTGTTCCTTTTTGCTTATCTGGTTTAAACTTTGACATATCAATTACCTCCTACATCTTTTGGTTCTGCTTCTGAAATTCGTTGAGGGTAGACCGCTCGAATGGCTTTCACCTTTTCTTCTTCTCCACGCTCAAGTAGTTCATCGTACGATGTGTTGAACTCACTTTTAGCTAGTTCATTACGAACTTCGCTATAAGCTGCTGCCAACTCATTTTGTACCTGAATGTACAGATCATATGAAGTTCCTTTATCGTTTTGAAGAGAAATTACCTGTTTTGAAACAGGAACTTCACCCAACAAAGGAATGGTTTTAACTCTTTTTTCCGGTAAATCCGAAAGGTTATTAGGATTAACAATAAACTCTTTGGCTGCCGCTCTCAAATCTTTAATATCCATCAATTGGCCTTCAACCAATAATTGATCATTGGCATTGGCAAGCACAACAAATACGTTACGCTCTTTGATGGGGGGAGGATCTGGTTGATTCTCCAAAATGGGCGGTGGCAATTTCCTCATTAAACCAAAGCTTGAATCCATGGTTGTCGTTACAAGGAAAAACACCAAGAGCAAGAAGGCAATGTCTGCCATCGAACTAGCGTTAATCTCCGGTGCTTCTTTTCTAGCCATATTATTACTTAATTAATCTTGCTACTAATGAATAGATAATCGTTACAATTGATAGTGCTAGCATTAAGTAAAGCATGTAAAGCATGGCTCCTGAAAATTGAGATACAGAGTTTGTAACCCCTTCAAGTGCTTGTGCTTCACTAACACTGTCATCTGCTATGCCATAGCCAGCAGCAAATAAAATTGCTAAACCACCTACGCCAATTGCTATGGTTTTAATCGCTTGTGGACGATGAATCAAACCAAATACCGAACCTGCAAGAATTCCTACGATTGCTAATACTGATAACACGTATGAATACACGATAAAAGGCTCGAATTTCTCAGCAATTACAGCTGCAAAGAATAATGCAACCCCAATAGCGATGAGCACATACATTAGATATGTTGCTATTTTATTTTGCATGGGAGCTTATTTTTTTGATTGTTCGTACTTAACTAAAATATCAATCAAAGAGATTGAAGCATCTTCCATTTCGTTAGTTAAACTATCAACTTTAGAAACGATATAGTTGTAGAAAATTTGAAGGATCATTGCTACCAAAAGACCTGAAAGTGTAGTAATAAGTGCCACACCAATACCACCGGCAACAATACCCGGAGAAATGTTGTTTGCTGCTGCAATTGCATCAAATGCACCGATCATACCAAGTACAGTACCAAAGAAACCAAGCATTGGCGCAAGAGCGATAAAAAGTGAAATCCATGAAAGGTTACGCTCCATGTTACCAACTTGTACTGATCCGTATGAAATTACTGATTTTTCAACCATTTCAATTCCTTCAGTAGAACGGTCAAGACCTTGGTAGAAAATGCTTGCTACAGGACCTCTTGTGTTTCTACAAACTTCTTTAGCAGCTTCAACTCCACCTTTGTTCAAAGCAGACTCAACTTCGTTTAGTAATTTTTTAGTATTTGTTGTTGACATAGAAAGATAAAGCACACGCTCAATAACGATTGCTAAACCTAAAATCAAACAAACAAGAACCATGGCCATGAAAATAGGACCACCAGCAATAAATTTGTCTTTAATAAATTGATGAACAGAAGTCTCTTCGATTACTTCGGTTTCAGTGCTCACTTCTTCAACACTTGCGGGCTCTTCTTCTTCAACTTCTGTTGATACTGCTGCTGCGGTAGTGTCTTCTACTGCTGTAGTATCGGGTGATGATGCTTCGCCTTCAGGTTGAGCATTAGCTGTAAACGCTCCGAAAGTTAAAATTCCGGCTACAGTCAGTAAAGCAATTAATTTTTTCATAACTGTTGATTTTGAAAAATTACTGTTTTCTAAGTTTATAGATAGATTTAAAAAATTTACGTTCAATTAGGAATTATTCTCATAATATCCTTTGTGCTTTTTGTAGTTGAACCAAGCTTTTTCTTTAGTAACCAATAGGTTAAAATGTCTTTTAGCTTAGAACCGTTCAAAATTAGCGCGACTAAACTACAAAAAAATTATATTCACTAAATCAGCTTAATGTTCTTCTTAATTTTTCCTTAAACTACGCCATTATTGGGGGTTCTGCGAATTCTTCTCAAGTTGTTGAATTCTTGCATTATAGCGGTTGAAGTTTTCTCTGTCTCCGGTATTGTAACAAATAGAAGCAAGGTTGCGCAATAGTATTAAATTATTCGGAACCTTTTTAACAGCGATCTCAAAATAAGTACGAGCCTCATTTAATTTACCTTGTTGTGCATATAACGTTCCGATATTCATTAATACATCTGCATTTTCAGGTGCAAGCTGATAGGCTTTTAACAAATATTGCTCAGATTGTCTCGCGTCTTGTAAATACCTCCCGTATGTCATACCCAACACGTTGTATACGCTAAAATCGTTGGGATAGTATGTCATTGTTTTTTTTAATAATGCAATGCCAGCGTCAAATTGCTGTTTTTCAATTTGTTTTTGTGCAATACTAATATTGTAGTTTAATGCGGCTTTGTTTTCAAAAAAAGGATTGACACTTGCCAGTTGCAGAAAGTAATGAGATGAATGATCGTATTCTTTGAGCTCATAATAGGCCTTTCCAAGCAAGATCAAAGCTTGGGCATATTTAGAGTGTATTTGAGCTGATTTCTCAAGAACGGGAATTGCTTCATACAATAGCCTTTGCTTTTCTTCAGGGTTCGCTGTATTGTAAGCTTTTTGAATATACTGTACACCAGCACTCATTTTTACTTTGGCGCTTCCTTCAGAGATTTTTAAATCTGTTAAAGCCAGGGTGTTGTCGTTTTTCCAAGCTTGATTTCTGGCAATTGTTTTAACACTAAAGGCAATTAAGACAAACCCAAGTACCCCAGCAATGATGCGCGATTTTGAAAGGTTAATTGATGGTGCCCATTGTACAATATAATAGCCTAAAATAAGTGAGAGACCAGCTGTAGGGATATACAAGAAACGTTCGTTCATAAATACTCCCACAGGAAATAGTACATTGGAAACTAGTGCTAGTGTTCCAAAATACCACAAGATACCATAGCTAAGAACAGACTTTTTAAGCAAGCCTGAAATTGTCAAAATAAGTAATCCGAGTAATATAACAAGTGTAATAAAAACGGCTGGCTCTGACCATGAAGCATAGTGTTGTTCGGCTGGTATGAATGGAAGGTGGAATGGATAATAATCATGTGTTAAAGGATGCGGAAAGAAAGAGAGTTTGAGATAAGCTCCGATTGTTAATACAATGGTGGCTAGCCTTTCAGAAGGTGTAGCCAATAGAAAAGGGTCATTCATTAATTCATTAGGAGAATTACTTTCTCCGTTCAATACTGAAAACCTAATGGCTACATAAATAAAGAAAACAATAATAACGGTGGCTGAAGGAATTAGTATTCGATTAATGTCTGCCTTTCGAAAATAATAGGCTGTTAAAGGAAACAGAATTAAAAACGGGGCTGTTGTTTCTTTTGAAAAAATAGATAGTGCAAAAAATAATCCAGTGTAAATAAGGTGTTTTTGGTGTTTAACATCGATGTAGTTAAGAAAATGAATGCCTGAAATTAGGATAAACAAAAAGCTTAAAATTTCATCTCTACCTTTAATGTTAGCAACAACCTCAGTATGTAGAGGGTGGCAAATAAAAATGAGTGTTGCAACAAAAGGAACATTCCAAAACCATTTTTGGTCTTTTATAGGAAATAGTTTTTGAAGAAATAAAAAGAGAAAAGCACCTGTAAGGCCATAAAGCAATGCATTAATGATATGACTTATACCAGGATTGTCACCAAAAAGGCCATATTCTATAGAGTGTGTAACCATTGTTATAGGACGATAACGACCACCACTTACAAGATTCTTGTTTCCTATCGTTTCCACATCAACACCATAGTTTTTTGCCCAAAAACCATTCATCGAGTCGTAAAAGAAATGCTTAAATATGCCACTGAAACCTTGCTCTGTAATTTGATTACCTGTAATAACAATCTTGTCGTCCAAAGCATAGTCATAAGTAATTGTTTGGGCATAAAGCATAAAGCCCAAAATTAAAATGACCAAAAGGGGCTGAGAAAAAGTTGAGAAATCTGTTTTTAGTGAAGCTAGTTTCGGTTCAACTACTGGTTGTTCTGTTGATTTCGGTTTTTGTGGCTGCTGTTTTTTCTTTCTGGCCATAAAGCAATTAAATGGTCATTTCACCCCTAAGTGAGGTATTCATTGCATCAATAATTACGTCTTCGTCAAGATTTGCTCCGGTAAGATACATCAATTTCGAAAGGGCAGCTTCGGTTGTAATATCTCTACCGCTAATAACTCCCATTTCAAGGAGAGCCATACTGGTTTCATATCTTCCTTGCTCTACTTTTCCAGTATGACACTGTGTTACATTATAGATGAATTTACCAGCATCAATTGATTTTTGAATGGCCTCTAAAAACCAATTATAGGTAGGTGCATTGCCAGACCCAAATGTCTTAAGTACAATTCCTTGAATATTGGGGGCTTCTAAAATTGCCGTTACAATTTTTGGGCTAATTCCCGGAAATAGAAAAAGAAGGGCTACATTGTCACTAAACCATTGGTTGACTTTTAAAGGTAGACCCGTTGGCGTCCAGATGTTCGCCTGATTGTATTTTATGTGTACACCGGCTTCTGCTAAAACAGGGTAATTCGGTGAGTCAAATGCTTCAAAATTTTCAGCGCTAAACTTGTGCGTACGGTTTCCTCTGTAAAGTTTATACTCAAAGTAAACAGCAACTTCAGGAACCATGGGTAACCCGTTTTCATTACGGGCAGCAGCAATTTCAATTGCCGTTAAAAAATTCTCTTTTCCATCTGTTCTGATAACCCCAATAGGAAGTTGACTTCCGGTAAGAATAACCGGTTTGCTCAAATTTTCCAGAACAAAGCTCAAGGCAGAAGCTGTATAAGCCATAGTGTCTGAACCGTGTAGAATAACAAAACCATCATAGTCATCATAGTTTTGCTCAATCATTCTACCAAGGGCTACCCAAATAACTGGATTCATATTGCTGGAATCTACAGGGTTGTCAATGGCTATAGAGTCTAACTCAATATTGAATTTTGTAAGCTCAGGAATTTGATTGGTTAGGTGCGTAAAATCAAATGGCTGAAGCATTTTTGTTGTAGGCTCTTCTACCATTCCGATAGTACCACCGGTATAGATAATCAATATTTTAGGTGTCACTCCCATTATACCTTAAAAACTGAGTTGGCATTGTTTGTTGTAACTTCTGCTACGTGTTCAATACTGGTTTCGTGGAGATCTGCTACTTTTTGGGCAACTATTCGGGTGTAAGCACTTTCATTGCGCTTGCCGCGATAAGGTGTTGGAGTAAGGTAAGGAGCATCTGTTTCTAATACAAGTTGATCAAGCGGAATATCTTTAACAACCTTATCTAATCCTGAATTTTTGAACGTTACAACACCACCTATCCCCATGTAAAAACCACCGTAATTCATGATGTGTTTAGCTTGTTCAATAGTTCCGGTAAAACAATGAAAAATACCAAAAAGGCGCTCATCATTCATTTCATCAACAATTTCGAAAATCTCATCAAAAGATTCTCTGGCATGAATGATTATAGGAAGTTGCATTTCTTTGGCCCATTCGATTTGCTTTCTGAAAGCTTCTTGCTGTGCCTTGAAAAATGTTTTATCCCAATAAAGGTCAATACCAATTTCGCCTACAGCACAATATTTACCAGTATCTAGCTCTGCTTTTACATGGGCAAGTTCTTCGGCTACATTTTCATTGACAGAACACGGATGTAGCCCCATCATGGGGAAACAACGTTGCGGATATTTTTCTGCAAGTGCATTTACTTGTGCGGTAGAAGATTTATCGATGTTGGGTAAGAAAATACGGTCAACACCAGCTTCTGTAGCACGAGACATTACTTCATCAATATCTTCTTGAAAGACATCGAGGTAAATATGCGAATGCGTATCAGTAATCATCATCGGTCAAAATTAAAAATCGATAGTTGGTAACCGATGAAAAAAGGAAAACCTTTTTTAAGCAGAAACCTGAGCCAAGATAGAATCGAAAAGTGCTTTCCCATCAACATTGCCCAACGCAGTGTCTGCAGCTCTTTCAGGGTGAGGCATCATTCCAAATACATTTCTTCCTTGATTGGTTACTCCTGCAATGTTTTCCAAAGATCCGTTAGGGTTAACTTCTGAAGAGACATTCCCTTCTTCATCGCAATAGCGGAATAGAACCTGATTGTTAGCATTTAACTCAGCTAAGCCTTCATCTGAAATGTAATAACGGCCTTCAGCATGAGCTATAGGAATTTTGTAAGCCTTGTCTTGATCTAATGTTGCAGTTACCAAAGTATCAGAAGTCTGCGCTTTCATGTAAATGTTTTTACACATAAACTTCTGATGGTCATTGTGTAGAAGTGCACCTGGTAATAAACCAGCTTCACATAAAATTTGAAATCCGTTGCAAATTCCCATCACATAGCCACCATTTTCGGCATGCTTAATGACTTCTTGCATAATGGGAGAAAAACGGGCAATTGCACCTGAACGAAGGTAATCACCGTATGAGAACCCTCCGGGAAGTACTACAAAATCAACACATTTAAGGTCATGTTCTTTATGCCAAAGACGTTCAACTTTTTGCCCGAGAATACTCTCGAGTACGTAGATCATGTCTTCATCGCAGTTGCTTCCGGGAAATGTGATTACTCCAAATTTCATTTTTCACTAGAATTTGCCACAAAAGTAGTTTTTTGACCTTGATTTAATGCGATAGCAGTTGAAAATTAGAATAAGCAGCTGCTAAAACAAGGCATAGCACCAACACTTCTGGTATCCACCTTTTTTTAGCGTACAAAGCATAGTTGGATAAAATCATGGCTAAAGGAAGTGAAAAAGAGTAGAAAACATCAAAGCTTGTAGACGATTGCCAATAAAAGCCAGCGATTGAAAGAGGAATAATCCAAAGGTAAAGGACTAGGGTATTTTTGGTTTTAACGGTATTGACCCTTATTCCTTTTAAATAGGAGCCTAGGGATAAAATAACGGCTACTAAAATGCTAATGATTAACGGTAGGAAAGAAGTATAGCTTTCCCATGGGACTGAAAAAATAGCAGTGTATTGAAAGTGATTTTCAAAAGTATGGAGGGAGGCGTTTATTGTATAGGCAATTCCAAACCAGAAAAAATAGGGAGTGATGGCTCCTAGAACAGCAAGGATAAATTCGCGGAAGCCAAAGGAGTTAAAATAAAATTGTGCTAAGATCAACAAGCCAATAAAAAGGAGGTATGAAGGGTAAAATACACTAGCTATTCCAATGAGTAGTCCTGAATCAAAACTAGGAGATAGGTTGCTTTCAGACCTTGAAAGCGATAACATTTTATCAATGCTCCACAAAAAGAAGAGGTTGGCAACCATGCTTTCCGATAGCAACCACTGTGGGGCAAATGCACTGTTCAATAGAATCAAATAAAATGCAGTGAGGTAATTGATTTGTTTAAGCAAAGCGTGTTTTTCTACCAGCTTGTTAAGTAGAATGGCTTGAGCACTAATTACGAATGCTGATAAAACTACAGATAACCCCGTAAATTGGTTTACCCAGTTAAAAAACTGGTTGATGAATTCAATTGAGTAGTTATTTTGAATGGATATAAATGGCGTGAAAAATGCCGGTATACGGAACAAAAGCGCCAGTATTGGGATGAAAAAAAGCACTTTTACTTTACTTGATCGAAAAAAACTTACCAGCATATTGCAGAAATATTAAATTTGCCTTCAACAAAAATAATGACAGATGTCTTGGAATGATTTAATTTACGGTATTGGAGATTTAGTTTTCTCATCTTTTGAACTGTTGAAAATAACAGCAAGCAACAACCAGGATAGTTTCGTAAACTGGTTTTACATCGTAGCAATTTTTGTTTTACTTGTTGTTTGGGTAAGAGCACAAGCCAAATACAACAAAGAAGCTGAGCGCAACGGAACATTGAAATAATTTCAGTTTTCGTTTAAGATATAAAATTAAACCCCGGAAATTCCGGGGTTTTTTTATGGCCTTATTTTAAGTCGAAACCAATGTCTTTTCGGTAATACTTTTTATCGTAAGTAATTGTTTCAGCATTTTCAAAGCTAATTTGAAGTGCATCTTTCATGGTGTTTCCAAGTGCTGAAACAGCAATGACTCTCCCTCCGGATGTAACAATCTTACGGTTTTCAATTTTTGTGCCTGCGTGAAATAAAAGCGCATTTCTGATTTTATCGAAACCAGCCATCGGCTTTCCTTTTTCATAGGCTTCGGGATAACCGCCTGAAACTAGCATTACCGTAGTTGCAAAGCGTTCGTCAACTTCAAGGGTTTTAGCGGCTAAATTACCTTCTCCTACAGCAACAAATAATTCTAGCAGGTCGCTTTTAATACGAGGAATAACTACTTCCGTTTCAGGATCACCCATTCTTACATTGTATTCAATAACAAATGGTTCTCCATCAACATTCATAAGCCCAATGAAAACGAATCCTTTGTAGTCGATACCGTCTGCTTTTAGGCCATTTATTGTAGGCTCAACAACGCTTTCTTTTACTTTTTGCATAAACGCATCATCAGCAAACGGAA
>CERC01001162.1_pt1 | contig 15548 bp, 15 predicted proteins | sample 530921 | NCBI WGS metagenome assembly CERC01 (sample SAMEA2621099, study PRJEB7988) | marine metagenome | isolation source: saline water (ENVO:00002010), including
AGCAGTTATCGAGTCCACTAGGTTACAAACCTCGCGCCGCGATTTGAACGCCCCTAGATTGAACAAATTCCAATCCGCAAAGGTCAACACGCCCTAGGGTGCTTTTTTTGTGCAATTAACAAACTAATAGCGGACAAGTGTCCTTGTTAATTATTTCAAAACTATATTTGAGCTAGCCGCGCAGTTGCAATTGTTGTAAAATACGCGCGTTTCTAAGCTATCGAAAAGCAACCCCAAGCAATTATTTGAGGAAAACCTGTGAGCGAACAAAAACAGTCATTAAGCTATAAAGACGCGGGCGTAGATATCGACGCTGGTAATGCACTTGTTGAGCGTATTAAAGGCGTAGTTAAAAAAACGCGTCGTCCAGAAGTAATGGGCGGAATTGGTGGTTTTGGCGCTCTTTGCGAAATTCCAGAAGGTTACAAACAGCCTGTACTAGTAGCAGGTACTGACGGTGTAGGTACTAAACTACGTTTAGCTATCGACTTAAAAAAACACGACACTGTAGGTATTGATTTAGTTGCAATGTGTGTAAACGATTTAATAGTACAAGGCGCTGAACCCCTGTTTTTTCTAGATTACTATGCAACAGGTAAACTAGATGTAGACACAGCGGCTGATGTAGTAACCGGTATTGGTAAAGGCTGTGAGATTTCTGGCTGTGCCCTGATTGGCGGCGAAACAGCTGAAATGCCAGGTATGTACGATGGTGAAGACTACGACATGGCCGGTTTTTGTACCGGTGTAGTAGAAAAATCTAAAATTATTGATGGCACAAAAGTAGCAGCCGGCGATCAACTTATTGCCCTTGCCTCTAGCGGTCCGCACTCAAACGGCTTTTCTTTAATTCGTAAAGTGCTTGAAGTATCAAACGCCGATACGAACCAAGCTATTGACGGCAAAACACTAGGCGAGCACTTACTAGAGCCAACCCGTATTTACGTTAAACCTTTACTTGAGTTATTTAAGCAAGTAGACGTGCATGCCCTATCGCATATTACTGGCGGCGGCTTTTGGGAAAACATTCCGCGTGTATTGCCTGATTCTGCAAAAGCAGTAGTTAAAGGCGATAGCTGGCAGTGGCCAACCGTTTTTAACTGGTTACAAGAAAACGGCAATATTACTACGCACGAAATGTACCGTACATTTAACTGTGGTGTAGGCATGGTATTAGTAGTACCAGGCGATGCGCTAGAGCAAAGCTTAAGCATTTTAAAAGAGCTTGGCGAAAACGCATGGCACCTTGGTGAAATTCAAGATGCTGTTGCCGGCGAAGAGCAAGTAGAAATCGTAGGTGGTGCTAAGTAATGGCACCCATTCGCTTAGTGGTATTAATATCGGGTAGTGGTTCTAATTTACAAGCCATTATTGATGCCTGCGAGCGCGGCGAAATAAACGGACACATAGCGGCTGTTATAAGTAACAAAGCAGACGCTTACGGCCTTGAGCGTGCAAAACAAGCAGGTATTGCTACAAAAGTGCTCAGTCACAAAGATTTTGACTCGCGCGAGGCCTATGATGCGCAATTAATGAACGTTATTGACTCTTTTATGCCAAATCTAGTTGTATTAGCTGGGTTTATGCGTATTCTTACTCCTAGCTTAGTGCAAAAATATGTTGGAAAAATGTTGAACATTCATCCATCTTTGTTGCCTAAGTATCAGGGGCTGAATACCCACCAAAGAGCAATTGATGCAAAAGACGATGTTCATGGCGTAAGTGTTCATTTTGTAACTGAAGAGTTAGACGGCGGTCCCGTTATTCTTCAAGCGCAAATACCTGTACTCAAGGATGATACAGCAGAAACATTAGCTAAACGCGTGCACGAACAAGAGCATATAATTTATCCTTTGGTGGTCAAGTGGTTCAGTGAACACAGACTTACTATGGAAGCAGATTATGCAGTTCTTGACGAAAAACAACTTCCTGCACACGGCGCGCACTACCCACAATAAAAAAATAAGTGCCCTGCTGTTATGTGTGGGCGCTTTACTTCCTACTAGCCTAATTGCAGGCGAACTAACAGAGTATCAAGCCAGCTACGATATTTTACGCAAAGGTAAAAATCATGGCGAGGCAGTACGCGAACTTAAAAAAGTTGGCGAGCAAACATATCAACTTACTTATCACAGCAATATTGAGTGGATGATTTTCTCTGACAAGCGAGAAGAAACCTCAGTATTTACTTTTTTAGATAACAAAGTCACTCCTCATCATTACAATATGGTGCGTACCGGCACCGGCCCAGATAAAGATTATAAAATAGACTTTGATACACAAAATAAAGTGGTCACCAGTAGTACTAGCGAATACCCGCTAAAGTGCGAATGGACTGACGAATTTCAAGATGCTATTTCGTATCAAGTACAAGTACGCGAAGGCTTAAAAAAAGGCGAAACTTATTTTTCGTTTCCGCTTATTGATAAAAAAGGTAATCGCCGCGACTACAACTTTGAAGTGGTTGGCAAAGAAATGATTTCGCTGCCAATTGGTAACGTAGAAGCTATAAAAGTAAAACGTTTATACGATAACGATAAACGCCAAGCCCTTGCCTGGTTTGCACCAGAAATGGACTACATGCTAGTACGTATGTGGAAAGGCGAAAAAGGCATGGAGCAGTTTGAAGTACAAATGAATTCATTTACCGTTACCCAGCCTGTTTCTACTCCAGTAAGTGAGAGCAGCGAAGTAAGATCAGAAGCGCCGTAAACACGGTGATAGCAAACACAAAAAACGCGATTTTATATCGCGTTTTTTTGTGTTTGCTTTTAGGCTATTTAACTAAATTAGTTCGCCCATTTTAAATAACGCAAACTCCCCTGGCTGCATTTTTTGCCAGCGTTCGTCGTTGGTTAACGGCCGTGTAGCTATTACTGTTACTACATCGTTTGGGGTGGTTTCTTCGTTAAAATCAACTACCATATCGGCATCAATTAACGTTGCTTTACCAAATGGCGCTCGGCGCGTTATGTAGTGTAAGTTATTCGTGCAGTACGCCAATACAAATACGCCATCGGTCAATAACATATTAAATACGCCCTTTTCACGTAGCGTATGCGAAAGCTTAGCCGCGTATCTAAATACAGAGGCCATATTAGAGGGACGTTTTGGGTATTTTTCACGAATTTTATCTAGCAACCAACAAAACGCCAGCTCACTGTCGGTGTTGCCCACAGGGCGATAATATTGTGGTTTTAAATCGTGATAGTTAGATAACTGGCCATTATGTGCATAGGTAATTTCGCGCCCCCAAAGCTCACGAGTAAACGGATGGGTATTTTCAAGGCACACTCGGCCACGGTTTCCTTGGCGAATATGGCTAATTACCGACACGCTTTTAATGGGGTAAGCTTTTACTAGCTTGGCGATTTCTGATTGATAGCTTGGCTCAGGATCTTTAAAGGTTCTACACCCTTTACCCTCATAAAACGTTATACCCCAGCCATCTTTATGCGGGCCGGTATTTCCACCGCGCTCTAATAGACCTGAAAAACTAAAACAAATATCCGTAGGTACGTTGGCTGACATACCAAGAAGCTCGCACATAAAATAAATAAACCTTATAAAACAAAATACTATGTAATATTAAATAATTAATCTCTTTCCATGGTCACAGTTTTGATTGCATGTTTGTTTTTGTGGCCTTCGCATTATTTATTTTTACTACTTTAATGAAGTTATTGTTAAACAACCAAGCACTATATGCAAACATTCCTTTGCTTTCTGCACGTATATTCCATGTAGAAATAAAGCTTTTTAAATTTCAGTTTTATTTTTAATTAAGTCATTGTTTTATTATCAATCATAAAAAGCACTTTGATCCTCAAAACCTCACGTAACTAGCTAAGTTATTGTTTATCAATTCTATTCTTTTTTATTTCTTTTAAATTACAGGCGGTTAAACTGTAAAACAGCGAAATTAGTTTCGATCCTTTCAGATCTTTGATCTGCTAAGAACCTTATATAGGTCGCTGGCTGGCGCTTTAAATGAAGTACTTTGGACTTCCCATAGTTTGCTAGACACCCAATGAGGTACATTGTAACTTCTAATTAGAGGTGTTTTATGAGCAAAGGCAAACGGTATACCCAAGAATTTAAAATAGAAGCAGTTAAACAAATAACTGAACGTGGTTATTCAGTTGCTGAAGTATCAGAACGATTAGATATTTGTACCAAAACGTTATATCACTGGCGAAGCCAGTTATCAGAGAAACCCAAACAAACCAAATCATCAGATGAACAACTAAGGATCGCCAAACTTGAGGCCGAGCTAAAACGTGTCACGGAGGAACGCGACATTCTAAAAAAGGCCGCAAGGTACTTTGCCAGCAACCCCGAGTAAAGTACGCTTTTATTCGTGAGCATCAAAATGAGTTTTCTATTGTTGCGATGTGTAAACTATTTAAGCTACACCGCAGTGGCTTTTATGCGTGGTTAAAGAAGCCATTGAGTGACAGAGCAATCGAAGATAATCGTTTGCTTAAGCTTATTAGAGAGTTTTACGTTGCCAGTGGTGGCACTTACGGTAGTCCTTGGATACACGCAGATTTACGTGAAGCTGGTGAGCAATGTAGTGTTAATCGCGTAGCTAAGATCATGCGCCAACATAAACTCAAAGCGCAAATAGGTTATAAACGTCGCCATATTAAAGGCGGTAAAACATCGCGCATTGCAGATAACTTGCTAGCTCGTCAGTTTAATCCTCCTGCGCCGAATCAAACTTGGGTAAGTGATATTACTTATGTGAGAACCTATGAAGGCTTCTTGTATGTAGCAACTGTCATGGATTTATTCTCTAGGCGCATCGTAGGCTGGTCGATGGATAAAAACATGGACAAGCACTTAGTAATTAAAGCATTGCTCATGGCAGTTTATCAGCGCCAACCCAAAGCTGACGTAATGGTACATAGTGATCAAGGAAGCCAGTATGGTAGCGCTGATTACTTAGCCTTTATGAAAGAACATAACCTTGTACCCTCAATGAGTCGAGCTGGGAATTGTCACGATAATGCAGTTGCTGAAAGCTTTTTTGCGACGATTAAAAAGCGAATAGTTAAGCGTAAGATATATTCGACAAGGGAAGATGCGAAAGCTGAGATATTCAATTTTATAGAAATGTTCTACAATCCAAAAAAACGGCATTCACACACAGGCGGTGTTTCACCTGCTAAGTTTGAGGAAGCGTATTTTTCTGAGTTAGAAACTGTCTAGTGAAAGCTGGGAAGTCCATCCCTTGAATGAAATTAAATGCGGTTACTTCTGTATATTTGTGTGTTTCTGCATCTGAGCAACCTGATAAAAGTACTACTAACCCTGTGCTACAATCCATATTTTGGTATTCATCCTAGCTACCTTACTTATCCCTAACTTATTCAATATAGTAAAAGTAAGCGTTAATTCAATGTTTTAACTTCATATATGATCACAAATTCCTAAAAGCCGCCAATCCCAATAAACGGTAATTGTACGCTAGTTCGTAAAGTCGTTTTTGCAGGAAAATCGATTTAGTTTTACTATATTGCAGACACAAAAAAGCCCGCATTCAGCGGGCTTTATTAACTTTCTCGGCTTCGGTGTGCAGGAATTGGAATTCCCCTTAAGGATGTATCTTCTAATATTGATTCGATCGTTCTTTTCGCAGATTGAGCAACAAAGTTTAAAAAAAACCACTCATTATCTTGAGCTATTGTCTCTTCCAATACATCATCACCATAAAGACAAAATACAGCTGTGAAATTTAATTTTAGGCTAAAAAGTTTTACTTCTGTTTCTTGTTCAAAGCCTTCTAATAAAGATGTAACTTCTATCTGGATATCTCTTTTTAGAGATTCTGAATGCGATAAATCCTCAATGACAATAACATCATTATTAATTTCATTTGAGTAATTATAATAGCCTTTTCCTTCACGATCAGAGTATATATCAAAATCAACAGATGTTAAGTTGTGGCCTTTATAGAATAAGTTCTTTAAGTCCATTGTTTAGTGCTCTTCAAATGTATGGTTGATAAAAGTTGATTTAGTATTCATGTCCCACGTATTAGCTATATCGAAGGCCATATCGAAATCTCTTGTTATAGGAGTACTTTTCAGGTTTTTGTGAATAACATGGACTTGCTGAATTTCTCCAATCCCGCGCTCTAAAAGCTCGCAAATATATTCATTAAGTGACTTGCCATTTTCTCTAGCTTTTAAGAAAACTTTTTTATGAAGCTCATTCCCTACTCTCACATTAAAAGTTCCTGACAGTGTTTTATCAGGTTGCTTTCCTAATAATTCACAAGTCTCCAAATAATCATCTACGGATGACTCAAACTCTTTACGAAGCTCAGCAAGATTAGTTGCTTCATAAGTAATCAGATCATTTATGCATTCAATTTTGCCATAAACCACATTTTCTTCTAGGCAAGTTTCAACAGAACCTAAAAAACCTTTGTACTTTAGACATTTACTCATTATTTATTAACTCCATTTCAACTAACTTAGTAGTGACTTGTTCAATTATATACCTCTTTAAAATATTATCAGGGTGAGGCTCATGTATAATTATTATTGTTTTAGTTTCATTATGAACAAATTTCCTTCTAGAGCCGCTCCCCTTAAGTAATTCGAATCCTAAATTGCTCAGCAGGGAATTCATTTCACTCCATGTGAAATCTTTTGGCTTAGATAAAAGCCTATTTCTTAGTTTTTCTTGTTTCCCCATTGACTATAGCCCTAAAATCTCGGAGTGCAACTATAATTTAGTTGCACTCTCTTGTACAGTTTAAATTAACTAATTTTGGTTGTTATTATTTACCAAATATTTCTCGACGATCAGCATGCAAATTAATAACTATCGAAATTATAGTATCTTACGTAATCGTTATTTTGTCTAATTATAACGATCTAGTCGTTATATACTTCTCAATAAGAATTTCTCCCACACATCTATACTGTTGCGTTTTTCTTTCATATAGTCATACCTGTCATAATGCACACTTGATACGTCAAACTTGTTGTGTTGTTGGAGTATGTCGCGGTTTATTTTATCAATACCCGCTTTGCCCATGAGTGTTTTACACGTGCGTCGCAGGTCGCGCGAATTAAAGTTTGGTACTTTGTTTTTTTCGCACCAGCGTAATATTGCCATGCGTAACGTTGATACATGGGCGGTGCCTGTTGGGTTGTCACGATGCGGGAACATTTGCCCTGCTTTACCGCTTTGCTGCATTAACTCTTGAATTATGGGTATTGCGGTATCGCACAATGGCACTATGTGATCGCCCCGCTGTTTTACTTTGATACGGCTTGCGGGAATGGTGAATGTTTTATTCTCTATGTCAAAATCACTTATGTATGATCCATAAACCTCGTTTACTCGTTGACCACCGAGTAACAATGCCAATTTTATGTATTGTTGGGTGTAATAAGGTAGGTCGTCGGCATCCCATACTTTTTTTAGTTCATCTTCATTTAACAAGCGTTCACCTTTATTTTTTGGTGTTTCAAAATTAATGTCTCTAATGAAATTAGTTTTAATGTCGTAAAGGTCGGGCTTTTTGTATTGCTCTGGTGAGTTATCAAAATCTATCGCAAATTTTAATATGCTCATTAGTACGCTGCGAACCAGTCGTGCTTGTTCTTTAGCGCCACGGTTATATACACGATAAATAATGTCGCGTGCCATGACGATTGTGAACTCGTCGGGCATTAATTCGGGTTTTATAAATGGGGTGATGTTTCTTTTAATTAGCTTTTCAGTTAGGTCTATTGTTGATTCAGCCCAACGTGTACTTACTATAGATATTAAAATCATCAAGCATTTGGTGCATTGTTCGTTTAGCTGCTGACTCAAATGCGATACTTGCTTGGGTTAATTTATTTTCTTGTGGGTCAATGTTGTTTCTGAGAAGTTCTGATATTTCAGCATGTTTACTGCGCTTTTAAATCAATTGCAGGGTAAGTACCAATACCCATTACTTTACGTTTGTCATTAAAGTGATACTGCACTCTAAATGTTTTAGTTCCAGTTTCATTTACACGTATTTGTAAACGCCCTTCGCCGTAGTTACCATTTTCAGTTAATACATACCGACTTTGCTTAGGCTTAAGCGCTTTTATAGATTTGTCTGTAAATTTCATATCTCACCCATTGAAACTGTGACCACCACATAGGTCACAGTTCTGGTCGCAGTTTCGACAGAGATAATACTAACTTAAAGAGACAAGAAGAACAGCTTTAAATACTGAAGGTTAAGTAATACAGGGTGGTTAAGACTAGTTAGTACGGATAGCATTATTAAAAACTGACATGCCAAGTAATTCACACATTAATAAACTAACCCTTAAAAAATACGTATAAATAGCGCTGTACTTTACTATGCGCTACAACAGACATACTTACTTAAAAAAACTTTTTTGGCTAGCTGATTTACTGATTTTTAGTGCTTAAATAATTGCTGTGATTGAATTAAACATAGCAGTGGTGCATGTTTGTTCCTTATAAAGGGAATAATGATAAGCATAATGGCTAGTTTGTCGTTAATTTAACGCTGTAATGTACTTGAAACTTACGCTCACTAGCGCTACTCTAACTGAGGTGGTCTGACCTCTATTAAGGAATAAGCAATGACACTCATATTTACACTCGGTTTAATCGCACTGCTCAGCATCGCGGTTTACCACAGAGCGAGTTGGAACACAGCACTTGGTGTTTCTGCCGCAACATTACTAATTGGTACCTTTGCAGGTGCTTTTGGTTTAATTAGCTGGTTGATCTTTTTGATCATCGCAGTTCCTCTTTCTGTTACTGGCATTCGTCAGCAATACATAATCAAGCCGATTTTTACTACCTTTAAAAAAGTAACGCCAAGCATGTCTGACACTGAAAAGTCAGCAATCGATGCCGGTACTACGTGGTGGGAAGCTGATTTATTTTGTGGTAACCCAGATTGGAAAAAGCTACACCAATACCCAGTACCAAAGCTGACTATTGAAGAGCAAGCCTTTATTGATGGCCCTGTAGAAGTAGTATGTAGCATGCTAGATGATTGGGAAGCAACACACGAGCTTACCGATTTACCGCAAGATGTATGGCAATATCTAAAAGATAATAAATTCTTTGCCATGATCATCAAAAAAGAATACGGCGGTTTAGAGTTTTCTGCGTTTGCACAATCATGTGTTCTGCAAAAGTTAACCAGTAAATCGACCTTACTATCGTCAATTGTAGGTGTACCTAACTCGTTAGGCCCAGGTGAATTACTTCAGCACTACGGTACTGAAGATCAAAAAAATCATTATTTACCGCGCTTAGCCCAAGGCCAAGAAATTCCATGTTTTGCATTAACCTCGCCAGAAGCAGGCTCTGACGCAAGCTCAATTCCTGATTACGGTGTTGTGTGTAAAGGGCAATGGAACGGTGAAGAAGTAGTAGGTATTAGCCTTACTTGGAACAAGCGTTACATTACTCTTGCACCAGTGGCTACAGTACTTGGTCTTGCCTTTAAACTACAAGATCCAGATGGTTTACTAAGCGACAACAAAGAGCCAGGCATTACCTGTGCACTTATTCCAACTAACACGCCAGGTGTTGAAATTGGTCGTCGCCACTTCCCGCTTAACGTACCATTTCAAAATGGCCCGACTCGCGGTAAAGATATTTTTGTACCCCTTGATTACATTATTGGTGGCCCAGAAATGGCTGGCCAAGGCTGGCGCATGCTGGTTGAATGTTTATCAGTTGGCCGTGCAATTACATTGCCGTCAAACTCTGCCGGTGGCATTAAAACAATTGCCGTAGCAACAGGTGCATATAGCCGTATTCGTCGTCAGTTCCGTTTACCAATTGGTAAAATGGAAGGTGTTGAAGAGTCACTGGCTAAACTTGCAGGTTACGCTTACAGCTCAGATGCAGCGGTTAGTATGTCAACGGGTGCGGTAGATTTAGGTGAAAAGCCATCGGTTGTTTCAGCTATTATTAAATACCACCTAACCGAGCAAATGCGCGAGTCGACCATTCATGCAATGGACGTACTTGGCGGTAAAGGGATAATGCTTGGGCCAAATAACTATTTAGGTCGTGGCTATCAAGGTGCCCCTATTGCTATAACAGTAGAAGGTGCCAACATCTTGACCCGTAATATGATTATTTATGGTCAAGGTGCAATTCGCTGTCATCCATTTGTACTAACCGAGCTTGGTGCTTGTGAAATTGAAGACCGCGAAGAAGCGCTTAACGTATTTGATAAAGCGCTAATGGGCCACATTGGCTTTACAATGTCGAACCTTGTACGTACTAAGTGGCTTGCGCTTACTGGTGCACGTTTTACTAGCGTACCGTACAAAGACGACACCGCAGAGTTTTACCGTATAGCATCACGCTTTAGTGCATCGCTTGCGCTTATGTCTGACATTAGCATGGCGGTATTTGGTGGCTCGCTTAAACGTAAAGAGCGCATTTCAGCACGTTTAGGTGACTTACTAAGCTACTTATATTTAGTGTCTGCAACGCTTAAACGCTATAACGACGAAGGCCGTAAACAAGAAGATTTAGCCCTAGTAAAATGGAGCTGTCAGGATCATCTTTACCACTGCCAACGTGCCCTTGCTGATTTAATCAATAACATGCCGTCTGCCCCATTACGTGGTGTATTAAAAGTATTGTTGTTCCCGTTTGGTCGCCCGGTTCGTAAACCTACCGACAAACTTGAGCATAAACTAGCACAACTACTTCAAGTACCTAGCGAAACGCGCAACCGTTTAGCAAGCTATGTTTACTTAAAAGATGAGCCACTAAACCTAGTTGGCCGTCAAGAGCAAACACTTAAAGACGTACTGGCTGTAGAGCCGTTATTTGAACGAGTATGTAAAGAAAAAGGCCTTAAACTGCCATTCTTCCAACTTGATAAAGTAGCGCAAATGGGCCTTGAAGCTGGCATATTAAGCCAAGCAGAAGCTGATAAATTAGCCGCTGTTGAAAAAGCCCGCTTAGATGTGATTAACGTTGATGACTTTGACCCAGCTGATTTATTAGCAGGCAAAGCCGCACGTAAAAGTGAAGACAGCAAAGCAGATGCAGCTTAACCCGTTAGGTTAACGCAGCCAACAGTCCGCCTGTTGTGATCATCCAAACCAGCGCGTAATGCGCTGGTTTTTTTTGCACGATAGCTTGTTGGAGTGCGCACCAAATAATGCCAGTTAATAGCAACAAGCCACTTGCTTGGTTAAATAAAGCAAAAAAACCAATAAGCGAAAGTAAGAGCACAATTAAACTAGGAGCAAATTGGCCAATAAAAAATGCTGTTTGCTTATTCTGCATTTTAAAAAACACACTATATTGTTGATGTAGATGACTACAATCAAATTGTAATGAACTACTAAACAACACCACAAAAGCTAGTGACAAAATACTAAATATATCAGCTAAATTAGCGCGCTCTTGTAGTAGTACCTCAAATGCCATAAATACGCACAACAATAAAGCACCTCGCCAAATCAAAATCCAGCTGTTGTGTATAAAAAACATTAGCCAAAAGCCTGTAAGCGAGCTTAGCTCTAACTTAGCTGCAAAATTAAAAGGTACCATTAAGGTGCTTAAGGCAAATAACAGCACAAAGACACACTGATAAATCAGTGGACTTACATCAAACGGTAACATTAGCCACATTGCAGATAACAAAAATCCATAAACAAGCGCTATTGGCTTGTATAAGCATAAAATGCCGAGGATAAATTGTAATAGTAAAAACACCAAAAAATGCGGCACCCTAAGCCACTGGTTTATGCTCAGTTCAATCGCAATAACAAGGCTTGCAATCAACCAGCCATTACTTAACAGCAAAAGCTTTATATCCACCAAACCAAGCCAATACCGCTTTACCAATGTCTGTTGAAACGCTCGTTGGGTTGAGTTTTTTATTGCAGACTTCATTGCGCTTAACATTACACTTTGTAGCAGCAAATACAGCCAAGCCATTTGCGCACCATATTGAGGTGCATCACTACTATCAATAATTTTTCCAAGCCCTAAAAAAAGTAGCAATATCAATCCCAACACTGACGAGCCTAACACCACTAAAAATAACAACCCAAAGCTTTTCAGTTGTAATAATAATTGTGTAAGTTCAGTCTTGTATGCCTGAAAACGATAATCCAGAAAAGAGCGGTATTGGCCAATAGATTGTTTTAAATTTGCAATCATAAAGGCATACACTCAAAGCCATGCAGTAAAAAAGGCTCGGGCTCGTGACAGGTAATAATTATTTGACCTTGTGGCTTATTTACTAAATATTCATCAAGTAAAATTAGTAAATACTCAATACTCGCTTGATCAAGCGCTGCACTGGGTTCATCTAACAGTAAATACGGTGCATCGCGCATAAGCGCTAAAATTAACTGGCATTTCTTTTGGTTACCTGATGATAGGGCGTCAAAGCGCGTATTTAGAAATTCATTAAAATTAAACCCATCGACTATAGCTGTTGGCCAACAACAGCCAAATGTATTTGAGGATAAGTTAATTATTTGCTTTGCTGTTAAAAAGTCGGGTAAAGCAATACTGTCAGAGGCTATAGCAACTTGCTTATGTGGTTTGGTTAACGCGTTTCCAGAAAACAAAAGCTCACCACTTTCGTAAGTTTCAAGCCCCGCTAACACCATCAATAGAGTTGTTTTCCCTTGGCCATTAGGTGCTTCGATGCATATTTTAGGTGCACAGAATCGCACGTTATAACCGTTGTACAATATGTTTTCAGCAAACTGTTTATGTAACCCAATAACTTCTATCATAAATACGCACTTTTCAACGAGTTATCATTATAGCGAATACTTATATAAAAACGATTTATGGTTTGTAACACTTTATTACTGTTTGCATATCAGAAATACTTGCGTTTGAAAAACGTTAGGTCAACACTTCTAAATGAAATATAACTATAAACCAAGGAATGTACCTATGAAAATAGCCCTCAAACTTGCCTGTATTACCTGTGCTGTATCTCTTGCATTAGCGGGTTGCAATCAATCTAATAGTTTAGTCACTAGCGCTGTAAAAACTGAGCAAACACAACAAATAAAAACCTACGACGCAAAAACTTTTTTTGACACCACCTCTATTATGGGCAGTAGTTTTTCACCAAGTGGTGATAAAGTGTTAGTCAGTAGCGATGAAAGCGGTATTTACAGCTTATACGAAGTCGATGTTAAAACCGGTAGTAAAACCCGCTTAACTAATTTTGAAGACAGTACTTACCCAGTACGCTATTTCCCTAATGATGAGCGTATATTGTTTACCAAAGACTCAGGCGGTAACGAAAGGTACCATGTTTACGTGCGTGAAGTTGACGGTTCAATCAAAGATTTAACCCCTGGCGATGAAACACGAGCTGGCTTTGCAGGTTTTACAAAAGACGGCAGCCAGTTTTTTATCTCAAGTAATCAGCGTGATGCCAAATTTATGGATTTATATCGTGTAGATAGTGAAACCTATAAAGTGTCTCCTGTTTATCAAAATGAGCTCGGATTAGATGTTGGCGCCATTAGCCCCGATGGACGCTTTATTGCTTCATCTAAAAATAATAGCAATAAAGACAGTGATACATACATTCTCGACACTTATAAAAAAACCCTCAAGCCACATCTTATATCCCAGCATGATGATCCCGCACAATATACGCCTGAAACCTTCTCTGCTGATGGTAAATATTTATATTACTCTACAGACGCAAAAGGCGAGTTTTCACAAATGTGGCGCTATGAGTTAGCCACAGGTAAGCACACGCCGGCTTTAGAAGATGAGTGGGATGTAACCTTTATCTATTTTTCTAAATCTGGTCGCTACCAAGTAAGTGGTGTCAATGCCGATGCCAGTACCAAAGTGTCTATTTTAGATACTCTGACAGGTAAACAAGTTGCTATGCCCGCCCTACCCAATGGTAATTTACACGGTGTGAATTTCTCAAGTGACGAGAAAACCATGGCGTTTTATTTAAACTCAGACACCTCACCAAGCAATTTATTTGTTTGGCAAGTCGGTAGTAATAAAGCTAAGCAGCTTACTAACACATTAAGTAAAGACATAGATCAAAACGACTTAGTAGAGAGCACCATTGTGCGCTTTAAAAGTTTTGATGATCTAGAAATACCAGGCGTGTTGTATAAACCAAAACAAGCCAACAGAAACAATAAAGTACCTGCGCTGGTGTGGGTGCATGGTGGTCCTGGTGGGCAAAGCCGTACTGGTTACAGAGCAATGCAACAACATTTAGTTAATCATGGCTATGCTATTTTTGCAGTTAACAACCGAGGGAGTTCAGGATACGGCAAAACATTTTTTCATTTGGATGATAAAAAGCACGGCACTGACGACTTACAAGATATTGTGTACGGTAAAAAGCACCTGCAGAGTTTAGAGTGGGTTGATGCAGATAAAATTGGCATCATAGGGGGCAGCTACGGCGGCTTTATGACTGCTGCTGCCCTTGCTTTTGAGCCGGAAGAATTCAAAGTCGGTATTAATATTTTTGGGGTTACTAACTGGGTAAGAACGCTAAACTCAATTCCACCCTGGTGGGAGAGTTTTAAAAAGGCTTTGTACGATGAAATGGGCGACCCTGCAACAGATGGTGAGCGTCATCGGGCTATATCGCCACTATTTCATGCTAAAAATATCACTAAACCTTTAATGGTAATACAAGGCGCTAACGATCCACGTGTTTTACAAGTTGAAAGCGATGAGCTCGTTGCCGCAGTCAAAGCCAATGGCGTGCCAGTAGAGTATGTATTGTTTGATGATGAAGGGCATGGTTTTACTAAAAAAGAAAACCGTATAACAGCCTCTAACGCTTACTTAAACTTTTTAGATACCTATCTAAAATAGCGCTTAAGCCCATACAACTATGGGCTAAATTTAAGATAAAAGCTGTGTGCTTTTTTGCATACAGCTTTTTATGGGTGACGCGTTAATTTTGGTTCTAATACCGCCAGAGCTAAACCAAACACAGCTGCAAATAATCCAATAAACTCAAGCCAGGTATTACCTGCATGTGATATGTAGCGTGGGACAGCATTTGTTGTATAAACACGTTTACCACCCGTTACTTCTTCGACAAATGATTCACCGATATACTCATCCATTAATTTAAAAAGTTCAACACGCCTTGCAAGCATCTCTTTAAGTTTTGCTGTACGCTTTTCAGCACTGGGATCTATTATATAATCTTTCCAATGATTGAAAACATTGAGTGGTTCATCATTTTTAATAATTCCAATTGAGCGATACTCATAAAAATGTTCGTTAAACACATAATTTTTATGGCCTGCATAAAATAGTGCACACCCAAACGAAATTAAAAACATTGCTAAATAAATCAATTTACGCTGAGTTACTGAAGTGCTCACAGCTTTATTTTTATACCACTGCTCAACATCCGGTATCTGCATAAGCCTGGCTTTATCATGACTTGATACAAGCGGCTTCATAAACTCATCAATTGAAAGATCTAATGCTATCAATAAGGCTCTAAATATTTCATTCGAGGGAATTGATTTATCGTTTTCAAGTTT
>CERC01016459.1_pt1 | contig 15539 bp, 14 predicted proteins | sample 530921 | NCBI WGS metagenome assembly CERC01 (sample SAMEA2621099, study PRJEB7988) | marine metagenome | isolation source: saline water (ENVO:00002010), including
TTAGATTAAGTGCTCTGGTGTTTTTATTATCAATAAGCGGGCTATTGCATGCGGGTATTAGCAGTCAAATTGATAGGCAAGTGATCTCACAAGGTGAAACTTTTCGTTTGATGTTGAGTATCACCAAGAATGATGCGAGCCAAATAGATCTTTCGCCCCTTGATGATAATTTTGAGGTGGTCAGCCGTAGTCATCAGTCGAGCACTAGAATCATTAATGGTTCTATTGAGAGCAGTACAAAGCTGGTTCTCACTTTAGCGCCAAAGAAAGCAGGTATTTTAAGTATTCCTGTGCTAAACCTAGCGGGTGAAAAGAGTGAACCGCTACAAATTGAGGTTAAAAAAGTAGAACAGCCCTCTGCTGTTGATGGTGGTGTAGAGCTCTTATCAACTTTGTCGGATGAGTCACCGAATGTTCAGCAACCCGTTATCTATCAAATGAATCTAGTGTTGGGGCAGCGCATTTTTAATGCAGCCTTTCAGGAACCAAAGATAAAGCAGGGCAAAGCGCTAATAGAGGCGCTAGGTGAGCAGAAGCAGTACCGTCAGACCCTCAATGGTCGTGAAATGCTAGTGGTAGAGCAATCGTGGATGATCACGCCTCAGCAAAGTGGTGTTTTAGAGATAGAGGGTGCGCAGCTAAGTGCTGAAGTACCGAGCCGTCAATCCGGCCGGGACCCTTATCGTAGGTATAATGATCCTCGTGCTATGCGCCGTATATTTGTTTCGGCGGATAGCTACACTCTAGAGGTCGCCTCAATTCCAGCTGAATTTTCAGGAGAACAATGGTTAACGGCGAGTGAGCTTAAATTGACCAGTCATTTGAGCTCAGAGAAATGGAAGCAGGGTGAGCCTGTGACGCGTACTATCACTTTGCAAGCAGAAGGGATGAGTGAAGCTCAACTCCCGACAATTAAACTGGCTGATGTTGACGGTTTGAAACAATATGCGGCAAAGCCTGTAAAAGAACAGTTCTATATTGATAACCAGCTTGCTTCGAAGATGGAGATAGAACTTACCCTGATACCTAGTAAGTCTGGTGTGTTAGATCTGCCTGAGTTTCGCCTACCTTGGTGGGACAATACTACAAATAGCCAAAAAGTAGCCATCATACCTGCGCAATCGGTGGAGGTACTGCCCACTGAAGGTGCAAATTTAGCGCATCTAAATAGTGATTCTTCCTCTAGCAATGATCAGGATTTACCGCCAGTTTTGAAGGGGAATGTTGAAAAGGAAAGATCTACACAGGAGCCAGATATAGCAAGCTTCAATAAGACAACGGACACTGCTGATCGTTATGCTGAAGCGAAAGGGGTCTCTTGGTTATGGTTTATGTTAGGTTGTCTCGTTAGTTTAGTCATTGGCGTGATTATCTCTGTGGTGGTTATGAAAAAGCGAATAGGGATGGTGACTGTATCGGATTCAGGGAGAGGTCTGAAACACTCATCTTTTTCTATTAATGCGCTGAAGAAGGCGTGTACAAACAATGATCCACAGATAGCGAGAGCAGAATTATTAAAATGGTTGCAGCACTCCGATCCTTCAATAAAACATTTGAATAATTTAGATGGTGTGGTTCCAGCCGAATTATTAGATCAAATTACTCAGTTAAATCGTTGTAATTTCTCTTCAGAAACAATTACTTGGAGTGGTAAAGAACTTTTAAGTATTGTTTCTCATATGAAGGAAATCAGTCCTAGTAGTTCTAAATCAGAGGATGTTTTAGAGCCTCTGTATACTAATTGATTATATGTTGCTTTGTTATGTAAGGGTTTTTTATTGTACGCTGGGTGATTGTTTTATATGACAGTGGCGCAGATCAATATTTTTTTGTGCAGTGCGATAATAGAATCTTCAAAAGTACCCCTGCTTACTGTATGGTCTAAACAGGACAGTCGGTTGGTTATTATGGATGGGTTATGGACAGCACAGGCAATGAGAAGAAATATTCGGCAGATGTTAGATTAATTTCGACAACGAATCTAAAGGGTGAAATTACGTATGCGAATGCGGAGTTTTGCCAAGTTGCAGGTTACAGTGTCGATGAATTAGTTGGCAGACCTCATAGTGTTGTTCGCCATAAAGATATGCCCGCTGCTGCTTTTGCAGATTTATGGGAGCATGCGAATAACGATAAACCCTGGATGGGGATGGTTAAAAATGCCTGTAAGAATGGTGATTATTACTGGGTTCAAGCCTATGTAACCCCACTGTTTGATAAGGATGGCATTAAAATCGGCTATCAATCGGTCAGAACTAGACCAACGGAAGAACAAATAGCGCTTGCTGAATCTAGCTATGCCCGTTTACAACGCAAATCTGTTTCTATTAAGCCTAAAAGTTTATCGATACGAATTTTATTAACATCTCTGTTTTTTTGCATTGCCATACTGGCTTCTACATTTCTACCAATCAATGATCTATTAAAAACTGCCTTAATCGCTTTTTTTTGCGTAGGGATGATTATTGTTAATCAATCTCAGCTTTTATCTCTTAAACGTATTAAAGAATACAGCAGTGGAATTTATGATAATTCCCTTGCGCAGTATGTTATGACAAATAACATGAGTGAGGTTGGCGCGGCTGAACTCTCGAATTATATGATGCAATCTCGGTTGCGGACGGTCATAGGTCGTGTAGAAGATAGCATCGATATGCTGAATCATTTCATGTCGCAAACACACAGCTCTATGCAGCAAACCTCTGCCGGTATCGAGCAGCAAAACTTAGAAAGCGACATGCTTGCCAGTGCTGCAACACAGATGTCAGCAACCGCACATGAGATAGCTGAGAATACCTCACAAACCTCTCAAGCAACCCAGAGTACGGCAGCTCTTGCTAATAATGGTAAAGAGATTGTTTCGGGCATGATTAATGGTATTCATGACTTAGTTCAAGAAGTCGAAAATGCGAGCCAATCATCTGAAGAATTGAATATAAAAGCAACTGCTGTTGAGCAGGTTGTTAACATTATTAATGGCATTGCTGAGCAAACCAATCTATTAGCACTTAATGCTGCAATTGAAGCTGCACGAGCTGGCGATCAAGGGCGAGGTTTTTCTGTTGTTGCAGATGAAGTTCGAGTTTTAGCTCAAAGAACACAAGAATCAACGGGTGAAATTCGAGCCACGATTGACGCGATCCAGAAACAAGTAGCAACAACAGTCGACATGATGACCCGTTGTAATGAGCATGCCCACTTAAATATTGAAAGAGCTGAGAATGCAGGCCGTTCTTTCGATGATGTGAATCTTGCAATGAATAACATCACTGATCAAAGCTCTCAAGTGGCAGCGGCTTCAGAACAGCAAAGCGCTGTTGCAGAAGAGGTTTCACGTAATGTTGAGAATATCAGAGCTGTGGCTGAAGGGAACAGTGATATCTCTAAGCAGATGATGCAGTCCTCTGAAGAACTTTCATCTCTGATTGTTGAGCTTAAATCTATGTTGAAGGCGATCTAATTTGTCTTGATCTAGACTAAAAACATCTTACGCATAAAATTGAGCGGTTAGATGAATGTGTTTAGGCAGGGAGTTTAAACCTATATTGAAGAAAGAGATTGCTTCAAGTGAGTTGACGACAGGTATGTATGTTGAGCTCGGGGATGGTTGGTTAAATCATCCTTTCCTTAGACGCTCTTTTCTTGTTAAAACCGCGAAAAATGTAAAGGAAATACAAGGCTACTTGAAAACAGTTGTTGATTTTAGTCGTAGCGAAGTCCAGCTAGAAAAGAAATCAATAGAAACAAAATCAATAGAAATAAGCGCATCTGAATGTCCTGAAGAGTTAAGTGATGAGCGATATTCTGTCATAGAACAGCAGTCTGAGACTCCTACTGATTGGGCAGAAAACATGTTCATCGCTAGCTTTAGCCTCCGATATATACAGCGATATTCCTGCGGCTGAAAAAGCGCGAGAGAACTTTCTTCATAGTAGTGATCTAATGGGTTCACTGTTATCTCAGGAGCCAGCAAGAGAACTGATAAACGAGACGGGAAAGTCCATCCAAGAGCTAGCAGAATCTATTATCACGGATGATGAAGTTGCGAGTAAGCCCCTATCAATTACCTCCATGTTTTTCACACTCATACTCACAGCGTTAATGTGGGGATTAAATCGCTTTTAATCGCTAAAAAGTTTTGAATACAAATGACACTCAGCTTCTAAAGAAGCTGGGCGTTGGTTTTTTTTCTGCATGATATCGGCAAGTCTGAAATTGATCCGGGTATTCTAAATAAACCGGGTAAGTTGAATGATGAAGAGATGCGGATCATGAGAACGCATCCGCAACGGGGCGTGGATCTATTACGTGCAGCGGATTCATTAACGAATACAGCGCAGGTTATAACCCAGCAGGATCATGAAAAGGTCGATGTGGCTCTGGTTATCCTTATAAATTAAAGGGAAGTCAGGTTCATGAACTCGCCCAGATGTGCGCATTAGGTGATATTTATGATGCGCTAACCGCTGAGCGCTCTTACAAAAAGGGTATGAGTATCTTTGATGCATTGCTGCTTATGACAAAGCAGATGAACCATCACTTTGAAGAAGAGCTTTTTAATCGTTTTATCTTATTGTTTACTGAAGAAGCGCAGAAAGCATAAAGTGCTTTATTAACTAGCTGTAAATGTCATAAAAGAAGTAAGCCGTAATTCCACAGCTGGCTAAGATAACAAAAAGACGTACAGCTTGTTGTGGCAGCTTTCTAGAAACGTGAGCGGCTATATAACCGCCCCCTAGTGAACCTACTAGCACTACAACGCCTGAATACCAATCGATTGCTCCATCAATCACAAACACCACGATCGCAATTAAAGAAACAACCGAAGAGATGAGCAGCTTAAGCCCGTTCATCGTATTAATATTAGTGTGACCGGCCAGCGCTAAATAACTTAGCGTGATAATGCCTAGTCCTGCATTAAAGAAACCTCCATAGACCGAAACCCCAAGTAACACGACTGCTAATAACAGAGCGCCTAGGGAGGATGCATGGCGGTGCACGGAGCTCAGTTTCTTTATTGCATCATTTAATTGCCCCCCAAATATGAAGAGTAGGGTCGCAAAAAGGAGTAGCCAAGGAACCGCTTCTAGAAAAAGTGCTTCTGGGGTTTGCAGTAGCAACCATGCACCACCAATACCGCCAATAAGGCTAATTATTATAATTTTAAACAGCTCGTGCTTGTGCTTAAGGATATCTTTTCGAAAAGCATAAGCCCCGCTCATATAGCCGGCACAGGATGAAAATGTATTAGTGGCGTTGGCGCTAATCGGTGGCACACCTGCAAATAGGAGCGCTGGAAAGGTGATGAAGCTTCCTCCGCCGGCTATGGAGTTGAGAACTCCTCCAAACACACCGGCTGTAAATAAAATAAAGAGTTCGAAAAGCATATGGAGACCGATTGCTCATAATAGGTGTCGTGCAATTTTAATGCGCAGACAATGGGTAATTACAGAGTATTGTGACATCTCATGAGTAATCATTAACCCGTATTTTTACGTAGAGCCGAGATTTTCTCGGTCGTTAAAATGTCGGCCGCTTAAGATATCGGCCGCTTAAGATATCGGTCGCTTAAGAATAGTGGCTATAAGGTAGCTGCTTTAAGCTAAGGGCTTTCCTTGAATGATTTTAGGATTGAGTGCTTTTAAGTGGTTTTTGAGAAATAACAAAAAGAGTCATTTTGTTATTCTCTGTGATCCACTCGTATTTTGTGGTGAACCCGGCTTCAGTCAGATAAGCCATCAATGTTGTTTGCTTAAATACATGCAGTTTTGGTAATAGCCTTAATGAGTGACCTAGAGGTGCAATATATTTAAACCAAGGCATAGAATCCGCGATACAGGCAGTATTGCTGATAAAGAGTCCTCCGGGTTTAAGTTTCGTGAATGCATGAGCGATTGCTGATTGTGGTTCATTCATTAAATGTAGAACGCTCATGGCAATAATGGCATCTAAGCTATTGTTTTGAATAGGATGCTCTTCTAAGGCAGACTGTAGGAAATCGAGTTGGGGGATCGGAGTATCGCGCAGCTTTCCTTGTGCGATAGCGATCATTTTCTCAGAAAAGTCTATAGCCTGATAACTAGCAACTAAAGGCGCAAGTTTAAGGGCTGTGCTGCCTGTTCCACAGCCAAATTCAAAAACATTCATATCCGGATTAAGCTCGCCTCGAATTTTATCTAATTTAAATTCATAGGCTTCTACGTCTGCGACTGGTTTATTGGCATAGCTTTTTGCTATTCGATTCCAAAAAACTGTTGAGTAAGTCATGGCGATGTTTCGTTTATCAAGAATGAAAACAAACTATACCAATACAAATATTAAGCTAAAATAGTTAAAATTGTATTTTTGATATGCATATTTGTATAGGTGTGGGCATAGGTATAGGTTTAGGTGTTTGTATGGGGTGGCGGTCGATAGATTTTGATTGGAATAGAGCGCGTGCTTTTTTAGTGACTGCAGAGGAGGGTTCCCTGTCTGCGGCAGCCAGAGCATTAGGAATGACGCAACCAACGTTAGGGCGGCAAGTCTCAGCTCTCGAGGCCGAATTAGGTGTAGCGTTGTTTGAGCGAGGAAATCGAGGGCTCGAATTGACACCCAGTGGTCTTGAATTGTTGGAATATGTGCGCAAGATGGGGGATGCGGCAAGCGGTTTCTCATTGTCAGCTAAAGGTCATTCAGACTCTATTGAAGGGGATATCTGTATCTCTGCGACAGAGGCGATGGCGGTTTATCAACTCCCTGCGGTTATACGTGAGCTTAGGTGTGCTTACCCTGGTATTAACGTTGAGGTTATCGCCACGAACAGCACCAGCGATCTAAAGCGTCGTGAAGCTGATATTGCCATACGTGCATTTCAACCTACTCAACCTGAGCTGATTGCCCGTAAACTTTGTGCTGTTAAAGCCCACCTTTATGCATGCCCGGATTATCTATCCTCTATTGGAGGCGTTTCAGTTGTTGAGGATTTAGAGGTTGCCCAAATTATCGGGTTTGATACTGAACACTCCTTAATGAAGGAATTGAATAAGCAAGGTTGTGAACTGAGCATTGAGAATTTTCGTGTGCTGACTGAGAATCACATTGTTCACTGGGAGATGGTTAAGCAAGGTGTGGGAATCGGTATTATGGTGGAGCAGGTGGGTGATGCTGAGTCTAATGTGGTCAGAGTGCTACCTGATTTAGAACCATATAATGGTGGGCTGTGGTTAGTCGCGCATCGTGAGTTGAGAACTAATCGTCGAGTCAGGGCGGTGTTTGATTTTCTAGTCGATGCGTTGGCTGAGTAGGTGGAGAAAGTTCGTTTTCTCGTATTGATAATAGAGTGATCTTAATCCTCTGTTTCAACTAAGATCTGTCTCGCTAGTTTCTCAATTTTTTCGAGGCCTACATCTGCTTTCTCTAGAAAGGTGTGATCGAATTGAGCTGGATTGGACCAATAGCGACCTTTGATGTCGCAGCGTTTAGCTAATTTTGTTAATCCTATATCTGATAAGCGGAAACTAAGTTTAGTCCATATGGTAGAGAGCCTTGCTTCTTCTTGGTGGTCTTGCAGTCCAGTTTCGTTTAAATGTCTGACATAAACGGTGGTTTCACGTGATGCAACGATCACTGATCTTAAGGCGTCGGTAGATTCCTTTTTGCGGTTGGCTCCAGCCCGCCGCAAGTTAGTGAGCCATTGGCCTAAATGCCTAAAGAGCTCTCTAAGGCCAATCTCAGTGATCGCTACCATGTATCGATTCTCCGTATTCCATTACAGTGAAGAGTAAAATTTAGAGGATTAACCGCAACATTTTTTGTACTTTTTACCGCTTCCGCAACTACAAGGTTCATTACGCGCAGGCGTCTTTTCTAGTTTAACGGTTCCTGCCGTTTGAAGTAGCGCGGTTAATTCACTAATCGATTCAACGGCCTTATTATCAGTATCAACGGTGATAACTGCATATAAGTTGGCTTCGGTAAGCATTTTTTCAACTTCTTGCTTACGTTCTTCCGATGTCACTGTCAGTGTTAGAGGGTATTTTTTGCTCCCCTTTTTTTGTGCCGCATTTGTCGAGTAACCCTCTTTAACATGGTTTTGACGTGCGTCTTGGCGACCTTTGAAGAAAAACTTATCAGACATTTCAGAACCTTTTAAAGCGAGTAGTTTAAAGCGTAAATAGGGGATGATCGCTGCCTAAGTTAAGTAGCAGTGATTTTCAGGGGGAGTGTAACACGTTGGAACTAGCTGTTGAGGTTCACCTTGATGTCACTTTGCTTCTTAGGCGCTATCTGTTTATGCAGTTGTGCGACCGTGGGTGATAATATCCATTAATGTCTCAATTCCTTGCTCAAGCGCGCCGCTGTTATCTATAAAGAGTGTGCTATCCGGCATTTGGTGTAAAAGCTCTGCATGACGTTGAAGGCGTTTATCTATCTCTTTAGCGGATTCTCGGCCTCGATTTTCAAGGCGGTGGCGAAGTTGGTCGCTATCAATCGTTATCATGATGGGAGTAATGGCGCTGAAGTTATTGAGAGCTTTTGGTAGATACTCCCTAGAACCGTTCATGATGACATTCAAGCCGTGGTTCACCCATACTTCCACCTCTTTACCAATTCCGTACAGGTGGCCATGTGACGCCCAATGCATACAGAACATTCCAGTGTCACGCCTTAGCTCGAATTCTGATTCTGTCAGGTGAATATGGTTTTCACCACCGGCATCTGCGGCGCGGGTAATATAGCGGTGTGCAATAAAGGCTTTATGGCTATGTTCAAGCCGATGGCGGCAGCCCTGTAATAGAGAGTCTTTGCCCGAGCCTGAAGCCCCCATCAAATAGTACAAATGTCCGCTCATTAGTTTTTATCATCCACTGAAAATTCAAGCTTTTCATTTTAGCGTTAATAGATCGCGCTATAAGAGAAAGCATGAATAGATATGCTTGGCGCACTATTTTATAACATGCTTCCTCATGATAGGAAGGAGGTCGATATTTTTAAAAGGTTTAATTGACAATCTCTGTTGGGTGACTGCTTATAAGCGTAAAGTGCTTGTAAACGTATAGGTAAGCGTACTTAAGATTACTTGAGCCAAAATGGCTTAGCGGCTTCATGCTTGGCTTGTTTATTTGTTTTTCCTATATCCATTAATTGTTCAGGGGAGAGTTGAGCTAACTCTCTTCTTGAAATGTAGTTTTGTCGCCATAAATGTACCTTCTGCTTAACTTTATCAGTTAAGTTATAGATGCTCTGAAAGGCGAGCTGTAAAGGTGAATTATTTTTCAGTAAAAGAGTAAGTTGCATAGTTACGCCCCAATTTAGTTACGTTTTCATCATTTTGTCGCCAATTTTTCTATATTTTGGTGTTTTTCTTGCTATGCTGACAAACGATATATTTTTAAGATCAATTAAGAAAAACTTAACCATTAGGCGGTGCAATTATGGAAAGGCTCCCACCTCTTAACGCACTGCGTGTCTTTCAGATTGCGGCTGAGCAGGAAAGCTTTAAGCATGCATCTGAAAAGCTGCATGTCACACAAGCAGCCATTAGCCAGCAGATAAAACTGTTAGAAAAGTTTTTTGGTGAAAAGCTGTTTGTCCGCTTGAATCGCGAAGTTAAATTAACACCTTCCGCTGAGAGGTTATTACCTTATGTGCAGAAGGCCTTTCTGTTGCTAGAGGAGGGAAGTAAGAGTTTTGAGCAGGATCCATTTCCCCACCAATTAAAAATAACTTCGGTTCCTTCTTTTGCTGCACGTTGGTTAATCCCTCGGCTGGGTGATTTTCAAGCGTTACATCCTGATTTGACTAGTTTTGTTTCGACATCCTGCGATCTACATGATTTCTCCGATGATTCGCAAGATATAGCAATTCGTTTTAGTTCAGGTGGGTTTCCTGGATTAGAGGAAGAGGTGATCTGTAAAGATTATATAATGCCTCTATGCCATCCTATGCTTTTAGATAAAGTGACATCTATGAGATCAGGTTTGGCAACAGAGTTACAAGAGCTTCCCCTATTAATCGATGAATCACCCGAGTTAGCGAGTGTTAGTCAGGCGTTTAAAGAGCTCTTTGGTCCGAAGAGTTCCATCGCTTTGCAGGTTGTTGATGCCAACCTGCTCATGGATGCTGCGCTAAATGGCCAAGGAATTGCCCCTATACGTTATAGTCTTGCATTTGAATTGATACAGCGTGGCCAATTGGTTTGCCCTTTAAATGTGTATTGGGATTCACCTTACACATACTTCCTTGTAGCGCCTGAACAACATTTTAGCCGCCCTAAGGTCGCTGCATTTACCCACTGGCTTAAAGGTCAAATTGCGATTATTGAAGAGCAATGGTCGGAGTTTTCTAGTCAGACTAAGCTACGTAACATCAGTTAGCTTAAGTCTTTGCATCAAGTACACCACATTATTCATCTTGTTATATAGTCCCCTTACTCTTTATGGCATGAACACTGCACTGAATAAATGCAATTAATTTTGCTGAGCGGTTGTTTTGATTTTTTTCAATAAAATCAACAGTATTTAATCTGATTGAGCTAAACGGCTTTAACCTCTCTATAGGTTGAGTGCACCGTTATGTTCCTTTTGTGCGCCTTTCTGGTGCGGATTGCGTGTGCGTATTAAGAATAAGCATGTATAGGAATGGATCGTGTTACCAGGGTGAGTGTAAACAATGAGTGCTTCTCAACGTATCTTAAAAGAACGCCGACACTACAATAAGTGGGTTGCAAACCAAACTTTAGAAGACTATGCGTTGCGATTTACCGCTGTGAACGGGCGTCATATGAGTATCGCTAAAGTAGGTATCACTGCACTAGGTGCGACCTCCTTTTTAGCGCTTGAAGGTTTAGCCGCAGTGGCAACACTGAGTTATGGTTTTACAAACACTCTTTGGGCCATGTTGGCCGTTTGTTTAGTACTATTTTTCACTGGATTTCCAATTGCTTACCATTGCGCTAAGCATGGCTTGGATATAGATCTGCTGACAAGGGGGGCTGGCTTTGGTTATCTTGGTTCAACCATTACGTCTCTTATCTACGCCTCTTTTACGTTCATTTTCTTTGCTATTGAAGCCGCTATTTTGGCATCGGCTTTCCATCTATTATTGGGTATTCCTCTTTTCATTGGTTATATCATTTGTGCTGTTGCCGTTATTCCTATTGTGACTCATGGTATTACCGCAATAAGTAAATTTCAGGTAAGTACACAGTTTGTTTGGTTGTTACTGCAGTGTTCTGCGTTGGCTGTAGTTTTAGTTTATGAATATGACAATTTAGCGGGCTGGACTAACTTTGTGTCCCCGCAGGCGCCAGCAGGTGGTGAATTTAATTTGGTACTGTTTGGTTCTGCGGTATCTATATTAATTGCGTTAGTCGCACAAATTGGAGAGCAGGCGGATTATTTGCGGTTTATGCCGCCTAAAACTGAACAGAATAAAAAGCGGTGGTGGTTTTGGTTGGTATTGTCTGGGCCCGGATGGGTTTGGGTGGGGCTGATCAAAATGTTGCTAGGCTCCTTTTTGGCCTACCTCGCTTTTACTCAGTTGATGCCGTTTGAACAAGCGACTAATCCAACGTATATGTATCAACGCGTTTTTATGCAGTTAACTGAATCACCTGCATTCGCCTTAATATTGGCTGCGATTATGGTCATTCTGTGCCAGATGAAAATTAATGTAACTAACGCTTATGCAGGTTCTATTGCGTGGTCTAATTTTTTCTCTAGATTGACGCATAGCCATCCAGGGCGTGTTGTCTGGTTGGTATTTAATGTGTCTATAGCGCTATTGTTAATGGAGCTTGGAATCTATCAGGCTTTGGAAGCAATATTGGGAAGCTTCGCTATTTTAGCTTTGGCTTGGCTAGGTTCTTTATCTGCTGATCTATTAATTAATAAACCCTTGGGTTTAAGCCCTAAATTCATTGAATTTAAACGTGCACACCTTTATGACATTAATCCTGTTGGTTTAGGCTCAATGTTGATCTCGACTGTACTTGGTATTTTGGCCTACCTAGGGGTAATGGGGGAAAGTGCCCAATACTTGTGCCACTTTGTTACATTACTGAGTTGTTTTATTTGTGTACCCGTGATCGCGTTACTAACAAAAGGGCGCTATTACATAGCAAGAGCGGCGTCAGATTTAAGCCCCTATTATCATGATTGTGACAATTCAACTCCATGCTCAAAACCTTCGGTAACCTGTGGTATTTGTGAAAATGATTTTGAGCAAGAAGATATGAGTTATTGCCCTGCTTACCAGCAGCCAATCTGTTCTTTATGTTGCTCTTTAGATGTTCGCTGTCTTGATGGGTGCAAACCTAAGTCTGGAATATCGAGGCATTTTTTAAAGTTTTTATACGGTTTTCTTTCCAAAGGTTTTGTCCGTGGTCTTTATTCAAGGTTTGGCCGGTTTGTCGCTTTAGTTATAAGTGTTAATGGGCTGCTAGGTGCACTTTTACTGTTGATTTATACTCAAATGCAGCCAGCGAATATGTCAGAAGTTCTGTTGCTGGAAAAAACATTTATATCGCTTTTCGTTACGCTGTTTATTGCCTCAGGAATTGTTATTTGGGTTTTTCTTTTGGCCCATGAGAGTCGAATTACTGCGCAGAAAGAGTCAAATAGGCAAAGTTTAAAGTTGATACGTGAGATTGATGCTCATGAGCAAACAGACCAAGAGTTACAGCAAGCAAAGGAATATGCGGAACGGGCCAATGAAGCTAAAAGCCGATATCTCACAGGCATCAGTCATGAACTTCGAACGCCATTGCAATCTATTTTGGGCTACGCGCAATTACTCGGCGATAAGGAAAGCATGGCCGATGAACACAAACGAGGATTAAACATTATCCATCGTAGTGGTCAGTATTTAACGGATCTTATCGAAGGTCTGTTAGACATCTCTAAAATAGAAGCGGGTCGCTTAGACCTATATCGTAATCAGGTTCGGTTACCTGAGTTGATTGACCAGTTATCACAAATGTTCACCGTACAAGCGAATCAAAAGCACTTGGTTTTAAATTGCCGGATTCATAATCCATTACCTGATGTTGTTATCGCTGATGAGAAAAGGTTGCGTCAAATCTTGATAAACCTCTTATCTAATGCGGTTAAGTATACTCCTTCAGGCACGATTGATTTTGAGATATTTTATCGTAATCAGGTGGCAGAGTTTCGAATTACTGATACGGGCCCGGGTATAGAAAAATCACAATTAGAACGTATTTTTGATCCATTTGAACGTGTCAGAAATAGAGACACTGCCAATCTCCCCGGTACGGGTTTGGGGCTAACCATTGTGAAACTATTAACCGAAATCATGGGGGGAGATTTACAGGTTGAGAGTGAATTAGGCAGTGGTTCAGAATTTAAAGTGAGTCTTTTACTTCCTTGGGTCGACGTTAGCACCATTGAAGAACCAAAGTTAAAAAGGGTCATAGGGTACGAGGGGCTGCAGCGGACAGTATGTATCGTTGATGATGATCCTGTGTTACGTGGTTTGTTGTCTGACCTATTAATACCTATCGGATTTAATACTGTTGAAGCGCATGATGCTCCAAGATGCCTGGAACTCGTTGAGCAAGTTCATATAGATCTCTTTTTAATGGATATTTCGATGCCTGGAATGAGTGGGCTGGAATTAGTCCATAAGCTTCGAGAGCAGGGGAATGTAAAACCCGTCATTATGTTGTCAGCAGATGCCCATGAGTATAATAGGAAGGATGACTATCAAGCTGATTATGATGACTATTTAGTAAAACCTGTAAGTAATCATCAGCTTTTCGACAAAATTTCACAGTACTTAGAGCTGGAATGGATCTATCGGAATGAGATGAAAGGAGGGTTAAGTCAGCAGGGGCATTTAAGTAATGGTGTTCCGTCTATTCCTGTAATTGAGGCTAGTTCCTCTAATATGACTCCAAATCAATCCTTAGATTCCACGTTACCTAAGCACGCTCTTCTATTGGAATTAAAAGCCTATGCGCAAATGGGATACCAAAAAGGGGTAAATGCGACCTTAAAACAGATTTTAAATGAGAACCTCTTGGATGAAAGCTCTTTCAGACAATTGGAACAATTGAGCCAAGGGTTTCAGTTTGAAAAATTAGCGCTACATATTGAGGCATATTCTGTATGAATACGGTTTTGGGTAAAGAGATTGTTTTAGTGGTTGATGACTCACCTGATGCCCTTAGTTTGATTAATGATGCGCTTGAAGATGCGGGTATGGATGTATTGGTCGCGTTGGAAGGTAGGCAGGCTTTAACCATTGCCAAGCGTATAAGACCTGACATTATTTTATTAGATGCCATCATGCCCAATATGGATGGTTTTGAAACTTGTCATGCACTTAAATCTGATCCTGCTTTAGCAACCATTCCAGTTATTTTCATGACGGGGTTAACAGATACTGAGGATGTGGTTAAAGGTTTAGAGGTGGGTGGAGTTGATTATCTTACAAAACCGATTAACCCAAGTGAACTGCTTGCACGTATGAAAGTGCATCTCTCTAATGCACGTCAAGCTGTCAGTGTTGAGTCTGCTCTTGATAGTAGTGGTCAGCACTTAATTACTGTCAGTGCTGAAGGTCAGCTTTTATGGGGGACACCTCAAGCGTATGCGTTACTGGCAAAGGCCGAGATTGATCCTGAAACTCAAAAAACATTTCTTGCGCCTCAAATACATGCTTGGTTGTCTAGCTCGGGATTCATGCAAGATTCAAATTTAAAGCTTGTTCATCTCGATTATCCAATTGAATTGAAATTGGTAGATAAGCAGATGAATGGTGAGTATCTTATTCGCTTAATCGATGGCAATCGCTTATCGGGTGCTGCTTTGTTAAAAGTAAAGTTAGCGATAACAGATAGAGAATCTGAAGTGCTGCATTGGATTGCCAACGGAAAAACAAATCGTGAAATTGCAGAGATTCTAGAAATGAGCCCTCGTACCGTAAATAAACACCTAGAGCAGATTTTTCCTAAGCTTGGAGTCGAGAATAGGACCGCAGCAGCAGGGGTTGCGTTAAGAGTCATTACCTCTGATTGAATAACCATTCGGCTCGGTGCTCTTCAATTGGATTCATAAAAGGTTGATGAAAAGTTAATGCGAAAAAGTGATAAGAAGATTGAAAATAAATTGCGAGAACAGCTGACAAAAGTATGTGATAAAGCGTTAGCAGAGATAGAGGGTTTCGAGTGGTTAACGCATGATGTGAACTATGCGAATTTCCCTGATTCTTTAAGAGTTATCTGTATTTTTAAATGTCGCGAAGATATAGAACAAATGATCAAATCTGGTCTAGACCTAGAGCTTTATTCTTGTGTTAAAGCCCAGTTGGCTGCTGTACAAATAGATCTTAAAAAGGTGTCAGCTCATACGGTATTTGATTCTGAAGAGATGTGTGATTTAGAGCATGGAGGGCAGTGGGCTGAACGGATTAAACAGCGTCATCTAGGCCAACGTAAACTTCATTAGTGTACGTTGGCCACAACAAACTAATTAGCTTGGTTTTGAGGCAGGTCGTTTACGGACACGTCTTACCGGCTTGCTTGCTGGTGA
>CERC01007945.1_pt1 | contig 15507 bp, 15 predicted proteins | sample 530921 | NCBI WGS metagenome assembly CERC01 (sample SAMEA2621099, study PRJEB7988) | marine metagenome | isolation source: saline water (ENVO:00002010), including
AAGATACTGTCCTTATGATGGTTGAAGAACAGAATAAAAAAGGTGGACTACTAGGTAAACAGTTAGAAGCGGTTGTTGTTGACCCCGCGTCAAATTGGCCATTATTTGCTGAAAAAACACGAGAGCTACTTACCAAAGAAGAAGTGGATGTCATTTTTGGCTGCTGGACATCAGTATCACGTAAATCTGCGCTTCCTGTTTTAGAAGAGCTTAATGGTTTGATGTTCTACCCAGTGCAGTATGAAGGTGAAGAGTCATCTAAAAACGTTTTCTATACAGGCGCAGCGCCAAACCAGCAGGCGATTCCTGCAGTTGATTACTTAGCGAACGATCTAGAAGTTGAGCGTTGGGTTCTTGCCGGTACTGATTATGTTTACCCACGTACCACTAACAAGATTCTTGAAGCTTACCTTAAATCAAAAGGTGTAGCTGCTGAAGATATCATGATCAACTATACGCCTTTTGGTCATTCTGATTGGCAGTCAATTGTTTCAGATATTAAAAAGTTTGGTAGTGAAGGTAAGAAGACTGCCGTTGTTTCTACAATCAACGGTGATGCAAACGTTCCTTTCTATAAAGAACTGGGTAACCAAGGTATCTCTTCTGAAGATATTCCAGTTGTTGCATTCTCTGTAGGTGAAGAAGAACTGTCAGGTCTAGATACTAAGCCACTTGTTGGTCATCTTGCTGCTTGGAACTATTTCCAGAGTGTTGAAAATGACGCTAACTCTGCATTTATCAAACAGTGGAAAGCTCATACTAGTGAAGAGCGTGTAACGAATGACCCAATGGAAGCCACTTATATTGGTTTTAACATGTGGGCTAATGCAGTAACTAAAGCGGGTACTACAGAGGTTGACGCTGTAGAACAGGCGATGATTGGACAGAAAACGCCTAACTTAACTGGCGGTGTTGCTGTGATGAATAAAAACCACCACTTGAGCAAGCCAGTTTTGATTGGTGAGATTCAAGATAACGGTCAGTTTGAGGTTGTTTGGGAAACCGATGGTGTTGTTGCAGGTGATGCGTGGTCTGATTTCTTACCAGGTTCTAAGAGCCTTGTTTCTGACTGGACGTCACCAACCAAGTGCGGCAACTACAATACTGAAACTAAAGAGTGTATCGCTGCTAAATAAGTTAAGTGGTTACTGGCTGGGCGACCCAATTTTAAGGTCGCTCAGTTAATCCTTAAGCAATATATATTTGTTGTCTAAATTATAAGTAAATCCAACGCGGAGTTACTCACATAGTGTGTGGCTTGCTTCAGAGAAGTGAGCCACCTTTCTTTATTCCTGATTCGTTGGCGAATTGAAGCATCTTCATTCATATATACCCAGCGGTCTACACAGGAGAATTCACGTGAGACGTTTGTTAGCCATACTGTGCTGCTATGTTGTCGCGTCTATGGTTTCAGTTCAGGCCAACGAGCCTGTTGCTGCTATCAACGATAACAACGTTACACCTACGGTGCCGGCCTCGACCGAAATTACTCAGACTGAAGCTGATACGGTCTCAGTCGAAGGCCTTTTAGTAACCTTAACTAAGGTGAAACTGAGTAAGGCGCTACCGGTACTTAAACAGCTTGAAAAAGTCGGTGGAGCTCAGATCTTGCCAATGTTTGAGAGCATGCTCGCCGGTGATCTTTACTTCGTTAAGTCGAGTAAAGAGGTCGTAGCAGTCACAAAAGTAAATGGTGAAATTACGGCTCAAGCGATCTTAACTCAGCAGAGTTTAGGACAGCTGGATTCTTCACTTGTAAAAAAGATTCGTGTTAATAACAAACTACGTGGTTATTTAAGACAAGCGATTGCTCGTCTTCAGATCTCTAATAGCGATCCGGCAATACGCTTAGATGCGGTGAAAGCGTTACTTAAAAACCTAAGTGATGAGACCGTTGCGACGTTAACATCGGTGCGCCCGAATGAGGGTGATGAAGATGTCCTTTCGATGATTGATCTTGCATTAGCACTGAATCAATCTAATTCCGCTATAGCCCATGAACGATTGGCGGCTGTAAAAGTCCTTGCTGATAGTTTAGAAAACGAGGCACGTAACAAATTAACCAAACTAGCTGATAATGACAGTGATGCAAAAGTTAAGGCGGCTGCGAGTAAGGCGCTCAAAAGTATAAATCAGCGTATTGAATTTTATGGCTTCATAGATCAACTTTTTTTCGGCTTGAGCTTAGGCTCTGTGCTCCTTCTGGCGGCGATAGGTCTTGCGATTACTTTTGGTGTGATGGGGGTTATTAACATGGCCCACGGTGAGATGATCATGCTAGGAGCTTACACCACTTATGTTGTGCAGCTGATGATGCCTAATGCAATCGAATACTCCTTATGGGTTGCGATTCCGATGGCTTTTCTTGTTTCTGGTTTAGTAGGCGTTCTTATTGAACGAGGTGTAATTCGACACCTTCACGGGCGACCTTTAGAAACCTTGCTGGCTACATTTGGTATTAGTTTGATTCTTCAGCAACTAGTAAGAACCGTCTTTTCCCCGTTGAATCGTCAAGTAGCTTCTCCTGAATGGATCAGTGGCTCGTTAGAAATTAATCCTATTTTAAGTTTAACGTTGAACCGACTTTATATTTTAGCATTCGCACTTCTTGTGTTTGGTTTACTACTAATCGTTTTACGCAAAACCTCTTTAGGACTAAATGTACGTGCGGTGTCGCAGAACCGTGACATGGCTAAAGCAATGGGTATTAAAACCGATTGGGTTGATGCCATGACTTTTGGTTTGGGCTCGGGTATCGCGGGTATCGCGGGTGTTGCTTTAAGTCAGTTGACGAACGTGGGGCCTAACCTCGGCCAGGCATATATTATTGATTCCTTTATGGTTGTTGTTTTTGGTGGGGTCGGCAACCTTTGGGGAACTTTAGTTGCTGCGTTTTCTTTGGGGATCGCTAACAAATTCCTTGAACCTGTTACCGGGGCTGTGCTGGCGAGTATTATTGTTCTTGTCTTTATTATCTTATTTATACAGAAACGTCCTAAGGGCTTATTCCCACAGAAAGGGAGGGCTGCAGAATGAACCAGTTAATGCGTTTTAGCCGTTTACATGGCGACAGTAAAGTAGCGCCATTTGTTGCCATTTTGGTATTGGTGACGCTTCTTGCATCGATGGGTAATTTGTTGATGCCTCAAGACTCTATCTTTTATGTCAGTACTTATACGATCACGTTGTTAGGTAAGTACTTATGTTATGCAATGTTGGCGTTAGCTGTTGATGTGATTTGGGGTTACTGCGGAATATTAAGCCTAGGTCATGGTGCCTTCTTCGCACTGGGTGGCTATGCGATGGGCATGTACTTAATGCGCCAAATTGGAGATCGAGGCGTATATGGCAATCCAGATCTACCAGACTTTATGGTGTTCCTAAACTGGTCAGAACTTCCTTGGTTTTGGCAAGGGATGGATCAGTTTTGGTTTGCGATGATTATGGTATTACTGGTGCCTGGGATTTTAGCTTATGTTTTTGGTTGGTTAGCCTTTCGCTCTCGCGTAACAGGCGTCTACCTTTCAATCATGACTCAGGCACTCACTTATGCATTGATGCTCGCTTTTTTCCGTAATGAAATGGGGTTTGGTGGCAACAATGGTTTGACTGATTTTAAGGATATTGTTGGTTTTGATCTGCAAGCAGATACTACACGCGTTACCTTATTTGCCATCACTGCTTTGTTGTTGGCCGTGATACTCGTTGTCAGTCATAAGATTTTGCAATCACGTACAGGTAAGGTGATTGTCGCTATTCGCGATGGTGAAAGCCGCGCACGTTTTATCGGTTATCGAACAGAACGTTTTAAAGTTTGGCTCTTTGTATACTCCGCGCTGATAGCCGGTATCGCTGGGGCTCTTTATGTTCCTCAAGTTGGCATTATTAACCCAGGTGAATTCTCTCCGTTAAATTCAATCGAGATGGTGATTTGGGTGGCTGTTGGAGGCCGTGGCACTCTGATAGGGGCCATAGTCGGTGCATTGTTAGTGAACTATGCGAAAACAAAATTCACAGCGATTATGCCGGATGGTTGGTTGTTCGCATTAGGAGCGCTCTTTGTTTTTGTAACCCTGTATCTACCGCAAGGACTGATGGGGTTGTATAAAAACATTATGGATAAGCGATGTGGGGGGAGCAGTGGTGATAAACCAAATGATGACGAACCTGCCTTGAAAGGAGGTGACGCATGAGTACGTTAACTGATGTACGTGAAGTCATGCGAAGAGACCAAGTATGGTCGTTTTTAAAAAATGAACAGAAACAGGTCGATGTATCGCATGATGTGATTCTATATGTGGAAGGTCTTGATTTAAGCTTTGATGGGTTCAAAGCCTTAAATGATCTTAACCTTTATGTAAATGATGGCGAACTTAGGTGTTTAATCGGTGCTAACGGCGCGGGCAAAACAACCTTGATGGATGTTATTACGGGTAAGACTACGCCCGATTCTGGCAGTGTTTATTTTGGACAAAGTATCAACCTTTTAAAACATGATGAGGCGGCTATCGCTGAGTTGGGTATCGGCCGTAAATTTCAGAAACCAACAGTGTTTGAAGCGCATAGTGTGTTTGACAATTTGGAGCTTTCTCTTAAGCAGCAAAAAAGTGTCGTACCTATGTTGTTTGCTCGTTTGACTCCGACAGAGATCGATAGGATTGATGAAGTGCTTAATATTATCGGTCTAAAAGAGCAGTGTTTTATGCAAGCGGGTGCGCTTTCTCATGGTCAGAAACAGTGGTTAGAGATAGGTATGCTGTTGGTAGCAGAGCCAAGACTACTGTTGATTGATGAACCTGTAGCAGGTATGACGGCTCAAGAAACTGAGCGTACAGCAGAGCTATTAACATCACTTGCTGGTGAACGTACGGTTATTGTCGTTGAACATGATATGGAGTTTGTTCGCAGCATTGCCCGAACGGTGACTGTTTTACACCAAGGATCAGTATTGGCTGAAGGCACTATGGATCAAGTTCAGAATAACCCTGATGTGATAGAAGTTTACTTGGGAGAAGCACCATGATCGATATATCAAAAGTTAATCAACGTTATGGTGGTACGCAGATACTTTGGGATCTGGATCTAGAGATAAAACCAGGTTCCTGTACCTGCATCATGGGACGAAATGGTGTAGGAAAAACAACACTGCTCAAATGCCTCATGGGTTTACTCCCTGTAGAAAGCGGTGAAATTTTGTTGGAAGGTGAGCCATTGCATACCAAAACTGCAGAATTTCGAGCGCCGGCGGGGATCGGTTATGTACCGCAGGGGAGAGATATTTTTCCAACATTAACGGTTGAAGAAAATTTGCGTATTGGATTACCTATTCGAAAAGATAAATCCAAACAGATACCGGAGAAAATATTCGAACTATTCCCTGTTCTAAAGGAGATGCTGCATCGTCGCGGGGGAGATCTTTCAGGTGGTCAGCAACAGCAGTTAGCAATTGGTCGTGCTTTGGTTATTGATCCGAAGGTTCTGATCTTAGATGAACCTAATGAAGGAATTCAGCCGAACATCGTGCAGCAAATCGGGGATGTAATCTTAAAGTTGAATCAGGAAGAGGGTCTTACGGTTATTCTGGTTGAGCAAAAGCTGGGTTTTGCCCGCAGAGTAGGTAAAGAGTTTCGTTTAATGGAGAAGGGCAGAGTTGTTGCGAGTGATCAGATGGCTAACTTAAGTGAAGATTTGATTAAGCAATATTTAGCCGTCTGAGGTGGTATTAAATATATTTTAATTAAAGGCCTTCTATGTTGCTAAGGAATTTAATAAGTTGGTGACTAGGAGGCTTGGTTGTCCAAGTCAATTAATTGATGGTAACTAGTAGGATTGGGATGAACAATCGGGTAACGCCTTTACCGCAAACAGGACCTATGAATACGGTCAAACAAGCGAAATGGGAAGCTGAATTAAGTTTAGGTCTTTCTAAAACGCTGAGGGGTTCAGTGCTAAAGCAGTGTCGCCATAAAGGCCCTCTTTATGTGCAAAAAGCGTTTTACCCAGAAGGAAAAAATTTAGCGCATATTTATCTGTTGCATCCTCCAGGTGGAATGGTATCTGGAGATGATCTTAAGATTAATGTCGATATGGAAAATGATGCGCAATCATTGATAACTACCCCAGGCGCAGGGCGGGTTTATAAAGCTAGAGCTGACAGAACACTCCAGACCCAGCACATTCAACTGCGATTAGGCCCTGACAGTACTTTAGAGTGGCTCCCCTTAGAAAATATTATCTATCCCGGTGCAAATACCCAACTCAATACAGATATTCATCTAGAGAAAAATGCCTCAGTTATTGCATGGGAGATTAGTTGCTTGGGTTTGACTGCCAGCAATCAGCCATTCACTTCGGGTTCCCTCAGGCAGCGACTGCAAGTGTTTAAAGAAGGGCGCTTAACGTTGAGAGAGGCGCTTGTACTTAAACCAGACGAACATAATTTCATGTTGAGTAAAGCGGGTTTGGCTAATTGCTCCGTCAATGCCTTAATGATAGCGGGGCCATTTGATGTGGCTGAGCAGGAAAAGTCAGAGATTCTAGTTAAAGATTTACAAACGATTTGTGGTTTTTTAAATAGCCAATACAAAGAGATAGAACAAACTGTACTAGCGGCGATTAGCCTAAACGGCGAATTTATACAAATTCGCTATCTGGGCAATTGTTCAGAGCAAGCAAGACTTCTTTTTATAGAATGCTGGGAAAAAATAAGGCCCCAGCTTATTGAGCGTAGTGCCTGTGAACCAAGAATTTGGGCTACCTAGTTTTATGATGCCTTCACAATAGATATAGAGCTCTCATCGGTGAATGAGGTTAAAGCAAATTATTTCAGCTAGTTAGATTTTAAAATAAACATAATTGAATCGCTTTTTAAAGCGCTAGCTAAGAGGTGAATTATGGAATTGTTACCAAGAGAGAAAGATAAATTACTGGTTTTTACCGCCGCGTTATTAGCAGAAAGGCGTTTGAATCGTGGTTTGAAGCTGAACTATCCAGAAGCGATGGCGTTTATCTCTATGGAGATTATCGAAGGCGCACGCGACGGTAAAACAGTTGCTGAGCTGATGAGCTACGGCAAAAACCTTCTCTCTGCAGAGCAGGTAATGGACGGCGTGCCTGAGCTTATTCATGAGGTACAAGTTGAGGCTACATTTCCTGATGGTACTAAGCTTGTCACTGTACACAACCCAATTAACTAGTCCCTGATATTGCTAAGAGGATAAGCCAATGATTCCAGGTGAAATACAAGCAGCAGAAGGGGTAATCGAACTCAATGCAGGTCGAAAAATTCATACTCTAAGAGTAGAAAATAGCGGTGACCGCCCTATTCAAGTGGGCTCTCATTACCATTTTTACGAAGTTAATCCTGCACTGGTTTTTGATCGTGATTCGACCAAAGGGTATAGGCTTAATATTGCATCAGGAACCGCGGTACGTTTTGAGCCCGGTCAAGGCCGTGAGGTTGAGCTGGTGGAGTATGCGGGTAGCAAAACCATCTATGGGTTTCGTGGTGATGTGATGGGACCTGTTGATACAGAGGGAGAAGGCTAATGAGTGATTCTTCGAATAAAACAATGGATCGCACAAGTTATGCTCAAATGTTTGGGCCCACTACAGGTGATAAGGTCCGTTTAGGTGATACCGAACTTTGGATTCAAGTAGAAAAAGATTTTACGACCTACGGTGATGAGGTGAAGTTCGGCGGTGGTAAGGTCATTCGTGATGGTATGGGGCAAAGTCAATTAACCAATGATGTCGCTATGGATTTGGTGATTACTAATGCGCTTATTTTGGATCATTGGGGAATTGTTAAGGCGGATATTGGTGTCAAAGAAGGGCGTATTGCCAAAATAGGTAAGGCTGGGAACCCTGATATACAAGACAATGTAGATATCGTGATTGGCCCCGGTACAGAGATTATTGCCGGTGAAGGTTCTATTATTACCGCTGGTGGTATAGATGCTCACATTCACTTTATCTGTCCGCAGCAGATTGATGAAGCGCTTATGTCAGGTGTTACGACCATGATTGGTGGAGGAACTGGCCCGGCGACAGGCACTAATGCAACAACTTGTACACCTGGCCCTTGGAATATAGGCAAAATGTTGCAAGCTACCGATAATATGCCGATGAATCTGGGCTTTTTAGGTAAAGGAAATGCGAGTTTGCCGCAAGCTCTAGAAGAACAGTTAGAAGCGGGTGTGTGCGGTTTAAAATTACATGAGGACTGGGGAACAACACCTGCATCGATCGATAACTGCTTAACTGTGGCAGAAAAGTATGACGTACAAGTAGCAATTCATACCGATACATTAAACGAATCAGGTTTCGTAGATGACACCATTGGCGCATTTAAAGATCGCGTCATTCATACTTACCATACGGAAGGAGCCGGTGGTGGGCATGCACCCGATATTATTCGAGCTTGCTCATATCCTAATGTGATGCCGTCTTCAACAAACCCTACACGTCCATTCACAGTGAATACCGTTGATGAGCATTTGGATATGTTGATGGTATGTCATCACTTGGACAGCAATATACCTGAAGATGTTGCTTTTGCTGATTCTCGAATTCGTAAAGAGACAATTGCTGCCGAGGATATCTTTCACGATCGTGGTGCTTTTAGCATGATCTCATCCGACTCTCAGGCGATGGGACGTGTAGGAGAGGTCGTCACGCGCACATGGCAAACGGCTCATAAAATGAAGATCCAATTTGGTTTGCTCGCAGAAGACCTTGAAATTGGAACGGATAACTTTCGAGCGAAGCGTTATATCTCTAAATACACAATCAATCCTGCAATCACGCATGGTATCTCACATGAAGTGGGCTCTATCGAGGCGGGTAAACTAGCTGATTTAGTGCTTTGGAAACCTGCTTTCTTTGGTGTTAAGCCTTCGATGATCATCAAGGGAGGCATGATAGCCGCTGCACCAATGGGTGACCCTAATGCATCCATTCCAACACCACAGCCCGTGCACTACAGACCTATGTTTGGTTCATGCGGTTCGGCCCCGGCTAAAACGAGTGTCACTTTTGTGAGTCAGGCGGCATTGGACAACAATGTTGCTGAAAATTTAGGCTTACAGCGCCGGTTATCGGCTTGTCGAAATACTCGTAATATCAGTAAATCAGATATGGTACTCAATGACTGGATGCCAGATATCACTGTGGACCCGCAAACCTATGAAGTGCGGGCGGATGGTGAAATGCTGACTTGCGAACCAGCCGATAAATTGCCACTAGCGCAGTTGTATACCTTATTTTAATTGGTGCTCTATTTTGATCGGTGCTCTAGGAGATTAAAATTCTCATGTTAGAAGTTTATGAACGTTTAGGTACACACTGTCACGAAGAATCCGATTGTACGGTGCTTTTAACCCATGAACAGCGCGATCGGGGGCGGTTAAAGTTAGTGAGTGATCGAGGTGAAGAGGTGCGTGTTTTTCTGGAGAGAGGGAAACCGTTGCAAGTGGGTGAATTTCTAAAAAGTAGTTGTGGCCGTTTTATCAAAGTTTTAGGTGCTGTTGAATCTGTTGCATTAGCATCAAGCGATGATTGGCATAGGTTCTCACGAGCCTGCTACCACTTAGGGAATCGCCATACAAAAATCGAAGTCGGTGAGCGTTGGTTACGGATTAAACCTGATCATGTTCTTGAAGAGATGCTTGTTCAGTTGGGGCTTGTTGTGAGTCATGAGGAATCCGTGTTTGTGCCAGAATCAGGAGCATATAGCCATGGTCACTCACACGATTGACGGAAGGGACCAAGTGGCCGTTGCAGATGAGGGGGCACCGGTAAGCATTGAGCTTAAAGTAAATGATCGAGCTTTGTTTCGTTTAATGCAGCTCAGTAGTGCTGGCTTACCTGTAGGTGGTTACTCTTTTTCTCAAGGTTTGGAATACGCAATAGACTGTGGGTGGGTCTGTAAACAGGATGATGTACATGAATGGTTAGAGATGCAGTTACTGCATTCGATTGCTCAAGTTGATTTGCCTGCGCTGCGTTTACTTATGATTGAGGCCATGAAGCAGAACTGGACTGAAGTGATCCGTCTTAATGATCTTGTGCTTGCTTGTCGAGAGACAAAAGAGCTAAGGCTAACGGATACAGCGATGGGGGAAGCCCTCGTGCGTTTGCTTAATAGTTTGGATATCCCTCAGCCATTTGCTCATGGGCGTGGTACCACACCCGATCAGATTAGTTTTGTGAGTCTATTCGCAATAGCAGCTTCTCATTGGGAGATAGATAGTCAAACTGCAGCATTGGGTTTTGCATGGTCGTGGTTAGAAAACCAAGTGGCGGCTGCGACCAAACTTGTGCCGCTAGGTCAAACCCAATCACAGATTCTATTGGGTGAGCTTCAGCCTGTATTGAGCCACGCGTTGATGCGTGCGCAACACATTGATGAAGAACAGATTGGCGCAGGTCTGCCCGCTTTAGCGATCGCAAGTGCCCTGCATGAACAGCAATATTCACGTCTATTTCGCTCATAGATGTCAGTTTGACACGGCTTTAGCGAGATAAAATTGAGGTAAGTAAAAAATGAGTAAACCAAAGCAAACGTTGCGCGTTGGTGTCGGTGGGCCTGTAGGCTCCGGTAAAACAGCACTTTTAAGGTCCCTCTGTGCTGCTATGAAAGATTATTACGATATCGCGGTGGTTACTAATGATATCTATACACAAGAGGACGCAAAGTTTCTGACAGAGCATGAAGCGCTGAGTGCAGATCGAATTATAGGGGTAGAAACGGGCGGTTGCCCTCATACGGCTATACGTGAAGATGCTTCCATGAACTTAGCTGCGATTGATCAACTGGTTGAGCGTCATGGTGACCTTGATGTTGTATTTGTAGAGAGTGGTGGCGACAATCTGAGTGCAACATTTAGCCCAGAGCTATCCGACCTGACTATCTACGTGATTGATGTTTCTGCAGGAGATAAAATCCCTCGTAAAGGAGGTCCCGGTATCACTAAATCAGATCTGTTGATTATAAATAAAATAGATTTAGCGCCTTTGGTTGGAGCCTCACTTGATGTGATGGATGTTGATGCAAAAAGAATGCGTGTTGAACGTCCGTTTGTTTTTGCTAATTTGAAACAAGCTAAAGGGCTGGACGATATCATTCAGTTTATTATCAGTGAAGGTATGTTGGCGGCTAAAGCCATCCCACCTGCGCAAGCGGTTGTGTAAATAGAAGAAAAACTGCAATTTTAAACTGTAGCTTTAAAATTTAAGCGGTTAACTCGACAGATATTCTCGAACGTAGCTAAAGGAAATTTACATGAAGATGTATACGAAAGCGGCGAATATGGTGGCAATTATGTCTCTATCTTTACCTGCACTTGCTCATTCCGAACACTCTAATGCGCTCAATGGAATTATTCATTTCATGACAGAGCCTGATCATCTCGCGCTTTCTGGTTTGGTGGCTGCGGTTGTAATTTTTGCAGTACGTAAAATGACTAAAAATCGCGTTTAGTTCTGATAATTAATCGGTTTTATTTTAATACCTGCTCGTTAACTTGGGCAGGTATTTTTGTTTGTTAATGGATCAAGCAAGCATTAAGAATGATTTTATAACGAACTTACTGTACCAGCGTGTAGAGTGCTTCAGTGGTTATTCGCGAGGGGGGTTGAGTGTTAAATACGATAGAGGAGAGTTTTCTTATATTGAGCTGATGACTATTTTCACCTGAGGGCGACTTGCATATATGAAGATGTACCTAATATCTATTCCCTTTATGAAAGTAAGTCTACTGAAAGGAACGTATAAAACAGTTAGTCATAATGTTGATCGAGGGCAGTAAATACCGACTAATAGCTGCTTCAACAACCTATTTGCTTATATACAGAGCCATACTTTTACTTTATCTTAACTCCGCATTTTTACACTCTTAGTCGATCTCAGACTTAAGAGAGTAGATATACTATCTGTTGTGTTGTTTTCAGGTAGCATGATCGCCTATAGCAAGATAATAATTTTACTAACATGCTCTTGTAGAGAAGGGTATGCGTTACTGGAAAAGTGTGTGACTAAAATATCAGAAAAACGAAAAGGCTTGAGCGGTTTTAGATATAAAGAAGATCGCTGGCCTGTCTGTATCGTTCTTGCCTTAACTGTTCTTGATTTTGTTTTGTACTTTACCGTGAGTAACGTAGGCCTCTTGATTGGATATTATCTTTTGATGATCATTCCTAAGGGGGTTATTTGTGCATGGAACCATCATCATCAGCATCTATTTACGTTTAGACAGGCTTATCTTAATCGTGGGTTAGAGTTTGTTTATGCTTTGCATACAGGGGTTACTACGCACCTCTGGCGTCTTCATCATGTGTTAGGTCATCATCTAAATTTTCTTGACCAGAAAGAAGATGAAAGCCGTTGGAAGCGCAAAGATGGTACTCAAATGGGGATGATTGAATATACGCTAGATGTTGCACTGACAGCTTACCCAAGGGGTTATCAAGTCGGCAAAAAACACCCTAAGCAACTGCCGACATTCTTACTTTATACAGCTTTAACTTTTGCTGCTGTAGCTGTACTTGTTTGGTTCAATCCCGTTGCCGGTCTACTACTGTTTGTACTGCCGATGATCACTAGCCTTTTATTTACGGCTTATGTGACTTACGAGCACCATTCAGGTCTTGATACACAAAATGAGTTTGAAGCCTCTTACAATAATTTGGATCCATTGTTTAACCGTTTAACAGGTAATTTGGGTTACCATACGGCACATCATCATAAACAAGGCGTACATTGGTCAAAATTGCCCGCTTTGCATGCTAAGATTGAAGATAAAATCCCTGAATACCTCTATCAGAAATCGATTCTAACGCGCGTCTTTTTAGGCGGCTAAACTGTTTCGTTTCTTCTGCTATATGTAGCTTATAGTGGGTAATCTTATTGATTCGATGAGCCCGTAGATAGCTTGTTGGAGAAATAGGGTTATCCCTTTGTTGTTCGTGAAGGGATCTTCTAGCTGTTTGATTGCTGTCATGATATTTCCTGCTCTATCTCTCGTTTGTATTCATCCTTTTCTAGTGCCCCATAAGTAATTAAGGAGCAGCCATGTTTATCCCTAAAAAGTTTAGGCAAGAGAACACAGAAGAGCTTATTGCTATGATGCAGAAGTATTCTTTTGCAACCTTGATAACTCAGTCTGAAGAGGAGATTGAAGCAACTCATCTACCCGTCATTATTTCTGGTGAGACAGACAAGTTATTTATTAAGGCCCATATAGCTAAGGCCAACCCGCTGTGGAAGTCAGTTAAGGATGGCGCTGATGTTTTAGTTATCTTTAACGGCCCTAACTGCTATATATCACCTAATCATTACCCGACAAAAAAAGAGACAGGCAAGGCCGTACCAACTTGGAATTATGTGGTTGTGCACGCGAAAGGTCATGTTTCTTTTATTCATGATAACGAATGGGTATACGGGCTTATTGATAGTCTAACAACGGTCCATGAAAGGAATTCGGACCAGCCTTGGTCAATCACTGATGCACCGGAGCCTTATATTCAGAAAATGCTTCCTGCGGTTGTGGGTGTTCAAATAGATGTGGCCTCAATAACAGGTCAGTGGAAACTGAGCCAGAATCAGCCTGAAGTCAATCAGCGTGGAGTTGTGAATGGCTTGGGTAATTCGCAAGAGAATAACCTGAGTGAGATAGCCTCTCTGATAAGTAGAAATCTGCTGAAAGGCGAATAGTTACTAGGCACTGTCTATAGTGTAAAGGGGCGCCACGCCCCTTAATGGAGTTAGCCCCAAATATCCCTGTTTTGCCTATCCCCATCTTTGGAGTGTTTACTTTTTTTAGTCGTTTTGTTTTTGTGCTTTTCCGTTTTTGGCCTTGGCTTAGGTGAAGGTGCTTTGCTTTTACGTACATAGTTCAAAATTGAGATAGGTACGACCTTTCTTACTGGAAAACCCTCGACCTCTTTGCGGTCAATTAGGTGGTCTAATCGGCTTTCAATGGCGCATAAGTTTTTAAAATCACCCCAAGAAACCAGTGATATCGCTTCGCCAGTAGCGCCTGCTCGACCGGTTCGACCTATGCGGTGAATATACTCTTCAGGTTTAAAGGGTAGGTCATAATTGACTACGCGGCTTAATTCACCAATGTCGATCCCGCGAGCAGCAACACCTGTTGCGACAAGGTATTTAAGCTTCCCAGATTTGAAATCTGCAAGGATTTTTTCTCGCATAGCTTGGCTCTTATCACCATGTATGGCATTAGCTTTAATATCTCTTTTGGCCAACTGGTCGACGAGCTTGGCTGCTCCATGTTTCTTTTCGATGAATATGAGTGCCTGGTCCCAGTTATACTCTTTGATTAGATGGCTGAGTAGTGCAGATTTAGTATCTTTGTCGACGGTTATTAACCACTGTTTGATGCTTTCGGCCGAGGTTGCTTTCGGTGAGGTAGATATTTCAACAGCGGGCTTACCGATTTTGCTATCGGTAAATTCATTAGCAATGGCGCGAACAGTGTCATTCATCGTCGCGGAGAAGAGTAAATTTTGTCTGTTTTCAGGCAGGCGTTCTATGATTTTGTAGATATCGTCTACAAAACCCATATCTACCATTCTGTCAGCTTCATCTAGGACAAGCACTTCAAGCTCATCGAAATGTAATGCGCGTTGATGGGCGAGATCTAGAAGGCGCCCTGGCGTGGCGACTAAAATATCGACCCCTTCGATTAACCGTTCCTTTTGATGTTGAATATCGACCCCACCATATACAGCTAAGGAGCAGAGTTTAAGGTGCTGGCTGTACTCTTTTACATGAGCAGCAACTTGTACTGCCAATTCACGTGTAGGCGTAATAATCAGTGCGCGTATGCGTTTGCCACGTAATTTTCGTTCTTTGTTGAATGACTCAAGGATAGGCAGTGTAAATGCTGCAGTTTTGCCTGTGCCTGTTTGAGCTGTAGCAATGAGGTCTTTCCCCGAAAGAATGATGGGAATGGCCTGATTCTGAATGGGGGTGGGGGATGTGAAACCTAGTTGCTCAGTTGCTTTTACAATGGAATCACATAGGCCAAGGCTTGAGAATGTCATAGAGGCTCTTTTGGAGTGTAAGTAGGTATTCGGAGATTATAGCAGTATCACACTAATTTCTTTGAATAGAATTAGCTGAGTCTTCCGATTCAGCGGCTGCCTATAACTGAGTAAACTGTGGCTTTAACGACTAACTAGTACGGTTACAGTATATAAATTTTGTTATTTTCAGTGTTTTATTGCGGGCATGTGAGTTTCTCCCGGTTATTTGGGAATATTTCCCGCAAGAAGGTTCGGATAGTTAGGTAGGAAGTTCTATTATTTTCTGTTTGTCTATATGTTAATGTCCACGTCTGATGTAAGTAAGTTATTAATTTCGTGAAAGTTTTTAATGGAATGGACGTTAAATGAAAGCTACAAAGTATTGGTTACCATTAGTCGCAGGTGCCGCATGTAGTAGTGCTGTTTTCGCTGCTGATGTAACGACACTAGAAGGTGTAA
>CERC01063497.1_pt1 | contig 15300 bp, 17 predicted proteins | sample 530921 | NCBI WGS metagenome assembly CERC01 (sample SAMEA2621099, study PRJEB7988) | marine metagenome | isolation source: saline water (ENVO:00002010), including
CCTGCCACTGCTATTGACCAAGATAACGTACGGCTTGCTTTGGGTATCGCTATCTGAGAATCCGCGTGATGTCCCAGATATCCCTGAGTTCAAGGAACACGACCGAAGGGTAATCAGCGCAGGTGCCATTCGTATCGCGACGTCCGGACTACGGGTGGTAGAAAACTTCCTGGACATGGCGCACTTCCCCTTCGTTCATACGGACATCCTTGGCGCTGAGCCTCTGACCGAAGTTACAGCCTACGATGTCGAGATCCATGAAGAGGTAGATGAAGTGCATGCAGTGAACTGTCGGTTTACCCAGCCGAAGGGATCAGCTGCAGCCAGCGAACCTGTGGACATGCAATACGTGTACAGAATCGCTCGTCCTTTCATCGCCATCCTCTACAAAACCTGTGTAGTAGACCCAAACCGGCTGGACGTCCTTGGCCTGTTCATTCAACCCGTGGATGAAGAAAGCTGCATCGCACATACGATCATGTGCTACCTGGACGACGTTAACACTGACAAGCAACTCAGAGACTTCCAGCAGCGGATATTCGGGCAGGACCTGATGATCTTGCTCAACCAGGTTCCAAAAGGCCTCCCCCTTGATCCGAAGTACGAAACACCGGTCCGTGCGGATGCTCTTTCGAGCGCCTACCGCCGCTGGATCAAGGCGCGCAACGTAACGTTTGGAACAGCCCGCTGAAGCCCCACAGGAGTCTGAATATGGATTTTTTTAACCAAGGCTGGCAGGCCGTCGCCTGTTCCGAAGACCTTCCATTGCGCCATGTTTACCAAGCCCAACTGCTCGGGCAAGAACTAGCCCTTTGGCGTGACGACAGCGGAGCGGTAAATGCCTGGGAAAACCGATGCCCACACCGCGGCTTACGCTTGAGTTTGGGTGTAAATACTGGAGACCAACTCAAGTGCCAGTATCACGGCTGGAAATACGAGACGGGTTCTGGACGCTGTCTGTTTGTTCCTGCCCATCGCAACGCCACACCAAGCACAGCCTGCGTCCGCCAATATCCATGTGTGGAAATTGACGGCCTGGTGTTCGTCAAGCTTGATAAGAGCGATGAGGCCCAGACCTCAAATGACTATCAGCCACCGACGCGGCTTCCCTCGACCAATCTGCGTAGCACTCCTGCGGCAATGGCTGCGGATGTCGCCGTAAGAACGATAATGCAAGCCCGGCAGTCATTGGCTCCCGTCATCGCAGCTCAACCAGACTCTGTTGAGATACAAGCCAACGGCTTGATACTCGATCTGGGCGGAACAGAAACGCCAGACAAACTGCGCCTTTTCGTCCAGCCTGAATCGGCAACAACCTCTGTTGTACACGCCCGACTGTACACAGCAACACAAACGTCCTTCGCCCGCAAAGTCGCATTTATCCACGTAATGGAGGAACTGCTGAGTCTGGCCGAGCAATGTACCGGCCTCAGCCAAAACGCAAAGATAATCGCGACGGATACAGGCCACTCGTCAGCCCAGCCCCAGCCAACCGAGAGCGATTCGCGCAAACCCTTTACCTGCACAGTGGTTGCCAGAGAGATCGAGACCCCAGACATAACCTCGTTCTGGTTAAAGCCAGATGACGACCGCGCGCTGATCATAGATCCCGGGATGCATGCCAGCGTAGTCACGCCCGCGGGATTCATCCGCCAATACTCAGTTGTCAACGCACCTGACGAAGACCGCGCATTGGTAATCGGTGTAAAGAATGAACCGGACTCGCGAGGCGGCTCACGTAGCATGCATCTCGACGCAGCGATAGGCACCAAGCTGCAGGTAACACTGCCAGCCAACCAGTTTCGTCTCAACTCTGACGGGCGCACCGCACTGCTGATCGCTGGAGGGGTCGGCGTGACGCCATTACTGAGCATGGCACTTCACCTGCAACAAGCGGGACGCCCCTACAAGTTTCACTACCTTGCTCGCAGCACAGAGCACTTGGCATTTGCCGAGCGGCTCAGAAACGGCGACATAAGCTACGTCCCTCATCTCGGTCTTAGCGTGGACGATACTCGGCAGACCCTCTACCACCTACTGCAGGACACGGACCCGGCCACACACGACATTTACGTCTGCGGCCCCCAACCAATGATCGACCTCGTCATCTCGCTCGCAAATGAAGCGGGCTTCCCTGTCGAGCAAATCAACTTTGAGTACTTTGGCCTTGCAACCAACAGCAGCAAGCCATCCGTCACCTCTGGTGTTTACCAAGTGATCATCAAGTCCACAGGCAAGCGCTTCTCCGTCGAAGCCGGAAAACCGCTGCTGCAAGCGTGCTTGGAAAACGGAGTCAATATCGACTACTCATGCGAGCAAGGCGTATGCGGTGCCTGCATAACCAAAGTCGATGACGGTGAGCTTGTACATTCCGACGTTTATCTTTCCTCGAAGGAAAAAGAAAGTGGGAAGCTGATTATGCCCTGCGTATCCGGCTGCACATCTAAAACGCTGACTCTAGACATCTAGCAGGAACACCATGCTCAAACTATACGACTACGAACTGTCAGGAAATTGCTTCAAAGTTAGATTGATGCTGTCAATCCTAGACCTAGAGTACGAGCCCCATTTAATCGAGTTCTATCCAGGGCGCGAACATAAAAGCCAGGAGTTTCTGCGTATCAACCCCCTGGGCCAGCTCCCGGTGCTGCAGGACGGCGACAAACTGCTGCGTGACTCGCAGGCAATTCTTGTTTATCTGGCGTCCAACTTCGACTCAAGCCGCAAATGGTATCCGCTGGATACCGTAGAGGTGCTTGGAGAGGTGCAAGCATGGCTTGCATTCGCAGACTCTCTCACCAGCTCACTCTCTGCAGCTCGGCTACATGAACTGTTCATGTATGAAATTGACGCCGACAAGTGCCGCGCCCAAGCTCACTCGCTACTGACAGTGATGGACCAACATCTGTGGATCAATCGACAAAGAAACCATAAATTCCTCTGTCCTCTTGAGCATGCGACGGTCGCGGACATCGCATGCTTCCCGTACATAGCACTCGCGGATGAAGCCGGAGTGTCACTACAAAATTATCCATCCATTCGGATTTGGCTTGACGAAGTTAAGCGCATCCCTGGATTTACCGTCATGTCCGGCATATTCCCGACAGATCAGCAATAAAGTCACGAACAGATGCAAGCATACTCAAATAAAGCCTATCGCTGACACCCCAAATAACACCCAACCAATATCCTGCCAGGCACATGCGTGAACATATTTAATAGGAGATTCGAACATGATCATATATACCCCACCTGCGGTAGCCAAAGACATCCCGGTCATTGATCTTCGCGATAGTTTTTCTCACGACATTGAAAAACGAAAATCCGTAGCGTGGGAAATCCACAAAGCGGCACGCCAGACCGGCTTTTTCTATATAAAAAATCACGGTATTCCCGTAGAAGTACAACAAGCCCAGTTCGATGTAGCCAAGGAGTACTTTGATTCCCCCCTTGAGGAAAAAATGCTGATCAACTCAAAAAAATCAGCATGCTTGCGCGGATACGAGCCGATCGCAGCGCAAACACTCGACGAAGGGTCCCCACCTGACCTGAAAGAAGGCTTCTTGCTGGGACGAGATCTGAACGAATCACATCCTCATGTCATTCGTAAGACACCCTATCACGGCCCAAACCAATGGCCCGAAAACAACCCAAGATTCCGTCAGCAAACCGAAGACTACATGCGTCACATGGAATTGCTCGGCCGCAAGATCGTGAGACTGCTGGCGCTCTCACTGCAACTGCCGGAGGATTTTTTTGACGAAGGTCTGAAGGAGCCAATGATCATCAGCCGCATGCTCCACTATCCATGTCAGCCAGAGACTGCCCGCGAGAACCAACTGGGTGCAGGTGCTCACACAGACTGGGGGTTGATCACACTGCTGCTGCAAGATGAAGTCGGTGGTTTGGAAGTGCGCAACGCTGATGGCGAGTGGCTTAAGGCCCCCTTCATTGAAAATACATTTGTAGTGAATCTCGGCGACATGGTACCGGTGCTGACCAATGGTCTTTATCACTCCACCATGCACCGAGTCCTCAATACCAGCAAAGAAAAAGCCCGCTACTCTCTCCCAACCTTCTTTGACCTTGACTACTATTACGAAGCCTCCGTGGTTCCCACGCTGCGCGAAGAAGGAAAATCCTACCCGGCACCAATCACTGTCGGGGGGCACATCGCCGCAATGTTTGACAAAACATTCGGGGTAGAAAAAGCAAGCGCCTAGATAGCACCGCCGTACGTAAAAAGGCCACTAAATAGTGGCCTTTTTACTGCCTAGCACTTACAACAACACGGGGAAAGCACTAGAACTTAAATTTCGCAATCAGACTGGTTACACTCTGATCAGTATCGAAGGCATCAGTGTCTTTAATTCCGTACTTGTTCGTCCAGCTATTGTACTCGATTCCCACATAAAACCGCGCCGGGGTGTACCCCAACCCTTTGCCCAAGTCATATTTCAGCTGCGGATTGAATAGCACATTGCTGTGATAATCGCCCTTGTTATTAACAACCCAGTCCACGTAGCCATCGAATACTACATCCGATCTACCTACTGGAAACGTGTAAGACCATACCGGCGAAACTTGCCATTGCCCGCTCGGTGCGTTCCCGCCGTCCGGTTTCCGGTAGTAAAAATTCAGCTGAAAATAGTCAAACCCAGGAATACTCAGGTCAAAACCTGGCCCCAAGAGATAATTCACTTGGTCATGCGTACCATTTTTTTCATTTTTGTCCCATTCAAAGCTTGACGCTATCAGCACATCCTTGATTATCCCGAAAGACATCGGAGTTCCAGACAACTTACCCAGTGACAGCCGCGGAGCCAGTTCACTGTAGATCGAATGGTGCCCGTCGTTATATGTCCCACCGCCGGGGTACCAGTTATTGTCCATAAAGAAGTACACATCCCCCCAACTCCAATCACTTGCATGTTCAAGCGTAACTGTCTGCACCACCCGCGCATCAACCTTAAACTCCTTGCCATACTGATAAGTAAGACTTTCAGAGTGCCAATTCATACCGGCCATAGCCCCTGAAGACAGGCTTGAAAAACCGAGAAAAACAGCAGCAGACAACCCATATTTAAAATCGAAATTCATGCCTTTCTCCTAGCTTATATCTGGCAACTTTACCAGTAAATATACTTAGCAAGTAGCAGGCCAAGAAGATCGCAAAAACAACACCTAATCCTATAATAAATAACAAAAAACCATGAAAAACCCATGCAATTTTCTCAAATAACAAGGCAAAAAAAACAAAAACAAAAACATGCCCAAATCGCGTGCAACAAAAAACAAAACGCATCAACTTGCTGCGTAATTCACCCATGAAAACACAGCTTTTTTCCGCAAAAAAAAGCGGCCATAAAGGCCGCCAAAGCACATCGCACACTTCACTCAGAAATAAAATTCAAAACCTGTAAGAGCATCAACAGCATCTAACACTACACTGAAACCTCATTACTTTCAGAGGCAACTTCAGGCGCTTCATATTTGCGAACACCATTAAAAAAGATATTCAATGCTGTAGCCACAATAGCGGTAAGCAAAATGGGGCTTTCTAAGATAGGGCTCAAAGCGGAAGGCAGCTTACTGAAAAACTGAGGGGAAACCACTGGCAGCATGCCAACAGCAAGACTGATGGCCACGATATAAAGATTGCCGGCTTTACTGAAATCTACCCGACCCAAGACTTTCATTCCGCTTGCAGTAACCATCCCGAACATGACGATGCCAGCCCCGCCCAAAACACAAGGAGGGATTGAAGCTACGAAGTAAGCAACCTTAGGGAACAAGCCAAGGACGATCAGAATTACCCCTGCCATCGCACACACCCAAGGACTACGCACCCCCGTAATCCCGACCAACCCAATATTCTGTGCGTACGAAGTGTATGGGAACGTATTAAAGACGCCACCTACAACAGTCCCAACTGCATCAGCACGAAATCCCCGAGTCAGGGTACGCTCATCCACCGACTTCTCTACGATCTCACCCAGCGCGATGAACATCCCCGTCGACTCAACGAAAGTGACCAACATCACGATGCACATCGCGGCAATCGGCCACAAGTGGAATGTAGGCAATCCAAAGTGAAACGGCATGATGAAACCGAACGCAGGGGCATCCTGAATTCCCTCCAGGCTTACCAGGCCTGCGAAGGCCGACACTGAAAAACCAAAGACCAATCCCACCAGTACCGAGATATTGCTCACGAATCCGCTGGTGTACCGCACGATCAGCAAAATGCAAATTAGTACTGCACAGGCGATTGCGAGATAGAGAGGGTCTCCAAATGACTCATTGCCAAAGCCGCCGGCGGACCAGGCTGCAGCAACTGACATCAGGGACAGTCCCACTGCAACGATCTCAGTACCGGTTACTACCGGTGGAAAGAACCGGAGCAACTTGCCAACCAGCGGAGAAATTGCGAGGCCGAATAGCCCTGCCGCAATCGTCGCTCCGAAAATACCGGAAAGCCCTGCAGCAGGGTCGGAACCGATCGCTATCATTGGCCCGATAGCAGTAAACGTCACCCCCATCATCACCGGCATCCGAATGCCCACAGGACCGATGCCCAAGGCTTGAATGATAGTAACGATCCCACACGCGAACAGGTCCGCATTGATAAGAAAGGCTATATCTGACTTAGACAAGCCAAGTGCAGCACCCAAAACGAGCGGTATCGCTACAGCGCCCGCATACATCACCATGACGTGCTGAAACGCCATAAGCAGCATCGGGATACCCCGAACGTCATTTGTTACTAATGTTCTTCTCATAACGCCCCACACTGATCAGCGAAAACGGACTGGTTCCAGCGGCACTCATGTGCAGTGTCTCAATGGTGAGCACACTGCAAAATCGCATGTGATACGCGAAACATATATGCCAATAACAAAATTTGGAGCACCATAAAATTTATTTGGTATACCAAATGCGAATCCTGAAATGCACTTACTATGCCAACGCGCCCAAAGATCGGCTTAAGCAGGCTCAAGGGCCGTTTCACAGGTGCGGACGGGGCGATAGGTGCCTTCCTATGCACCAATCTCGCTCGCCATTCCAATGGGCTCCCTAAAACAGTGCCGACAGAGGAAAGACAAACAGCATGTGATAAGCTCCCAGCCGTCGAACTTGTACAAGTTGCCGCTGCGATGCTCACCCATAAAATTGTCTCTGCCATATCCGATGCGATTTACCACCGCCGCCTGCCTCCAGGCACCAAGCTGAATGAGAGAGAAATTGCAGAGTTGTTTGGCGTCAGCCGAACAGTGGTCCGGCAGGCACTGATCAGGCTCTCACAGGATCGATTGGTCGATGTGTCCCCCAAACGTTCATCTGCAGTGGCCTGCCCTACGTTCGACGACGCCTATCAGCTTTATCAGATGCTGCTTGTGCTGGAATCCGGGGTCATTGATCAGTTGACGGAGTCAATCAGCGCAGAAGACTTGGATAAGTTGAGAACTCACACGCTGAAAGAACAGGCGGCGTACGAAAGCCATGACGATGACCTGGGCGACAAGCTTGGGCGTGAATTCCACTCGATGCTGATCTCATTCCTGAAGAATGACATCATCAACGGCATTCACACCCAACTCCGAAGACAGGAGGCTCTGATCAACGCGCTCTACCGATCAGGTTTCGACTACTGCAAACTCAGAGACGAGCATACCCGCCTGGTTGACTGCATCGCCCGCAAAGACTCGACCTCAGCGAAGGCGCTTCTGGCGTCTCATTACAACCTCGTGATCCGGGGCTACAAGTTTGATGTTGCCGTGCCGCCAAGCATCGACCTAAAGGAAGCACTAGGGCTGTAGTGCCCCCGCGGGCGGCAGGACGGCGAGTCAGGCAAGGACTAGTAATGTTCAACCCGGTCTGGGTGTATCGCCCCTAATTTCGTAGACACCTCCAGGCCCTACAATCAAGGCGCCCAGGAGGTCGATGCCAGTACCATTGATACTCGTTAACAACGTGCCATCATTGCCTCTACGTAGAAGTTGACATAGCCATCATCGGCCCCCCTGTATGGGCTCAGGGGCACTGTCAGCGCCCACGACTTCAATCCAGTAAGGCGTTTTAGAATAAAACTGTATTTCATCCTCAGTAAGACTGAGCGACAACACGTACTCACGGGTACTCAGGTGGATCCGTGAGGTCTCCTCGGCGAGTATTGTCGAATAGTCCGCATCCGTCATATCGAGACAGCTATTTGTCAGCTTGCCCAGCGATGCATGAGCTTTCTCATCCGCACGTTGGAATAATTTTCCTGGTCACAATGGTAACCAAAACCTCCCAAATATCCTTCTCAACTTGAACGTAATTCTTATTTGTCATAATCGCCTCGTTGCTGTGTGTCCTGCGCAGTTTTTGCGCCCGCTTATGTCAGCCTAACGAGTGAGAATCGGGTATCAACCGAAAAAAGGGGGGCAAAAGTGGGAGTTTTTTCTTGTTAGCCGCGCAGGCCCGCCGAAATGGGATTCCAGCATCCCTGCTTGAGAAAACCGCAGCGTTGATTGAAGGATGTTCGAGCTCTTACGAATCAGTCTTTTCCGGCACCCTAGCTTTTGCGCGCAGGAATGCGACTTCCTCACGCATTGAGACCAGCTCTTGACGCGCGACATCCCTCGCCTGTTCCGCCACTTTTACCAACGAGGCCACATGATCCTTTTCCTGGCGAACTCTGTCTGCATCCAGATGGGCACGGTCCAGCTCGGTGCGTAGCTCCAGTGCACGACGTTCGACCTCCTCCGCTCTTTGTTCTGCCAACGCTGTTGCGCGATCAGATTCAGCCATGGCTATACGTAGCTCGGCAAGCGCTTTTTCCTGAGCCTTCGCTGATTCACCTGCCTCCTTGACGAGCTCAGCCGCCCGTTCCCTTTCCTCATGCAGACGGTCAACGTTTGCGTGAGCCCGATCCAGTTCGGCACGAAGCTCCCGTGCCAGGCGCTTAGATTCCGCAGCTTTTTGCTCAGCGTCTACCGCAACTTCATTAGCCGACGCTAAGGCTGCTTCCATGTTCTCAACAAATTGGGCCTGCGCTCGCTCCACTTCCTTTGCAGACTCGAGCTCGGCCAGCGACGACTCCAACTCGCCGGCCTGAAGTTCGTAAGCCGTTGCCAACTCAGACCTCATCACCTCCAGCTCGCCGCGCTCCCCCTCCCATGCAGCCTCGGCTGCCCGTAAAGATGAGTTCGCGAGCTCTAGAGCATGATTCCATAGCTGGGCCAGAGCTTGCCCACTCATCAGCTGGACAGCTTCCGGCACCTGCACGGACAGAGGCGCAGCGCGAACAGTCTGGGCTCTCCGCCAATCTTTCATTCCAGTTGAGCAATCATTCATACTCACACGAGCAGCCTTCCTTACTGCATCAACTGTCGGAAAAGAATCCTTTCCGCCCTGCTCGTACAGCTCGTCTGCAGCGGTGTAAATGCGATCTCGGATTTCGGTACTTAGCGTCATCATTCAGTCTCATGTGGGTGCGAATCTCCACGCTACCGTCAACCAAAACACGTCGCCACCGAACCCGGTGTAACTTTTGCAAATGAGCTGAGACCACGCAGCAACAGTAGTAATCGTAGGATTATTATTATTGCTACTTACGACCCCATACCCATGCCGCTGAGGAGCGGGCCGAGTGAGGCCCCTGCGTAAGCTCCCCAGAACAGACAGGTCATCCGCTCAATTCGACGCATCTCGACAAGGGTCTTGAAGCTGGCTAGCCCTGCACATACGGCTAGAAGCACTGCCCCAAGCAGTAAAGCATTGAGCAACTGTCGGCTCATGAGGATTTCCAGGAAATTTGAACAAGGCCACGGCCGAGACCTTGAGGCGAGAGCGCCTGGTATTGCAGCCAGCGCGCCCCCGATAGCGCATGCCACCATAAATTGGGGCCGCGACATCGAGAGCTTGCCGATTTTGACAACTTTATTGCTAGATGCATTCATAATGACGACTCCTTCATTGGTCGGAGTCCTCATCATCAATCAGTGAAACGGTGTCACCAGCGCCAGGCAGTAATTTTGTTACGGACAATATGGCGGCGAACGATTTTAGGCACGTCTTCGAAGCGTAAGGCCTTTTTGAAAGCCTGTAATGAATCAGGGCCTCGGTTAACCGCTCATCGAACGGAAGCCCCAATCTATGCGCATAGTTCTGTAAACGCAGGTGAAGACTGTCAAAGTCGATTGAGCATGCATGTATCCAGAGCTTATTGCTGTGTTGGTTGAAGTGTTTATCAGCAGAAGCTACTGGCTTTACCGGACGGCCCTCACCACAGATGGAGAACCACAGAGAGACGTATTCTTTTTCAGTCAATCCCAGAGATTCGAACTCAGAATCCACCTCTTCCAGTCTAGCCGCCCCCCTCGCAGCAACTGATCCACATCATTGCGGCGTAAAGACGGGGGCGATCATTCGCGCTTCTCGCTATCTTGCACATTTTCTCCGCTATCTCGCACTGCGAACTCCAGTCCTGGCGCCGTTGGCGCAAAATATTTATTACCTTCCAAGCCTCCCTGGTTTGATTCATGTACTGCAGATACGTTGGAAGCAGCAGCCAATCGGCCAGGCGTAAATCGTCCGATTCTGCATGCTCCAAAATTTGTTGCAGCTCATCCAAGGCAGTCTTCGCATCCCCCCGCTTGTAAAGTGCGTAAACGTCGCTAAATCGAGCTCTCAACTCAGATGATCGCCTGAAGTCTTTGGACTGACCGGCACGTTCTGAGGTTTGGGTTACAGGGATTCGCATTGCAGTTTTGACATGGTCAGACATGGCTCTTCCTCGTTAGGGTGAAAAACCAAGCTACAAGGAAGTCACATCCCGTTCATCCGAAAGGGGGTGTAAAAACGGAGCCATTTTTCGAGTGATGATGCTCCCTATCCATGCCCTGCAAATCCTGGGATCGGCTTTGGCAAATCATTCATTTGCTTTAGCAGACGAGTTGCTTGCCACTTCTGAATTGCCACGTCCCAGCCAGCACGCGCATTGAGCTCCTCAAGAAGAGCATCGAGCATGCCGTCGCCAATGGAGGGAGCGAGGTAAAGAATTTCATTCGGCACATCCAGAAAAAACGAGCTTGCGGATAGAACTTGCTGGTCAACTTCTTCGCAAAAGCGTCGGGTCCAGATGCGCCACTTGTAGGATGGGTACTGAGCGACCAGCTCATTAAAAGCGATTTCGTTACCCTTTTGCATCATGTAAACCTCGGTCAAAAGCGTATTCTCTAGTGCACTATCGGTGGCACAAGCGTCTGGAACTGAATCTCCCCGACACCAATACACATGGCTACTACCGCTTGGCATTCCAGGAACTCACGGCAACTGATGACGCCCTCATCACGCAGACCTGCCAGGTATTCGTCTATCCAGACGATGACCGTTGCCACTGAGGCTTCATCACTCATTAGCCTTTTTAACTGAACACCCATAGCTGGGAATCGGTTAGCTAAATCGAACAACACCATTTCTCCCCCCCATTCGAGTTGCGTAAATGTGAAACGTGGGTATTTTCATACACAGCAGGAGAACATCCGTCTCGAGATGTTTGGTGCTGCAGGTGATGCCTATACGCACCCTGCAGCACATGCCGCATTCCCCAAGCCCCAGCCCTACTTTGCAGCTCCGGACTCTGTGTCAACACCTCCCTAATAGTTGCATTTGCGCTCCTTACGCACGTGGATGACGCAACCACGTGCTGTGCGAGTACAACTCGCACAACCCAGCGCGACTACGTCGCGCTTCCGTGCGTAGCACGGCTGTGTCAGGCTCAAAAACCCGCCTGACACAGCCGTGCTGTCTAGCCTCTGCGCTTATCACGCACACAAACCCACGCACACACTCAAACGCCGATAGCGCGCAGTAACACTGCGCGCTATCCTGTGCCTGTACCAAAACGCGAGCTAATTTTCGCGCGTGCACCGCCACGAAAAACCGAGGATCACCATCAGCCTGCAATTCCGTCTGATGATGAACAGGCCGAGCAAATTTAATTTTTGCTCAGCTGCACTGCCCAGTCAGATACCCGGCGATACCGCATCCAAATTGACGCGACCGCTACCATCAAAACTGGGAATTTATTGGCGTGAACAGTCCGAGCCAGCACACTTGTGCGAACGTGGGCGAATAGGGAAACCGCTGAGCCAGCCATTTTGGCCAGTCATTCTTACAGGCTACTCAGTCCGTTTTTACACCCCGATTCGGTAGCGCACGCATCGGTAATCTCATAACGTTTTTTCCATGGCAAACCCATGGGAAAACTAAATGCTTACCGACGAATTCAACCCCGAAGTCACACTCTCACGGCTACGCGCTGAGGCGCAGGTCCGCAGGAAAAAAAGTTACCGAACTTCACGCCTTGACCGCTTAGCTGGCGAATTGCTGCAGCTGCACCGAGCGGGAGCAACCGCAGCGGAACTGCAGCGCTGGCTTGCATCTGAGCGCCGTATACGCGTCACGCACAGCACGGTTTCACGCTGGCTGAGGGGGCGCGCAGGTGGCTAAATTCGCGAAGTCTTCAACTCAGGCCACTAAGGCAATCGCCCGTGTTCAACGTGCCGGCGCGCTGCGCAGTGTCGGCACTCAGAGGGGCTACCGAGACGCATTGGTCAGGGCCGCCGACTACGCACGTGATGAGCGGATTGCGGGCGGACTACATACGATGACGCGTGACCAGGCGATTAACTACCTCGAATGTCGAGCTCAACTCGTTGGCCAAAAAACTCTGGATTTGGATCGCCAGGCGACCCAGATTTTCTTGCGCACCACCGGCGCACTGCAGGCCAGTGAGCGGTTGCCTGTCATTAAATCGGAACTCGACCAGGCTCTGAGGTCGCGCGCCTACACCCGTGCCCAGGTCGAGCTAGTCGCCCAGGCCCAGCAGGCGCGCAACTCGCTATCGACGCAGCTTGCACACGCAGCAGGCCTGCGCGCTCATGAGTTGCTCACCCTGAGACCGATAGCGGAGCGACAGCCAGATCCACGGCCGAGCCTGCCCGAGAAATTTTCAGGTCGTGAACCAGGTGTGCCGTACACCGTTACCGGTAAGGGCGGGCTCACGCGGGAGGTCAGAATTCCGCACAGTCTAGCTGCCCAGCTCGAGGCCCGACGGCTACAGACCCCAGTACGGGCGACTGATCGAGGTGTCCACTACACCCAACACTACGCCGTAGGGGGTGGCCACACTTGGAGCCAGTCGTACAGCTCGGCGTCCACTCGCGCCCTGGGGTGGTCAACTGGTGCTCATGGAGTTAGGCACTCATACGCGCAGTCCCGCATGCGCGAGCTGCAAAATTTAGGACTCATGAGAGATGCGGCGCTGCGGATTGTTTCGCAGGAGATGGGGCATTTTCGGCCAGAAATTACAGAGGTATATCTCAGGTGAATAAATTGTACTACTACGAATATAAAAGGGAGGAGCCTGCGGCTCCGCCTCGGTATCTGAAGCGCTGGTTCATCGAATTTGATCGCACTGGTCAGGCATTGACCCTAACCCTCCTCATGCTCGCAGCCCTTGGCCATTCACAGATATCTGGGCTAGCGGACGGGGTTGTAATAGCCGTGCTGGGTCGATTCTGGGCACTGTGGGTGCTGACTGTACTGATCGCTTTCCTGTTAGCCCTGGATCTAACCGCCGACATCTACGAGAGGACTGCGGGCGCCGCCTACAGGCGCAGGGAGCGGGAGCTGCGGAGCATTGCAGCATCCGCAGAGAGGGATGCCGTATCAGCAGCGGAGGAGGTAATTCGCGTCCGAACCCACCAACTTGACGAGCGAGAGGCGGCTCTGGCTGACATGCAGAATCGACTTAGGATTGAGTCCGGCGAGCTGCATGAACAGCGGCTCCTGCTGGCCACAAGAGCCCGTGAGCTCAGATCCAAGGATCAGGCTATGTGTTCAGGTAGCAAACGCAGGTCTAAAAAAAACCGGGCGTTAGCTCCGGCGTCGTTCAAGGATCTAGGTATCCCGTAACCCGCCCTGATCAACCCAGGTTTGTCGAAGGCGCACCCTGAAGGAGCGAGGGCCACAGGCCCGCAGCGACTGGACGGGGGCTGTCTCGCGAAGCGACGGAGGCGCGAATCAGCGCGAGACCTTGGAGGTGGTAAGTGAGTAAGAAACTAGGGCACTTCAGTCCTGAGATCACTGAGATTTACCTACGCTGATGAGTCCGCCTCTCACCAAGCCTACCTAGTAAAACTCATCAAAACTCGTGATGGATTACTCTGTCGCCCCTTACTCATCCCTGCTGGCCTGATCCCTGTCCCTGCAATACGCGGAACACCCGTTCTAGCCTCTAAACAAACCGAGAAGCGCTTCACTTCATACTCTCTCAAACTCCCTGACACCCCCAACTTCTACCCTAACTTACTCAGCCTACCCTTGCAGACCTGATAATGCCTGTGAAGACACCGAATAAGTCAGGATTTGAATAACCTGGCAGCCTCCAACGTAAAGGAATATACGCCAGGTTCGGTCGGAACGCGGGTAGCAGTGTCGGCCTGGACGAAAGCCGGCTTAAGCCCCAATCGCATCATCTAGTTTGATTGTAGTCTCGAGCATGCGTCTAACGATCACTGCGTCGAGCTCCTCGGCTAAATCGTCTTCATGAGCTCCTTTGTTCATGTGCTGCCACTCAACTTTATGCCTTTCCCCATATGCAAGCATCTCGCCCAAAAGCGGCACTGCTTCCTGAAAAACGGTCACATCCTCTTTACCGAGAAACTTATGGAGCCCTGTCGCTAAACTCATTAGGTCTGGATCTCCCGGGCCCCTCATTCCGACACTCAGTTGTGCCGAAAGCTTTTTATTTGCAATTTTCTTCCAGAGACGATTCAGCTCTTCTTCGAATGCTTTTCGAACGTAGCCTAAACACTCGCGAATACGTCCGTCCTCATGGCTGCGAGCCGCCACTGTGAGGTAGTGGCGAGGTGAATCGAGCTTCACGGTGATCTTCTTGGCGGCAAGCGGCGCAAGAAAGTCGATCCGAGTCACCGTTTCCTTGTACTTTTTCATTGGCACAGCATTCTCGAGGCGCTTCACGAAATCCTCACCGTGGGTGGTAACGATGAGCTGCCTCTTGCCGACCTCGTCTGGATTCAAAATGAGGTCGATGATCGCGCTCCGATGTTCATCATCAATCGAGTTCACGACATCATCAAATACCAAGAACGGGAGGCGGTCCCTGGTAATCTTCGCCAACAGGATCGCGAGCCCAAGGCAACGAATATGGCCTTCGCTAAGCACCTGAAGCGCGTCACACGTATCCCCGTTCTCGAATTCAATCTCTATCCGCCCCCCCCGCCG
>CERC01134303.1_pt1 | contig 15216 bp, 15 predicted proteins | sample 530921 | NCBI WGS metagenome assembly CERC01 (sample SAMEA2621099, study PRJEB7988) | marine metagenome | isolation source: saline water (ENVO:00002010), including
ACAGAGTGTGTCAATTGCTTTTTGTGTCATTCGAATAGGAATGTTCGCTTCTTCGGCAATTTCTCCTGCTGTCTTTGGATCTCCTCCCGTTTTGTATGTCTCTAGAATTGAACGTAAAATGTAGATACTGATTAATTTCATACTAGCTGCATTCAGATCATGGGATTGCTGCTCGTTCTCATAACGTTCAATATTTTGATTGGCAAAAGCAATTTCAGCACCAACAAGAACAATTAACCAGCTGGTTTGTAGCCAAATGAGAAATAAAGGTAGAGCTGCAAAACTACCGTAAATGGCATTATAGCGTGTAACTCCCACCTGAAAAGTAATGTAAACCCACTCAAACAGTTGAAAGCCCGTACCAGCAATGATTCCGGCAATAATAGCAGAACCAATTTTTACTTTGGTGTTGGGCATAATCATATAGAGAATGGAGAAAACAGCCCAAATCAGAACATAAGGAACCAAACGAAATAAAAAGTTGACGACAGGGCCAAAAAAGCCTAAAAGGGCAAATGACTCAGCTAATTCCTCAAACTGTGATTTTACAAAAATGGTAGCACTACTTGAGAGTGTAAACAGAATAGGAGTGATCAACATCAATGAGAAATAGTCTGTAAACTTTCTGATCCAGCTTCTACCATGTCTAATTTGCCAGATGTCGTTAAAAGAAGCCTCAATGTTTCCAAACAGTTTCATTACAGACCATAACAGCAGAACAATACCAAAACCGGCAACAATTCCACCTTCTGTATTTTGTAACATGCCTTCAGAAAAATCAATAACTTTTTTCCAAACATCAACATTGTTGTTGGCTTGTTCCATGATCTTTGTTTTCAATTCTTTGTCTAACTGAAAACCTTTGGCAATTCCGAAAAGCATTGCAATAACCGGCACAATAGAGAGCAATGAATAATAAGTCAGTGCAGAAGCACGTAACATCAAATTATCTTCATTGTATTCTTTTACCGAAAAAATAAGAATGCGCAATTGACGGAATAAAAAACGTGTAGGCTTTGATTTGTTTTCTAGCGGTACTCGCCAGATACCATCGTTAACAAAATCGAGAACTCGTTTGATCATTTGATAGTTTTGCTTTCTACAAATTTGCAAATAAGAATTTAGCTTTCACTAAGTTTGTATGCATGCATAATATACTAAAACACTACAACAAGATAAATGCATTTGGTCAGGATCAGGATATGCACTACGAAGTGCTTGAACCAGGCAAAATTATTTACACCATGAAGATAAAAGAAAAGCACATGGGAACAACTGTGGCTGCACATGGTGGAATTATAGCAGCATTTATGGACGCTATTTTGGGCGTTACTGCACTAAGCTTATCCTGCGAAAGCAACAAATTGGTGAGTACCGTTGAGTTCAAGATGAATTATTTCTCACCTACCCGTTTGGGAGATGAATTGGTGGCAGAAGGCTATATCGAATCTGCGGGTAAACGAATTATTATAACCACCGGAGTTATTCGTGCTAAAAACCGGGATAATGTGGTTATCGCAAAAGGAATGGGGACATTTAATGCTTACCCCATTGAAAAAAGTGGAATGCTGGAAAAAGAAGACGGTTCAATGAGTTAACCTTTTCTTTTATTGTGCTTCAGTAGCTTCTTTTTGAATGTATTGATCGCGGTATTTTTCACTTTGTTCAATCGCTTCCATAATCTGATCTAAAATTTCTTCAGCCGTAGCTGAATAATCAATGACTAAAGGAGGCTTGAATTTCATTGTGATTTTCACGCCTTTTTTCTTGATGATTAACCCTTTTTTGTCAAAAGCACGCCTGAAACCATCAATAACAATAGGTACAACAATCGGTTGAGCTTGTTTAATGATGTGTGCTGTTCCTTTTCTCCCTTCTTTGTAAGGCGTAGTTGTACCTTGAGGAAAGGTAATAACCCAGCCATCTCTGATAGCATTCATTACTTTTTGAGAATCGTTAAGGTCAACTTGTCTGTTGATTTCTTTTCCCTTTTCGCGCCAGGTACGTTTAATTAAAATTCCTCCTGCTTGCGCAAAAATCCGGGGCAATAAACCCGACTTCATCGTTTCCATAGCGGCAACAAAATAGATGCGGATTTTGGGTCTTAAAAGGTAAAAAGGGTTTCCTAGCCGGTTTTTAAATCCGTTTTTTATGCTTGCAAAGGCAAGAAACATAAGTGTTACATCAGCAAAATAGGTTTGATGATTAGAAACAAAAAGCACGTTTTTTCGGGGAAGGTTTTTAATAATTTCCCAACCAATCAATTCTGTTTTATTGATGATTTTAAACCTTCGGTGAGCAATAACTCCAAAGACTACAAACATTAACCGTTTGATAATCAGTAAATGCCCAAAAATGTCACGTTGAAAAATCCTAAGAGCCATGTTGCGAAAATATAGATTCACGGCATTCCCCTGATTTTTTCGTTCTCTTTTACTGGTTTATTTTTGCATCAGGAATGGAGAGAAGGAAGCTTGTAGTGATAGTGGTGATGGCCTTAGTAATGTTTGTAGCCTGTACACCAAAAGAGAAATCAATTGTTCGAGATACACCTGTAATTCAACGTTTGGAGGTTGATTTCTCGAAAGAATCCAGAAAAAAAATAGAGTCGTATTTCAACCGACAGTTTAAACAGGGAAAGTTTAATGGCAATGTATTGGTGGCTGTTAAAGACAGTGTGTTTCAACACGCATATGGTTATGCCAACATTCAGGCAAAAGTTCCTTTAACTGATTCAAGTAAATTTCAACTGGCTTCTGTCTCTAAAATGTTGACTGCATATGGAACTTTATTGTTGGTACAAGAAGGTAAGCTTGCGCTTTCAGATACCGTGGGGAAATTTCTTCCCGATTTTCCATATTATGGCGTCACCATAGAGCAATTGTTGAGTCATCGGTCTGGTTTGAGTAACTACATGTATGTTACAGATAGTGCTTGGGCAGATAAAGAATTCTCGATGTGTAACAATGAAGCATATGACGTTTTTGTGGAGCAGAATCCCATGTATTATTACCCTCCGGATAAGCGTTTTGACTATTGTAATACCAATTATTTTCTGTTGGCTTACATTATAGAACGAGTTACCAACCTCCCTTTTGAATCGTACATGGCGCAGGAAGTTTTTGATCCTTTGGAGATGCACAATACATTGGTATATACCAATATGAATTATGAGCAGTTGCCCAATATTGCCGTAGGAACAAATGGTTATGGACATCCTAAACCAGACTTTTACCTCAACGGTGTTTGTGGCGATAAAGGAGTCTACAGCACAGTAGCAGATATGAAGAAATTTCACGATGCCCTAGTGTGGGGTAAAGTATTGAATGATTCGTTAACTCAACTAATGTATGCACCCTATTCACCTTTTTCGTCTAGAGGAAATAGCTACGGATTTGGTTTCCGCTTGCGGAAATATGGAAATAAAACACTCATTTATCATAATGGTTGGTGGAGAGGATACCACACCTATTTTTTACATTTTCCCGAAGAAGATGCTTGCATCATCGTTTTTTCAAATACGATTAAAGGAGGCTATTTAAAGCAGACTGAATTGTTAAGACTCTTGCCGTTTCACTTTCTTGATGATGGGAAAAAGGGGAGTGGAGTTTCGTCTCCACAAAATTCCTGACCAATTGCATTGGAAACAAGAATAATAACCTATTCTGTTTTTCAAAAAAACTTTTAGAAGTTGATAAGACATACTTGAAGAATGCTCACGCTCCAGACTACTGCTACATCGGGGACAAGGACGAATATTATGTGCCATGATGTACCCAAAGGTAGCCAGTTAAAGTTGATTTTGAGTTAATGGATTGTAACTATAAACTCATCATTTCTTTGAGTTTTACAGCCTGTCTTCTTGAAATTTCAATTTTTTGACCATCTTTTAGAATTACCATCAAACCACCGTTAAACCAAGTTTCAATTTTATCAACCCATTTGAGGTTAATCATGTGCTTGCGGTTTGCACGGAAAAATACTTTGTCAGATAATCTTTTGTCTAAATTGTTCAATGATTTTAAAATCAGTGGTTTTTGGTTGTCAAAATATACACGAACGTAGTTCCCTTCAGACTCAAATAATCGAACATCTTTGAGTTGTACAAACCAGCAACGGTCACCGTCCTTCAGAAAAACCTGGTCATTTTCACCCAATTGTTCTCCGCTGGTATCAGTTGTTTTCTCTTCTGCCTTTTTTGTTTCGATCTTGACTATGACTTTTTCCAGTGCCTTTGCAAAACGCTCTTCATCAACAGGTTTTAAAATGTAGTCTAAAGCGTTAACCTCAAAAGCTTTTAAAGCATATTCATCATAAGCGGTAACAAACATAACTTCAGGAGTGAAATCGAGTTCTTCTAACACTTCAAAACCATTTTTTCCAGGCATTTGAATGTCTAGAAATACAAGGTCGGGTTTCTGTTCTTCTATTACTTCAATGGCTTCGTCAGCATGACTTCCTTCACCAATAACTTTGATTTTTTTGTGCGCTTCCAATATGCGCTTTAACTCTTGGCGGGCTAGTCTTTCATCGTCAACAATTACAGCATTTATCATAGGTCTAAATTTTTGTTGTGTTTGGTAAAGTAATTAGTGTCTTTACAGTTTTGTCTACGGTGTTAAAGATGGTGAGATGAGCATCTTCTCCGTATAACAGGTTAAGTCGTTGAATGGTATTGCTTAAACCATAACCAGATTCTGACTTTTTCTCAGCATCGTAAACCCCATCGTTTTCAATTTCAATAACAAGTTTGGTAATGTTGAAATAAGAGCGAATACAAACTTTTCCGCCTTGAGGCAAGGTGCTGATTCCGTGTTTGATGGAGTTTTCGACAATGGTTTGTAACATCATTGCCGGAACAGGAAAGTTGAGGCTTTGTGGGTGAATATCCCAACTAAATTGCAAGCGCTCTTCATACCTAGTCTTTTCAATTTCCAAATAATCATTCACCAATTTAAGCTCTTCTTCAAAAGTGATGGTCTTTTGTTTGCCCATTGTGAAAGAGCTACGTAAAATGTTAGAAAGTTGTGTTACCGATTTTTTTGCCTTTTGTGGATCTTCTTCAATCAGCGCACGAATAGTGTTCATACTGTTAAAAATGAAATGAGGATTAAGCTGTGACTTTAACCGATTGAGCTCAATTTCGTTTTTGGTGGCTTCCCATTGTAAGTTTTTAATTTCCTCTTTTCTGAAATTCTCAAAAAAGTTGTAGGTGAAATAAATCAACGACCATATAATAAAGAGAATGCCCCAATTGAAAATTTGCTCAATAAAGTCAATCCATTTAAAGTTAAACTGATGCATGATAAAGATGGAGTAGACAATGAAATAAAGCACCTGAAAAATAACGGCAAAAACAGCACTACTGATTAATACCCTTGGAATCAGTGCTCGAATGTTCATCTTTTGCCATTCCAAATGGTTGATAATCATTTTGTAGATGTGAGAGGTAAAAAGTCCTATTGCAAAGACAGAAAACAACGTAATCAGCAAGTCAACAGAAAAATCTTTTCCATTGAATTGACTAACAACTCCGGCAAGTATGATGTACAAAAACCAACCAAATAATTGAGAGAGGATGTAAATTTTCGTCTTTTGCATTTATCCAAAAATAGAATTAATGCAGCTGCGTTTTTTTGATTTTACATTAATGGCAATAAATCTGGCTGAACGAGAACTATAGCGGGTGAGTGTAGGTTATTTCGCAAATCCACAGAGAAAAACATTGGTCATAAAATCCGCAAGGTATGAGGTGTCAACATCTTCCTCTGCCTGATAAATGTGCAGGAGTACCTCAGAAGCACTCGATACAATCATGTATGAAAGCAAATGGTAATCGTTTTCGTTTTTCACTACTACCTGATCAGAAGCTTTTAACTCATCAACAATACCGGCAATTAACGTCTTCATACTATTGCTGGAGTAGGATATTGTGCGAATATGAGCTTGATTGTTTTTATTGAAGTTTGCCATCATTGGAGTAGAAACTAAGTCGAAATAAACCTTAAAAGCAGCATAGACAAAATCAAAAAGCGTATCGTTTTCTTCTCTGGCCTTTTTGATTGAAGCAAGAATATTGAGGTTCATGTCATGGATAATCTCATCCAGAATTTCCTGTGTTGTTTGAAAGTAATTGTAAAAAGTTCCTCTGGCCATACCACAAGCCATAACAATATCTGCAACAGTTGTATTGTCAAAGCCCTTTTCAGAAAACAAAAGGTGGGCTTCAGTTATAATTTGTTGTCTTCTCAATTCCTTCTTTGAAGGTTTTGTTGATGTCAGATGTTCCCCCATGCGTTTAACAAACCTATATAAAATAGGTGTAACAACATGTAACTCTATGTATGGGAGATAAAAAGTGAGTCATTACTTAAAATGACATTAGTGTCATTTTTATTTGTAATTTTCACAACATCAATACTTAAAACACTATGAGTAAATATATAATTGCTAACGGTAAAGTCTTTGATGGTACACAAAACCCATCAAGAGTGGCGAATATTTTGGTAGAGGATGGCCTAATTTCTAAACTATCTGAAGCTCCAATAGAGGAAGAAGGAGCAGAACGAATTGATGCAACTGGAAAGTGGGTAGTGCCGGGGTTTATTGATAACCATACGCATTACGATGGGGAAATGCTGGTAAAGCCAGATTTAAGCGAGTCTGTACGCCATGGGGTAACTACGGTAATGGTCGGTGGCTGTTCTCTGTCTTTTGTCTATGCAGATGTTGAAGATTGTTGCGATATGTTCACTCGGGTAGAAGCATTCCCTAGAGAAGTGCTTTTTCCTATTTTAAAAGATCAGAAAAGTTGGTCAAATGCTAAAGAATGGGTTAATCACATTAATAAGTTACCGTTAGGGCCTAATGTAGCTTCATTTTTGGGTCATTCTGACACAAGAGCAGCTGTAATGGGAATAGAAAGAGCTTTAAGCGAAAAAGAAAAGCCCACTAAAGAAGAAATAAACCAAATGAAGCAGTGTTTAGAAGATGCTTTGGATGAGGGATTTATTGGGATTTCAATGCAGCACAATCCTTGGGATAAAATGGATGGACGGCATTGGTCAAAGCTTTTACCTGCTGCATATGCTCAATTAAAAGAGCGTAGTGCGCTTATCAAAATTGTGCGTAAAAGAGGAGCACATTTACAAGGAGTTCCAAACTTAGTAAACAGGGTGGCTGCATTGTGGTACATGACACAGAGTAGCTCGTTTTTCTGGCGTAAAAAGTTAAAGACATCAATGGTGGCTATGATGGATCTAAAAGGAGATCCTTACATCAGAGTTTTAATAAGTAACCTCTCCGGATTTTTTAATAAAGTATTTGGAGCCGATTTTAGAATGCAGGCTTTTCCTGTACCATTTAGAATACTGGCTCAAGGAATGGAACTGGTCATTTTTGAAGAATTTCCGGCAGGAGAGTTAGCCATCCATTTGAAAAAAGACCTTGAACAACGTAACACTACATTGGCAGATCCCGAATACAGGAAACAGTTTAAGCGCAATTACCGCAATAAACTTGCTCCCAAAGTGTGGCAAAAAGATTTTGGAGATGCATATGTAACTAACGCTCCCCACCCTTATGAATCTTGGATCGGGAAATCGTTTATGGAAATTGCTAACGAAAGAAAACAACATCCTGTAGATGCATTTTTAGACATTGTAATAGAAATGGATCAGCAAATAGAGTGGGAAACAACCATCGGGAATCAAAATCCACAGAACTATAAAAGCCTTTACAATGACTTGAACGGGATTTTTGGTTTTGCAGATTCCGGAGCACATATCAATAACATGGCATTTTACAACTTTCCTTTACGGGTACTGAAATATGTGAAAGACTCGCACCAAAGAGGTAATCCGCACATGAGTTATGAGAAAACAATTTGGCGTTTGACAAAAGAAATAGCAGACTTCTTTAACCTTGATGCAGGACATATAGCTGAAGGGAAAAGAGCTGATATCACGATTATTGATTTTGACAACCTAAACGATAATGTACATGAATATCATACAGCCGAGTTCTTACACGGATGTGATCGTTTAGTAAACCGGAATGACGATGCTGTAAGCCTAGTAATGGTAGGAGGTAAAATAGCATGGCAAAATGGAAAATTCTCTCCGCAATTTGGAAAAGAACCCTATGGTACATTCTTAAAAGCCAATAACAGATAATTGTCACAAGCAAGTGAACGATTAAAATTTAGAACTTATTCATAGATTCAACGTTACTTTTGAATCAATGAATTTTTTAGCACATCTCTATCTTTCAGGTTCTGATGAAGATCTTCAATTTGGAAATTTTATTGCAGACTTTGTAAAAGGAAGTCAACAATTGAATTATTCAGCAGAAGTGCAAAGTGGAATTCAACTGCATCGTTTTATTGATGAATATACCGATAGCCATCCGGTAGTGCTAAAAGAAAAAGAAAACCTCAGAGCAGATTTTAGAAAATATGCAGGTGTGGTACTTGATGTGTATTTCGATCATTTTTTAGCCAATTCATGGAATCAATACCACAATCAGGAATTGCGCCAATACATCGATGATGTGTATGCGATGCTCAGTAGCCGTTATAGCACCATACCAGAACGCGGTAAGCCTTTTCATACATATATGATGCGAGAAGATATTTTGTTTAGGTATCAATATTTGGAAGGAATAGACCTTGTGTTTCAGGGAATGTCCAGAAGGAGCAAGTTTGATTCAGGAATGGAAAGAGGAGCTATTGTCTTAGACAATCATTTTGATCGTATTGAAGCAGCATTTCAGCAATTTTTTCCTGATTTGAAGCAAGAAGCAAAACTTTTTAGAGCCCGCTGATTACTTTTGTATCATGGCAATTAAGCGAGTAGAAACAGCTGATGGTTCACATTCTTTGTACCACGAAGAGTTAGATGAACAATACCATTCTCGTCATGGAGCCATAAGAGAAGCATTGCATGTCTTTATCCAAAATGGGCTTAAAGCAATAGAAAAAGATGAGGTGCGCATTTTCGAAATGGGCTTTGGAACAGGCTTAAACTTCTTGGTAACGCTTGCTAACCTTGATGAAAAGAAAATTGCTTATGAAGCCATTGAAGCTTTTCCGCTGGGTAAAGAAGTAGTGCATGAACTGAATTACATTAGCTTGCTAAATCGTAAGGATTTAACCTCAGCATTTGAAAAAGCCCATGAGGTAAGTTGGAATCAATGGCATTCCATAACATCAAAAGTTGAGCTTAAAAAGGTAGAAGGTACACTTGAAGAAACAGTATTAGAAGGGAAGTATGACTTGGTGTACTTTGATGCTTTTGGTCCGCGTGTTCAACCACATTTGTGGGAGTTCCCCGTTTTTCAAAAATGCTTTTCATTGATGAATTCAGGTGGTGTTTTAGTTACATATTCCGCAAAAGGATCAGTAAGGCGTAACATGTTAGAAGCTGGTTTTAAAGTAGAAAAACTACCCGGACCTCCCGGTAAACGCGAAATGCTCAGAGCAACAAAACCATGAAAATAGAAAAGATAACAGTTCGTGTCTACGGCTTGTTAATGAATGATAAAGGTGAGATTCTCTTGGCTGATGAGCGATTGAAGGGAACTATTTTTACCAAATTTCCCGGAGGAGGTTTGGAGTTGGGAGAAGGCACAATAGATTGCCTAAAGAGGGAATTTTTAGAAGAGCTGAACCAGCCAATTGAAATATTGGAGCACTTTTATACCACAGACTTTTTTCAGCGATCTGCATTTCATAAAATCGGGACACAAATTGTAAGCATTTATTACATTGTTAAGCCTCAAGGTACCCCGCAGTTTACTACAGTTGAAATCCCCTTTGATTTCCAAACCAATGAGCCGGAAACAGAAGTTTTCCGTTGGATTAAATTAGCCGATTTAACAGCTGAAGATGTTACTTTTCCCATAGATAAAATAGTGGTGAATAAACTAAAACAAAGCATTGAAGTATAGACTAGCCCTAATAATGATCTTGCTTTTTGGGTTCGTATCCGGTGAGCTATTTGCTCAAGATCCGGTGCCAAAAAGAGAGCAACGTAAGATCTTAAGAAAAGTAAAGCGGATTGAACGAAAAATTGAGCGTGAGAAGAAGCAAAGAAGCTTTATTGTTCTTCCGGCAGTTTATTATACGCCAGAAACACGTTGGGCAGGAGGTGTTACAGGGTTTGCAATGTTTAAGACCAAGTTAGACTCAACAACCTTTTATTCACAAATTGCTGGCAATGCTATTTATACGTTAAACGATCAAATTATTCTTTCTGCTCCATACCGCATTTATACTCCCGGAAATAACTATTTGTTCCAGGGAGAATTATCATTCTATAGGTATCCATACATTTTTGGCGGAATTGGAAACGATCATGAAGTAGATGTAGATCTGGAAAAGTATACTGCAGCCTTTCCGCGAATAAATTTTGGCATTTACCGCGATGTTTATAAAGGGTTTTACATCGGAGCAAAATACTTCTATCAAAACGTAACAATGACAGAGCGTGATTTTGATGGTGTGCTGCGTCAAAAAACAATTGTAGGAAGTTCAGGTGGTGTTACATCCGGGGTTGGGCTGGCATTGTTGTACACCAATAAAGATTATGAGATGTCTCCAACGAAGGGAACTTGGTTAAAACTCTCCAATACGCATTTTTCTAAAACATTGGGAAGCGATTTTTCTTATGATTTGTACGAACTGGATTTGAGAGGGTACACCCCAATATTTAAGAAACATGTTTTTGCAGCACAGTTTCTTTCAGAATGGAATTATGGAAACCCTCCTTTCAACCGTTTGGCCATGCTAGGAGGAACCGAAATGATGCGTGGTTTTCAGCAAGGCGTTTTTCGCGATATGCGCTATACTGCTTTGCAGGCGGAGTTGCGCTCTAAAGTGTACTTTAATTTTTTAGGGTTTGTAGCCTTTACAGGAGTTGGTGGAGTAGGAGCTACCAGTCAACAAATAACCGATAACCTTAGGCTTAGTTACGGAGGTGGTGTGCGAATACTAGCTGATAAGAAGCGGAGACTTTTTATTCGTTTTGATGCAGGTTTCGGAAAAGATACCAATGGATTTTATTTCAACATTGGCGAAGCATTTTAACGAGCATACATTTTATAGTATTCGTTATCGTGCTTAACGGCCTCTCTCTTTTGCTTGACTTGTTGTGCAGATTGAACGGCAGCCGGTGAAAAACTGTTTACAGTATAACGATCTCCAAGTTGAGTAAGGCAGTATAAAAACTCAGAAAGTAATGATTTGTCTGCACCTGAATCAATTAAATTCCAGTATACATGAGCAGCAAATGAATAAGCCTCCAAGTCCAATGCAATGTTGGCATATTCAATAAGGTCTTTCGTAATGGTATTTTTATTCTTGAATAATTCTGTAATGCGATTTCTAAGGTAGAGTTCATAAGCTTCATCTGCATTTCTAACAGCAACTTCTGCCGGATACATAGGGTCGGCATTAAAAACAAGTGGAGCCATACTGTCCCACAAGGCAAAATCAGAAGGGTCTCCGTGCTCCTGAAGGCGCTTATCATTAAGTGTGTAATACAACTCGTAGTTTAACCAAGCAGAACGCGGAAATTCTTTTTCAATGCTTTTAAGATGAGCCAAAGCCTCGTCTATTTTTTTGCGTTCTTCCAACTTAATTCCATATTCAACCTCTACCCTAAGTTGTTCGTAAAAAAGCTCAAATCGCCAATCCAGTTCTTCCAGTAAATAATGAGGAAGCGTTGATGGCTTAGAAAAGTAGAGCATTGAAGATAAAAGTCGGTTGGCATAATCCAAATCTCCGGCAGCGGCATGCATGCTTATTTTCATAGCCGGAATTAGTTGATCTCCTGAGTTCATTTCAATTAAGGCCCTCCAATAAGTGCTGCTGTGATCAGTAAGCTGTTTTACATCACTTAAAGATGGTACTTCTTTGATGTAACTGAGGTTGGTTCCCATTGAACGAATTCCTTGGTATTGGTCATCCATTCTGTAAGCAATTTCTCCTAGCAAAGGGATCAATTCTGTAACCGCATAGTTTTGAATAGCCCGGTGTTTTTCTTCGAGTGTTTTCTCTCTAAACTGGTTTTGGATCTTTTTTTTAGGGAAGGTAAGAACAGGCGTATAATTCATATCGCTGTCCTCTATTCCGCCATTGACTTTAGCAAGCGTTATAACTGTTAGTGATGTAAATTGAGGAATTGGTTTTGGAATACGTTCAGCCTTTGCCAATAAAGCATCAATAAAAACGCTATTATCTGGAATTTCTGGTCGGGTGTGAATGGTTGTTGTAGCGTTACCATCCGGTTTAAAATGCGTCATCACCAACAATTCAAAAGGAGCCTTTTCTCGCTTTAGCTCAGCTTTTAAAAGGGCTGATAATTTATCTCCCCATTTGGCAAATTCCCGGGTTTCAAAATTTAAAGGACCAAGATCCTTGTGCTCAAGGAACATGGCCGATATTTCTACTTCTGATTGAGTATAGCTAAAATACGGTAGAATTAATAAGCAGATCAAAAAGAAAATCGGCCTCATGCATTAAATTTTGCGAAAGGTAATGAAACTTCTATAGCTGCTGCGCTTCTGACTTTAAGAGACTACTCCTCAAGGTTAGCCTGCATTTTTTTCCAGTCTTCAATAGGGATAAATTGTAGAGAAACAGAATTCACACAATGACGAGTATTTTTAGATGTAAACCCTTCTCCCATAAAAACATGACCTAAATGCCCCTGACAATTGCTGCAAATAATTTCTGTTCTTCTTCCGTCAACATCAGGAACACGTGTAACAGCACCTTCAATTTCATCATCGAAACTTGGCCAACCGCAATGTGAGTCAAACTTATCATGAGAATTGTAAAGAGGAGCGTTGCATTGTTTGCAGATGTATACACCACTGGCTTTGTTGTCAACATACTTGCCGGTAAAAGGATATTCGGTTCCTTTATTAACAATTACCCGTTTTTCCTCTTGGTTTAATACGTTGTAAGCGCCTTCTTTTTTTACTTTTATAGAATCCATACTGTTTATTACTTGATTTGGATCGCCTTGAGCGTTAGAACATGATGTAAACACAAATATTGCCAAAAGTAAGGCAATTGATTGTTGAATGTATGAGTGTAAAATTTTCATTTATCGGGAGGATTTAATAATAGAACGGTTAAAGCACAGAGATTGTTTCTTATTGAGTTTGATTTGAATAAATGTCGTGAAAAAATGGATCGAAAATGTTAACGGAACTGAATATTTATATTGTATTTTCAGCCCCGAAAAGCTGATGGGATAATTATGATTGAGAAAAAAAATTTTTGGGTAATTGATGATGATCCAGTCTTCCAAATGATCATTCAAAAGTTACTCATGCGAATTGATTTTTGTGGAAATGTAGAGACTTCCAAAAATGGAATGGAGGCAGCAGCTAAGATGCTGGAAGCGTTAGAGTCAGAAAGCAGTTTGCCCGATTTTATTTTTCTGGATATCAATATGCCTATTATGGATGGTTGGCAGTTCCTTGAACGTTTTACAGAACCTTTGAAAGAGTCACAGCGTATCCCCGCAATTTTTATTGTCACTTCTTCCATTGATGAAAGCGACAGAGAAAAAGCCAAAAGTCACCCTCTTGTCCAAGGCTATATAACAAAGCCAGTAAAACTTGAATTTTTGCAATCTCTTCGTCCCGAAAGCGGGCCGTTGAAACTGTAAGGAATCTACTCAGAAAGCTTAGTTAGAGTGTATGAATTAAATCGGTAAGGTTCTTCCCCTTCGGAAGTTCTAGCTTTTGGCGCAAGCGATATTTGGCCACTTCACTACTCTTTTCTGATATGTTCAATAGAGCCGCAATTTCTTTTGTAGAAAGGTTTAAGCGGAGTAACATCAATAACTTTATATCATTAGAGGTTAGTTTGTCATATTGAACCTCTACCCTTTTAATAAAGCTAGGATAAGATGCATTAAACTGCTTTGTTAGTTCGCTCCAATCTACATTTGAACCTTTGTTTAGCGCTAACTGCTTCTTCAACCGTTTTTTTTCTGTGTTTTCCAGTTCAGTTTGATCTATGATTGTCTCCACCTTTTCTTTGTAACTGTTCAACTTATCAGATGTAAATAACAGTTTTGATATTTCAACCTCTTTGGATTGAACTTCTTTTTCTTTTTCGAAATTTTTGATTCGAAGCAGAAGTTGCTCTGCCTTTTCTCGTTCAAGCTCCAACTGATATTCAGTTGCTTCTTTATCGCTTTGAGTTATTTGCAGTAGTATGAAAATCTTTCTGCGTTGTTGCCATTGATAAATGGCAATCAATCCGCCAAAAATGCTCAAAATCAATAGGGTAATAGCAATGTTGATTGCGCGGTTTTTGGAAAGTTCAAGATCTTGCAACTCTTTTTCAAAAGCTATTTCAGCAGCAGTGTTTTCAATAGATGGAGAAGACGCAATTGCATCAGCGGAGGCATGAAACCAATTCTTGTTTATGAGGTCAGGAACATTGACAGCTTCAAAGTATGTGTGAAAATAGGGTACAAGAGGTTGAAAGGCGCTATCAAGTTCACTTTTCCATTGTGTGACTAGAAAGTGGAATAGAAAAAGAACAAGCATTACAATAGAAAATAGCCACTTCATTGGTTATGTTTCTTTGATTGGGGAAGAGTTCGAAAATATAAAAAGCAATGACTTATTGGTAAGTATGGATTGTGAAAAAAGTAAATAGGCTAAAAAAATGTAGAAATACGGATTAAGAAAAGTAGCCTCGCTAGGAATCGAACCTAGATCTTGGGCTCCGGAAACCCACATACTATCCATTGTACTACGAGGCCGAGCCGCGAAAATACGATAAGATTTCCGAAAGGGGAGTCAAGACTTGTTGAGTTTGCTAGAAGTGGAAAGATTAATGAGTCGTCTTTATTTATTCAAAGTAGTCATTTATAGAAACGAGTTTTCGGTTACAATCAACACAAAAGCCAGCAGTAAATAAATTACGCTGGCTTTTGTCAAATCAATTACCCAGGGGGTATAATTATGGTAAAAGTAAGACAATCGGCACAAATGCAATGAGTTACAATCTACTTTCAGTGAATGAGAAAGTCTTTGGCGTATAATTAATAGCATGAATGGACGATCTCATGTTAAATTTGACTCAAGCAAAATAGTAATAGAGCAACATGTAATTGTTGCTTTTAAGATGGATGGTAAAGCAAGTTGCTAAACAGCAGCTAAATCGAAATTTGGTTTGTTAAAAGC
>CERC01012530.1_pt1 | contig 15170 bp, 17 predicted proteins | sample 530921 | NCBI WGS metagenome assembly CERC01 (sample SAMEA2621099, study PRJEB7988) | marine metagenome | isolation source: saline water (ENVO:00002010), including
GAAAACACAGCTGCCTGCTTGACCGGAACTTTCTAATGGGTGACCCCAAGCCTTTTTTTGATAAAAATACAGAAAAACTCTATATTTCCTATAAAGCAGTTTTTAATTTATCTTAACAACTTTGCTCAGAAGTATACATTACTCAAAGAAAAATATAATATTATTAATATCTAATGTTAAACGGATTTAATTATGGAAGAAATTACAGCTTTCTCAGAAAATAAAACCAAAGAAAAATTACAGGTGCGCTTAGATAGCCTGAAAAACCAACAGGTATTATATGGAGAAAAGGTAGAAAGAATTTTTAGAAGAAAAAATTGCACATATATTTTTTTTACCTCAGATGATTCTCCATACGAGGAGGCATTGTACATTACTTTAGTTGATTCAATAGGTCAAGTTATTGAAAGTGTTGAACTGATGAAGCCATATTCGCCAGGGATTTTGAAAGATTTAATAATTAGAAATGATCAAAATATTGAATTTAAATTTTGGGGGGAATCGATAAATAATTTAATTATTGCAGACAAAAAAAAAGTACACTTCTCTCATATAATACCTTCAAATGGTGTTCGTTACTCCAATAAATTATCACCAAGTTATTTAACAATAAAAGATTAAGGTTTCAAACATGGACTCGTTTATTTCTGATAAAGATGTAGAAATTAGTATTAAGCAAATGGAAATAGCTGCGATTAACTTTGGTAGTCGTTTCATAAATGACTCAAAAGTAAGAGCACTATATATGGAACAGACAAAAAAAATGTCCTTGGAATTAGTTAATGCTTATAAGGCTGGAGTCATTACGCCTAAACAGGCAGCTGTAGCTGCAAATGAGATGCGGAATGAAATAATGACTGTTTCTCGCAGTAAAACTAGTGATATTGGTAAAGCTAAAGTAGTTAAGTTAAAGGCAAAAGGTCTGAATTTAGAGACGTTATTAGATAAATATGCAAAAAGCCAGTTCGGTAAAAGTTTCGCTGAGCTTACCGAATCAGAAGCTTCATCAATTTATAAAAAGATAGTTCAAAGTGCAGGGAAGGCAAATCCTAAGGTTAGTGCCAAAGCAAGCAATTTAGGCAAAGCCGGACGAAGTTTATGGGTACTTTCTATATGCATCGCCGTTTATAATATTAGTAGTTCTAATAATAAAATTAAAACTGCAGGGCGTGAAGCAACCAACATTGGGGGAGGTTTCGCTGGGGGCGCTGCTGGGGGCGCGACTGCTGGTATCTGGTTTGGGCCTATTGGTGTAGCTGTAGGTGTTGTAGTTGGAGGTGTTTTAGGCTCTATTATATCTGATCAAGCATATATTGAGCTTGCAGGTCCTGATGGAAAATTTGCAAGAAGTTTTATACCTCGCTTTACTAATGTCTTATCTACTCATGAGAATAAAATGGCAAGTGCTTTAATTACTGAGTGTACGTATGAATTAGATAAGGTAATGGCTGTTTTTTTTGAATTGAATGATAAATATTTCACTGATGTTGATGATATTGCACTAGCTTATGTAGGAATGATTAGAACAGGTAGGTATCCTCTTATTAAGCAAGCTTTATCACTAAATAAAGCTCTAAAAAACTTTCTTATTCAGGTATTGGATAGTGGTTGGACGTCTTCTTCTGAGAAAGAGTGTATAAGGTACCTTCGTCATATCTAGTTACAATGGACTTCTGTAGTGATCAACTAATTTTGGCCACAGTTTTAAAATTTAAAAGTGTTAGAAATTATTTTTAATATTCAACACTATTCAGCCATATCCCAAACGGTATGCAGGCTAAATAAGTTAATAATTGAAGATGATAAGGTCAACTTACAGTTCGAAAAACTTCGAGGTAGTTTGATGTATGAAGTCAAGATTAGAGCCCAAGCCTGACTATACAGGAACTGCATATAACGGGTAAATTAAGGGTATTGCAATTGGTGTCCTTGAGAGCCTAGAAAGTGAAGGTTGAAGCATTGTCAGCAAGTGACCAAATTTCCAATTTAAAACATAGCTCAATCTGTGCTGCGGCGATTGTTGCGAGTGTTTTTAGCTATTCATCATTAGCATTCACTATATTAATAATGTTATGGCCTTACAGCGCAGTAGATGAGCTAGGTCAGCGGGTAATAGGTTTTTTTGTTGGAATATGTATATTGTTTGGTGTACTTTTATCAATTGGTAAATGCTTGGTTCTAAAGATTTATAGCCTGTTAGCTTGTAGTGCTATAATTTCATCCCTTATTTATATAATAGGTATTGTTACCGAGCAGAGAGATGGTTTTTCTTTTAATGGCTTAGAACTTTCTGTTTTATTTATAGTACTTAATTTTATTACTCTTTTTCAAAAGTAAATATTTAAAATTTAGCATTAAAGTAATTAAGAGGCTTAAAAGACTACATCAGCAGCAGTTAGAGTAGCGAAAATTAATTGCATATTATTTAATACCCTATAAAATATTTTAATATCGACAAGGACTGTGGGTAATCTTTATAATAAATTACACATTACTCCTCCCAAAACAATCATATTTCAAGAGGTTATTGTGTCAGTCATTGACAAAATTCAAAGCTTCAGCTGGAAAATCCAGCCCTTTTTTGATCAATTTGGTGCGCACAAAGTACATATATCTCCTGAAGTACTCGGGTGTTTAAAAAATAACGGTGAGCCAATTGGCAATCAATTGATTTTACGTAGTCTTAGCTTCTCAGATGGTAAGCCACGTAGAGATTTTGTTTATACAGACCCCGATGGTAGTTTTAGATTTCCTGAAAAAACGATTCGTTCCGATGAACCCAGCATAACATTCAAAGAAATATTTACTAATCAATACATTACCACGACTATTAATAGAAAAAAATTTATTATTTGGCGAGCGACATTAATAGGAAAAAACCCTATTAATGAATTTAACAGTAAATTAAGTTGCCTTAACGCTGATATTAATAATGAGGCCATTTTATTTAGCTTTTCTAGTAATCGAGAAGAAATGAGCTTAGAGGGGACTTCAATTTGTCGTTGGGATAAAGGTTTTGAAGTTATTGATGTTGATGAACACCTAAATCTTAATAGTGATAAAGTTAAATAAAAATATAAGAGAATAATTATGATGCAAGTTTTAACTCCTTCATTAGCAGCTGGGTTTACTGCAATATCATATTCAACTAACACAACTGATGGTGTCGAGGGCTCCGCTTATTATGGAGCTTTGTCTAGACACTTTGATTTTAATTAGCAAATGTTTTTAATGTTAGGTATTATTCGGCTGTATCAAAAGCTGTTGATAGATTAAATGCATTAATTATTGAAAATAATAAGGTTGAATTACAGTGGGAAGAGCTTCGAGATGGTTTGATGTCTGAAGTCAAGATTTAACCTCATACTGCATACTGACTTTCATAATGGGATAGCCTTATGTTTGAGTTTTATACTACCAATGATAGCTATATTCCTTTTTTTTAGTGGCTTTTATTGCTTGTTATGTTTCTGGTTATATTATCAGAGTTTATAAAAATTTATTTTTATATATTTAAAAAGGAGTGTTAAATGATGCTTAGTGTTTTTTTAATTGCTTCGCTAAGTATTGACTTTCATCTTGCTGGAAAAACTTCTGCGGGCTTAATACTTTGTGAAAATTTAAATAAGAAGGCGACTCTCGAAAAAATAAAAGAATATAGTAAGTTGCATAATGAGCTAAATAGTTATTTAAGCTCTGAGTTAGAGTCAAACTCTGACTTAAGTAATCGATTTTATAGTGCGCAGGTTGATTTTATTAATTCATTTGAAAATGCAGATAAAAGCAAATCTTTAGATGAAAGTTTATTAACTACAGAAAAGTGCCAAATACATATAAATAATGCAAATCAGTTGATAAAAAAGTTTCAGTGAAAATTTTATCTCAGGCTTAACTTAATTCGATTACGAACAATTATAGTATTCGGTAGGGGGCGGCCCTTCTACTTTTGTGATTAAGGAAAAATGCAAAACCTGCCTCTATAACCCCATTTAAAAAGGGCAATATTATTGCTCTATTTTATGCCCTTAAACTTATTTTTATATACTATTGCGCTTCAAAGCTTTGCTCTAGCCCTTCTTTAGTCATCAGGGCCTTTTAAAGTAAACACTAAATGTTTACGCATATCTTTTAAAATCACGCCTTTTTTAAGCATTGCGGCGCTTAAGCGCTTTTGCCATTTTAATAAATCAGGCTCTGCGGCTGCTAAAGCTTGTTCGTTTTCAAACTGAAAACAAAGCAGTAGTGAACTTGGAAATAAGTGATATTCCACATCAAACCAGCACTGCAACATACCAGGGATTTCTTCGCGACCTTGCGCTTCTAGTTTATCGGCAACGTTAAGCACAAGTGCTTGTTGTTTTACTTGCACTGCAGAGAGTTTTTTCATTATTAAAATCCAAATTAGCGGCTAATAGATACAGCCAGAGTGCGGGCATTATACGCAAGCTTGTAGCTATGCAACAACCGTAGGTTGGTTTGAGCGAAGCGAAACCCAACACCCAGCCAATGTAATAGCCACAGCTAAAGTTAAATACAATGTTATTTATTGTAGGCGCTTAGCTTGCTAGCGCGTTGGCCGAAAGCGGGCACTATTTGGTTTTACATGTAGAGGGAGTTTGTTTTAGTTTTTTAAGCAGGAAAACGTACCTAAATTACTATTCCCACACCTAAAATAAAAGCGACACTATTCAGCTAAAAGCTAAAAGCTAAAAGCTAAAAGCTAAAAGCTAAAAGCTAAAAGTGCTCATATAGTAAACACTTTCGCCCTATGCTTTAATATTAAAAAAGGGAGGGCGTTATGCGTAAAAATCTATTTTTATTTAATAAACACGTTGTGGCAACGGTTGCGCTAGGGGCTTTAGCTGCGCCGTTACCTGTATTCAGTAACGAGCCTGGGGTATTAGTCGAGCAGCTATGTGCCAGTTGCCATAGTTTAAACAACCTTGAGCGCAGTGCGGGTTATAGCCAAGCGGATTGGCAAACACTTATAAGTTATATGGTAGATACAGGCGAGGGTACTGCGCTTAGTAAAGATATTAGCGCGTATTTGGCCAAGCATTACCCTGTTAATAATAAGCGCGAGTCAACGGTGGTTAAAGGCGATTTAAAACTAAGCTTTAAATACTGGCAAGTGCCTACGCTTGGGCAACGCGCTCGCGACCCTGTGCAAGGTGAAAACGGGCTTATTTGGTGGGTTGGCCAGTGGGGCAATATTTTAGGTAGGTTAAACCCTAAAACCGGTGAAATGAAAGAGTACACCTTGCCAAGTGGTACGTATGCGCACAGTGTATCGCTTGATAAAAACCAAACCCCTTGGTTTTTAGGTAATAAAAATGGCACGGTTGGGTATTTAAATTTAAAAACCGAAAAATTTAAAGTGTATAAAATGCCTGATAAAAACGCCCGTGACCCGCATACAGGCGTGTTTGATGATGCGGGTATATTTTGGTTTACCCTGCAGCACAGCAACATGATTGGCAGGCTAAACCCTAAAAGCGGTGATATTAAGCTGGCTACTTTACCCACTAAAGGCTCGCGGCCTTATGGTATAAAGCTTGATTCTAGCGGGACGCCTTGGGTGTCGTGTAATGGCAGTAACTGTTTGGTTAAAGTTGATAAAAACACTATGGAGCTTAGCGAAATAAAACTTCCAGGTGTTAAAACACATACTAGGCGCCTTGCTATTACGCCTGATGATATGGTGTTTTATGTAAACTCTGGCATGGGTAAACTTGGCCGCTATAACCCCAAAAACGGTAAAATAACGCAGTGGGATAACCCCAGCGGCGAAAACAGCCACCCGTATGCCATTGAATATGCCGATAATGCTATTTGGTTTAATGAGTCAGCTAAGCGCCCCGAAACACTGGTTAGGTTTGATTTAAAAACTCAAACCATGCAAAGCTGGCAAATTCCGAGTAAAGAAGGGGTTTACTCTGGCTTAATTAGGCACATGCGTATGGGCAATAACGGCTTAATTATTCATCAAACGGCTACTAATCAATTAGCCGAAATTACGTGGTCTAAGTAATTGAGTTTCTTAACGCGTTATATAAAAGCGCTTAGCGTTAGTGCATTTATTTATGTGGTAGGAGTTTTTTACAACGGTTAGCAATATTTACTGTGTAAATGAAAGCAGTAGTTTAGGTTTGTTATTTAACTCATTGATTAATAGTAATAATTTAAGTGGTTTAGGTTTTGCTTAGTAATAGCTGTATTTTTTAAATAAATAAAGGAGTTATTATGAGCACGGTTATTACTGGGTTATTTGAAAGCGCATCACAAGCAACACTGGCTATTTATAGATTAGAAGCATTAGGTATTAATGAAGCTGATATAAGCATTGTAGCCAATGACTCATACGCAAAGGAAGACTTTGCCTTAGACGAGGGAACCAAAGCGGCTGAAGGCGGCATTGTTGGTGCAGCGTCTGGTGGTATTATAGCTGCAATTGTTGGCGGTTTTACTGCCGTAGGTACCGTGGCAACCGGTGGTACAGGTTTATTAGTAGCAGGCCCATTAGTGGCTGCATTTGCAGCGGGCGGTGCAGGTGCTGCCGTTGGCGGAAGTTTAGGCGCTGCTATTGGGGCGTTTATTCCTGAGCACGAAGTTAAATTTTACGAAGACGCCATTGAAAAAGGCTCTATATTAATTGGTGTTAAGTACGACAGCGATAACAAAAGCGCGATTGAAGAAATACTTAAAAATGCAGGCGCGAGTAGTGTGTCTACCGCGTAAAGCTAATTAGTTTAAAGTAATAAAAAAGGTGAAACTTAGTTTCACCTTTTTTATGCTTTTTTACGTTGTACTTGAATAGCTATTGGCTTACTTAGATTTACGTTTGTCGAGCACATAATGTACGGCCATTCTTGCCACGCCTGCACCAATGCCAGATACCACCGCCCATGTAACGGCTTCTTTAAGATCTGTATGCTCGCTTGGCTTGTCTTTTGGGGCGGGCTCGTTGGTTACCTTTTCCCACGATTTTTGTAAACTTTTTCTGGTTAGCATGCCAGCTGATGCGGCGGCTAGGCCTATACCTAGTGTTTTAATTAGTTGCTTGTTACTCATAATTCCCTCGATTGTTTAATAGCGATAGGGTCATCTATAACCCGTTTAATAACACTAGTATATTCAGCAATTAGTATACCGATAGCGCAGCAGGCGTGGTGAGCATGGTTTATTTTAGCGTGTGCATTGGCGCGTATTTTGATTAAACGCGCTGTGCTATTGGCTTAGCGCGGTATTAGTTAATGCACTATTAAGTGTTTAAGCTGTTTTTTTACCCGTTTTGAGCGGTACTTAGCATTAGGCGGGTGGGCGTGTTAAGCCTGTAAAGTTGTCATTTCTTTTGTAAATTTGCACTAGTTTTTGTATAGCGCTTAAGCAAAAACACGCAGTGAATTTTAAGTATGTGTAGTGGTTAATTATCTAGCCTTTTTTATTTTATTTTTAATCAATGCGTTACGTTTAGCGCAGGTGAAATTTTTTGTCTACAGTGAGCTTGGTATAGAGATTGTACCTAATAACTGAGCAGTCGAGTTATTTACAAACCTGATACTACATGAGGAGATCACGATGAATTGTTTACAGTTTGATTCAACCGCTAAAAAAAGCGTAACACGTATTTTTAAACCAGCTTGCGCCATATTATTTACCGCTGCAATGCTACAAAATAGCGCATTGGCGAATGTAGATGTTGATATGCATGCAGTAAGTAAGTCGGGGCAAGGTGAGTTACTTGGCACCGTTACACTGACAGAAAATGAGCACGGGGTGGTATTTACCCCAGCGCTTAAAGGCTTAACGCCTGGGCAGCATGGCTTTCATGTTCATCAATATGCTAGCTGCGAGCCAAAGCAAAAAAACGGTAAAGTTGTACCTGCCGGTGCTGCTGGTGGGCACTTTGATCCTAACAGCGCTAAACACCACGATGAACCGTGGAGTAATGGCCACTTAGGCGATTTACCTGCGTTATTTGTAAATGAGCGCGGCGAAGCTAAATCGCCTGTTTTAGCGCCAAGGCTCAAGCTTGAGCAGCTTAAACAACACGCAGTGATGATCCACAAAGGGGGCGACAATTATGCCGACGAACCCAAGAAATTAGGTGGCGGCGGTAAACGTGTTGCGTGCGGCGTAATTAAGTAATACGGAGATTATTTATGCCTTATCAAAACACAAGCGAGTTACCGGAGTCGGTAAAAAGTAACTTACCTAAACATGCCCAAGAGATATATCAAGAGGCGTTTAATAGCGCGTGGGATACCTACGAGGACCCAAGCGATAGAAAAAACGACGACGACCGCGAAACCACAGCGCATAAAGTAGCTTGGTCTGCGGTTAAAAATAGCTACAGTAAAAATGATAATGGAAATTGGGTTAAGTCGAGTAATTAGTTACTGGTACAAGTAAAAAACCAATGCATAAAAAAGCCGCTACAAAAGTTGTAGCGGCTTTTTTATAGCGCAATTAGGCTACTCGCTTTTGTGTTTGCGGCGTTTATAAAAGGCAAAACCACCCACTACACACGCTAATATAACTGCCATAATAATAGTAAATGCCCACGGCCCAAAATTAGCAATGGCAGGAAGTGCAAGGGCAGTAACAATACCGCCGCCAACCACAGGCTCATAAAGTGGTTGTTTGTAACTAAAGGGGCGAATATGCTCGCTTGGGTTTGAGGTAGCCTGTTTTAGCATTAACAGTCCAACCGCCGTAGTGCCCATAGATTGCCCAAGCTCGCCAATTCCTCTCACTTTCCAATCTTTTGGGAAAAACCACCCACCAAAGAAAAAGTAAATAGCTGCGCTATAGGCAACCCCCACCGCGCCTAAAATTAAAATACTTTGCCAATATTTAGCAAGTACCGATAAGTTAAGTGCACCCAGTGCGGCAATTATTAGTAAATCGAGGGAGAGGTTAGAAAGCAGATTTATTTGATAGTGACTAATTAAGTTACCCATGCCTGATTTATTAAGCACTATTTGCACCACTAAACCCACCATCATCGCAATGGGGAATAAAGGCATGTACTCAAGTATTTTTACCGATGAATCGGCAAAAAGGCTTTTTTCGGCTACTTGTAAGCCACTAAGAATAAGCCAAGCAACAATAACAACCGTGCCTAAAATAGCAAAGTGCAGGCCAAACGGGCGGTCTTTTACCTCTACTTTTTCGTCGTGGCTAATTTCAAGTTCTTGGTCGCCCCCATCGGTGCGATTAGACATAATAGTCCCTAACACGATGGCGCTTATAAGGCCTATTGTTGCTATACCTAACCCCAAGTCCATACCTTTTGCAAAATCGATACTTTCAAAAGTGGATTGCAAGCCAGCTACGGTGCCATGCCCGCCCTGAAATCCCACCGCAATGAGTGCGCCGGCAACTTCGTTGGTATCAAATAAAGGGGCAAGTACTAATAATGCCGTGATCATACCCACCACATATTGGCCTATGGCAATGCTGTAGCCAAAGCTTAAATTGGGTAGGCTTTGGTTTAGCGATTGTTTAATTGTAGGTATTTTTTTACCTAAAAATAAACCTGCAAACACCACTACAATTAAATACCCAGGTAACTCCTTCCATATGCTTGTGACCTTTTCATCTATCCATAAATTAGTGCCTTGGAGCGAAAAATTAATATGCTCACCGAGTAATTGTGGCCCTAATAAAAGAGCTAATACGCCAGCAATTAACGATGAGGGCACAATTAAGCCCCTTAAAAATGTGTACTTAATTAAATTACCTAGCGTTAAAAAAAAGGCCAGTAATAGTAACGACTTAAAAAATATAGCTATATCCATAACTGATTTAACCTATGTTTTATGCTCCTTTAAACTGCTCGCTAATAAAAAGAGCTATACATGTTTGAGTGCTAAATACGCTAAGTAGCAATATATATTCCAGCGATTTTTAAATTTTAAGTGATTGATAATTCTATTTTAAATATTTAATGCTGAATTGAGTGCAACGGCTTTACAGAGTGTTTGTATAATTTTCAAACTAAAGTGTTAGGTAATTACACAGGGAGCGCGCTAAACACTCGTGTGAGTTTCGCTTAAATGTGCGTTACTATTTGGCAAAATTAAGTTTGTTTAAACCCATTGGGATTACGTTGAATTATTTAGCTCACCTTTACTTTGCACAACCAACTGCCGATTCACACTTTGGCAATTTATTAGGTGATTTTGGTGGACGCAGGCACGCAGAATACCTGCCCAATAGCGTTAAAAGTGCACTAGAAAACCATTACTTAGTGGATAAATTTACCGACTCACACCCGTTAGTAAAAACCACTAAACAGTACTTTTCGCCCGAGCGAAAGCGCTTTGCGGGCGTAGCGATTGACGTGCTGTTTGATCACTTTTTAATTAGGCATTGGCAGCAATTTAATAAACACCCTTTATATGATTTTAAACGCAGCAGCTACGCACTTTTAAATGAGCGCATAGCAGTTATGCCACCGCGCATGCAGCACGTTGTAACCAGCATGACTACAAACGATTGGTTTAAAGAATACGAAACTATAGAAGGGGTAGGGCTTGCGCTTGATAACATAGCCAAACGCATTCGTTTTACTAATAACTTTGCAGGTGCTGCTGAGGATATAACGCGTAACTACCATGAATTAGAAGCGGTATTTTTAGCATTTTTCCCTGAGTTAATTGAACATGTTAATGAACATGCCTTAGAAAGGGCGTATTAAAAACAATGCTTAAATGTGTTTAATATTGAACGTGCATTATTACGTGTACTGCTAGTTTATTTTTGTTAAATTTCGCGGCTCTATTATGCCATTTGTATAGCTTAAAGGATTAACTAAATATGGATTTTTCTACGATTTTGGCCACGTTATTAGGCCCGCTTTGGTATTTTATACCGCTGTTTATTTGTATTGGGGTTTTTAAAACACCTTGGTTTAAAGGAGCGATAGGAGAGTGGCAAGTTAATGTGCTAATTAAACTGTTTTTAAATAAGGCAGATTACACGTTAATTAAAAATGTGACGCTGCCTACTTTTGAAAACGGCATCGAAAATGGTACTACGCAAATTGATCATATTATTGTGTCTGAGTTTGGTGTGTTTGTGGTGGAAACTAAAAACATGAAAGGTTGGATTTTTGGTTCAGCAAATCAAAAAATGTGGACACAAAAAATTTTTAAACATTCATCAAAATTTCAAAACCCCCTGCATCAAAACTACAAGCATTTAAAAACACTTGAGTCGTGTTTAGGTATAAACAGTAACGCATTATTTTCGGTTATTATTTTTATTGGCGACAGCACATTTAAAACTAAACTACCTGAAAATGTTAGGTTTGCACGCGGCAGTATTGAGTACATTAAAAGTAAAACCGAGCGAGTACTTAGTGCTAATACTAAAAACGATATAGTAAATACAATTGAAAGCGGAAAATTAAAGCCAAGTTTTAAAACAAATCGCCAACATGTAAGCCATGTAAAAACAATTATTGAACATAAGTAGGCGCCAAAAAAAGAACGCTCAGAAACTCAGATATGCTCACGTTGCGGTGAGAAAATGATACTACGTAAAGCAAAGAAAGGTACTAATATAGGAAATACGTTCTTTGGCTGTAGTGCATTCCCTAAATGTAGAAATAGTGTTGAAATTTAAAAGGAAGTAGATTTTATGCCCGATGTAACGGCACTGTTTTATATAGCTATTATGGCTTTTTATTTATTACACAAAAACGAAGAAGCCAAAATATTAGTTCCCGTTATTGGCTTTGCAGCAATCCCCCTTTTTAGTAACGATTACTGGCAATGGTTTCAGCTCAGTGCGGCATTGAGTGTTGTTGTTATAGTGATAGAAAAAGAGAAGGCAGGGTATACAGGCGGCGGTGCTGTTTCGGCATTTGCTGCATTTTTTATCGGCGCTTTATTAGTTAGTATTCTTATACACGCGACTTCGTCTGCGGTTACTAGTTTAAACTCTACAAACTTTAATTTTAAACATCCACTAAGTTACGCGTGGCCTAGGGAGGTTGTAATTTTATATGCGTCTGCGTTTATAACTGCATTGCTTGGGATATTGTTTAACGTTCGTATGCTTGTAGCTTTTTATGGCGCAGTAATTATTGCGTGTTTACTTGCTGTTTTACCTCACTTTTGTGGCTCTTTTTTATATGGCTTAGCATTAAGTGTAATTATTATTGTAGTTACTTTTGCCGTGGCATTTATTAAACAGGCACAAGAAGAAGCACGCTTTATATTTGCTTATATTGGTGCAGGGTTAATACAAGTGAGCTGTTTGGTTAAGTACTTTAGTTAACTATTTTTTGAACGACTGCTCAAGTTGTGGTTTAATTGTAGCTACTACTTTTAGGAGCGTTTTATGATCAAATTTTATTTTCACCATACACCTAACCCAATGAAGGTTGCTTTGTTTTTAGAAGAAACAGGGCTGCCGTTTGAACTTGTGCCACTTGATACCTTAAAAGGTGAGCAACACACATCTGAGTTTAAAGCCATCAATCCTAACGCAAAAGCACCTGCCATTGTTGATGGTGAAACTCGTGTGTTTGATTCGAACGCTATATTAATGTACCTAAGTGAAAAACACGGTAAGTTAGCAGGTAAGCCAGAGAATCGCGCCGAAATGCTTTCATGGTTATTGTTTATAGCATCTGGCCTTGGGCCGTATTCGGGGCAAAGCGTACACTTTAGACACATGGCGCCTGAAGGGCTTGATTACGCCGTTAACCGCTACTTGCGTGAGGCGCAGCGCCATTACGAAGTGCTTGATGCACACCTTGAAGGTCGCGACTTTATAGTGGGTGATGAATACACTATTGCTGATGTATCTGCTTGGGGTTGGATTGATAAAGCGCCAGTAGTACTTGGTGAAGAAGGCCTAGCGCCATACCCTAATTTAAAACGTTGGTTTGAAAGCATTGATAGCCGCCCAGCGGTTGCGCGTGCACGCAAAATTGGCACCGATGTCGCCTTTAAAAAAGAGTTTGATGAAGAAGCCAAACGTGCGTTTTTCCCATCTAACTACCCGAAGAGCTAACGCTTAAAAAGTAAAAAAGGGCAATTAATATTGCCCTTTTTTTATGTATATTAATTACTTAGCTTTATTATAATGCCACTAAGCTTTGCGTGAGCATTGCTTTAATTTGTTTAACTATGTTGGCTTCTGTTTCGGGTTCAAATTGTTGAATACGCGGGGTATGGATATGCCCAGTAGGAATGCTCGAATTTAGCGCGTCACGCAGTCGAATACTACGATACGATATTTCGTTAGACAAATAACCACCCCCGCCGCCATTTACTGCAACACTGTTTTTAAGCGCGCCGTACGAGCCCGCTTTAAAGGTTTTATCGAGTGTAGTTACTTCGCGGTTGTCGATTACTTTATATGGGCCTTTGGCGTTTTGCATGGCGCTTACTGGTAGGCTAAATTTTACAAACTCATTACCAGGTAGTGGGCGGCCATTTAGCTTGGGAATAACAGGGCTTGTTTGCGTACCACCGTAGACAATATTGGCGTTATCTGGCGCGGTTACGCTGCGGCGTTTACCAGGAAAGTGCTCTAAATCAAACTCGGTTCTGCCCATGCTAACCGTTACAACCATGTCGACGTTGTTAAGTGCGTAGTAGGGGGCAAGGAGTGATTCTATTATACCTTGGTCAAAGTCTTCGTAGCGTACTGGTACCATAACCGTGTTAATTTCGGCGCTAACGCCATTGTAATTAATAACTTGGCCGTCGAGTAACAATGCGGCGACCCCAGATGGGTTACTTTGGTTGATATTTTTGTCGAGTAAAAAAGGGTCAAATCCGGTAAGTATAATTTTTTTATCACTGCCTGATGAAAAAGCTAAATCGGTGCGGCCTCGGCTGCCCTCTTCAAGCATGCTTAGCAGCGTATTAATTTGCGCGTCAGATAGCTCAACGTTAGCTTCGGTTGTACGTATTACTTTGCTTGAAAGCAAGCGCGCCCAGTAAAGTGCTCGGTCGTCGTAATTGTTAGTTTTAATAATGCGTTGCTTAGCGCTTTCCCACAGCTCAAAACTATAGGTTTGAATGAGCTGCTTTGCCTCTTTAAAGTTATTGAGCGCTTTAAACTGTTGCTCAAAGGTGGTTACTTCTTTATTAAAGGCGTTTAACACAGTGGGCATAGCTGTTTGTGCTTTGCTGATGCGTTGTTCTTCAACGGTGAGTGGATTACTTAAAGCTGCGAATGAAGAGGCCATTAAGCTGGTTGCTAGTAATACTTTGATCATGATACTCCTAATTAAGCCGTTGTTATTTGAGTAACTTACTATCCTACTATTAAACAGTGAGGGCAATTATTTAAAGTTGAATTAACTGATATCTGGTACGGATGGAATGTTACATTATTACATTTTTATGAATTTAGCAAAGCGCCGCACTTCTAGCGAGTTATTTCCTTTACTATAGATTTAATAAAAAACACGGGAATAAAATAATGGTTTCTAGAAGAGAGTTTTTATTTAGTGCAGGCTCGCTTGCCTTTATTGGCTTATCGCGCAGCGCAATGGGTAACGTTGCTTTACCTGAAGTAACAACAAAGTTACCTGCTTATGGCCCATTAATAGCCGACCCTCAGGCCTTATTAGATTTACCTAAAGGCTTTAGTTATCGGGTTATATCGGCACTTGGCGATAAAATGGATGATGGTTTAGACGTACCCGACCGTGCCGATGGCATGGGTTGTATTGCATTAGATAACGAACGCGTAGCCCTTATACGTAACCATGAGTTACAACCTAAACACATTAATAAAGCATCTGATTTAATTAGTAATCACAAAACCCCTTTAGCCTATGATTCATTTAAAAATGGTGTAGCTTTGCCTGGGGGCACTAGCCATATAATTTATAACTTAAAAGAGCAAAAACGAGAGCAAGAGTATTTATCGCTGTGTGGCACAATAAGAAACTGCTCAGGCGGTGTAACGCCGTGGGGCAGTTGGCTAACCTGCGAAGAAACCGTTATGGATAAAAGCGATGGCTTGTCTCAATCTCACGGCTACATTTTTGAAATACCAGCCAGCGCCAAAGGCTTAATTAAGCCAGAGCCATTATATGATATGGGCCGCTTTAATCATGAAGCCGCCGCAATAGACCCACAAACTGGTATTGTTTATTTAACTGAAGATAGAGGCGATAGTTTGTTTTATCG
>CERC01020606.1_pt1 | contig 15145 bp, 11 predicted proteins | sample 530921 | NCBI WGS metagenome assembly CERC01 (sample SAMEA2621099, study PRJEB7988) | marine metagenome | isolation source: saline water (ENVO:00002010), including
CGTGAGGGTGGTAGAACAATTGGCGCAGGAACAGTTACAGAAATTATCGAATAATTTTTGTTTATATAGGGCTGGTCGTTAGGCCGGCCCTTTTTTATGGGTGTATAGCTCCAATTGGTAGAGCGGCTGATTCCAAATCAGTAGGTTGGGGGTTCGAATCCCTCTGCACCCGCCAAATCATTTTCGCCGCACCCTGTAATTCTTCTTTAAATTCCCCCTCAAAACAAAATTTTTAGAGCTCAAATCATTTTTTTATAGACAAAATGCTCAATTTTTCGCATAAATTGTGAACTCTTATTTAAGAAAGGTTATAAAATGGCAGCAATTTCTGACAGTGGAAAAAAATGGATTCAATCGAGCGTCGCAATTACGTGCATGCTTTTGGGGTATATTCTAATCAGCTTTTTTGAAACTCTGGGTGACTGGTTTGCCCTTGAATCAAAAATTCCTAATTTTGTAGCATCCGCTCAGATACTATCTGTACTCATTGCACTAGGTGTTTTTATCTATATAATGAAAAACCCTAAGACTTCTGGATTTTTAAAAGAAGTTTATCAAGAAACGGTTAAGGTCGTCTGGCCAGATAAGAGTCAAACTGTACGCCACACTATTGGTATTATGATTGGGGTGACGATTGTAGGCTTTATATTAGGGTTTTTTGATTTCACAGCTACATGGTTTTTAAGCCTAATTAACTAAGGAACTGTAATGACAGATGAAAATGAAAATTTAGAAAATACCGATGCAGCTTCTGAAGAGACTGAGCAGCTTGAGGAATCTCATGAGGAGTCCAATGGCCTTGCTAAAGGCGATGGCCCTGACTTTAAGTGGTATGTTGCTCACGTTTTAAGTGGATATGAAAATAGAGTAACTAAGACTCTAAAAGAGAGAATTTTGAACCATAATATGGCAGAGCAATTTGCAGATATTATCGTTCCTGAAGAGACAGTTGTTTCCAACGTAAATGGAAAGAAAAGAAATATTAAAAAGAAGTTTTTTCCAGGTTACGTTTTAGTCAAAATGATTATGAATGAAGCTACTTGGCACCTTGTAAAAGATACAGACAAGATTACAGGTTTTGTTGGCGGTGTTAAAGGTAGACCACAGCCAATTACAGATGAAGAAGCTTCGTTCATGCTTGGTCAAGTTCAAGGTGACTTTAAGAAACCTCGTTCTGCTACAAGCTACTCTGCCGGTGACTCTGTAAAGGTTATCGAAGGACCGTTCGCTTCATTTGTTGGAACTGTTGAAGCAGTTAATCCAAATGGAAAACTTAAGGTAAACGTTTCAATTTTTGGTCGTCCAACTCCAGTAGAGCTGGATGATACGCAAATAGAAAAAGCATAATATAAACAGCCTAAACACGGGAGACTAAACGTCGCTTGAACCGAGGAGAAAGGTATGGCAAAGAAAGTATCAGGTTTTATTAAACTGCAAATTGAAGCAGGTAAAGCTAACCCCGCACCTCCAATTGGTCCAGCTCTGGGTCAAAAGGGTGTAAACATCATGGAATTCTGTAAAGCGTTTAACGCCAGAACTCAGAAGGAAGCTGGAACAGTTCTTCCAACTATCATTACTGTTTATTCTGATCGTTCATTCACTTTCGTTACAAAGACACCTCCAGCAACATTCTTACTTAAAAAAGAGCTAAAACTTAAGTCCGGTGCTAACAAGCCAGGTCATGAAGTGGTTGCAACTGTTAAGGAATCAGTTGTTGAAAGCGTAGCTAACGCTAAGATGCCAGACTTGACTGCAGCAGATATGGAAGCAGCAAAAAGGACTATCGAAGGCTCAATCCGTTCAGCTGGTATGAAGCTGGATTACAAGTAAGGAAATTCGGAAGACTGAAGTCGCTATTACCGATTGGAGGAAAGAATGAAGAAAGTTAATGCAAAAAGAAAAGAAGCATTTGAAAAAGTAGATAAAAACAAATCTTATAAAGTTTCTGAGGGCCTTGCTCTTGCTAAAGAAGCAAGCTATGCAAAGTTTGACGAAACATTTGAAGTTGCCTTTAGACTAGGTGTTGATCCAAGACACGCTGATCAAATGATCAGAGGTGCGATCGTTATGCCTGCAGGTACAGGAAAGAAAATTAACGTTGTAGTTATCACTTCTGGTGAAAACATCGGCAAAGCTGAGGCTGCTGGTGCTGACGTTGTAGGTGGGGATGACATTATCCAAAAAATCCAAGGTGGATGGATGGAGTTTGATAGAGTAATCGCAACTCCGGACATGATGGGAAAAATTGGTAGAATTGCTAGGATTCTAGGGCCAAGAGGACTTATGCCTAACCCGAAGCTTGGAACAGTTACTACTGACGTTGAAAAAGCTGTAAAAGAGCAGAAGGCCGGTAAGGTTGAATATAGAACTGAAAAAAATGGTATTGTACACGTACCATTCGGTAAAAAATCCTTTTCTGAAGAGCAGTTAATGGAAAATTTTAAAGCAATTGCTGGAGCGATTGTTAGAGCTAAGCCAGCAAGTGCTAAAGGTACTTACATGAAGTCGATTACAATCTCTACTTCAATGGGACCTGGTATCAAGCTTGACGAAAGTGACGTTACTGCTTCTGTTTAAATAATAACTAATAGGGGTTGATGAAAGTCGGTACGTTTTAAAACGTGTAAAGCCTGCCCAAATCCCCCTCCAAATACTTATAGGAGGTAATCTATGATGACTAGAGCTGAAAAAGATGCTGTCATTAGCGACCTCAGAGAGAAAATTGAAAGTGCAAACGCCCTTTTTCTTACAAACATGATCGGTATTGAGGCTAACCAAGCTGTTGATATCCGAAAGAAGGTTCGTGAGTCTAAAGGAACCGTTGTTGTAACTAGAAACACTCTCTTTGGTAAAGCATCTGAAGGCACTTACGCAGAAGAGTTGCTTAAAAACCTGAAAGGTACTAATGCAATCGCTTTCGCGTTTGAAGATGCACCTGGTGTTGCCAAGGCAATTTACGAGGCATCTAAAGAACTTGATCAAGTGACTATCCAAGATGGCTACTTGAAGCAAAAACTTCTTCCTTCAAAAGAGGTTGAAGCATTGGCTAAGTTACCAGGCAGAGACGAAATGCTTGGGACTTTACTTGCAACATTTAACGCTCCGGTATCTGCTTTCGCAAGATTGATGAACTCAATTAAAGACGAAGTAGAAAATCAAGGTGTTGAAAAACCAGCAGAGCTAAAAGTAGAAGAAACAGCTTCTGCGGAGTAACTAACAAATTAAATTTTAAGGGGAATAATTATGGCTATTACAAATGAAGAACTAATTGAACACATCTCTGGCATGTCAGTACTTGACCTTGCTAACCTTGTTAAAGAACTAGAAGAGAAGTTTGGCGTATCTGCTGCTCCTGTTGCCGTTGCTGGCGGAGCTGGCGCTGGTGAAGCTGCTGAAGAGAAAACTGAATTTGACGTTGTTCTTGCTGAAGCAGGCGCTAAGAAAATCAACGTTATTAAAGAAGTTAGAGGAATCACTGGTCTAGGTCTTAAAGAAGCTAAAGAGATCGTAGAAAGCGCACCTAAAACTCTAAAAGAAGCAGTGAGCAAAGAAGAAGCTGACGAAATGAAGAAAAAGCTTGAAGCTGCTGGTGCAAAGGTTGAGCTTAAGTAATTGATAATTACGTTATATTAAATGTGATTAATTTAGGTGGAAGTCCGCTATGCGGGCTTCCATTTTTGCGTTTGCGCGTGTAAATAAGACAAATACTTGTTTTATTATAAAAAGTTTAAATACTAGGAGTCAGTCCAATGGCAAAGGTTTTTAGCCCTAACGAGTGGTTCAGACGTAGTTTCAGCAGAAGTGAACACGTTATGGATCCACCATCCTTAATGAGATTACAAATCAAATCCTACGAAGATTTTCTTCAAAGAGATATACCCCCAGCGAGAAGGGAAGATAAAGGCCTTCAGGCCGTATTTAAGTCTGTTTTTCCTATTTTTGACTTTAATAAAACTGTTTCTTTGGAGTTTGTTAGCTACTCTTTGGAGGAGCCAAAGTATTCTGTACAAGAGTGCAAGGCCAGAGGACTATCTTATGAATCACCACTAAAAGTTACCGTAAGACTAGTATTTTTTGATGTTGATGAAGAAGATGAAGAAAACAGAACTATTTCTTCCATTAAGGAGCAGGAAGTTTACCTAGGTAATATTCCTTTAATGACTGACACAGGCTCGTTTGTATATAACGGGACTGAGAGAGTTATTGTATCTCAGCTTCATAGATCTCCTGGGATCATTTTTGAGCATGATAGTGGAAAGAAACACTCTTCTGGAAAGCTATTATACTCTTCAAGAATTATTCCTCATAGAGGAAGCTGGTTAGATTTTGAATTCGACCATAAAAACGTGCTTTATGCTCGTATCGATAGAAAAAGAAAATTACATGCAACTGTAATTCTAAAAGCTTTAGGGTACTCAGTTCCTGAATTGTTGGAACTTTTCTATGAGAAAGAAACCCTTCACCTTTCAGAAAAGAAATTTGAAAGAGAATTGGACTTCTCTTTAATGCAAGGTTCTCGTGCTGATGAGGATATTCTAGATCCAAAAAGCGGCAAGCCAATTGTTAAGAAAGGCAAGAAGATCACTAAGCTTCACGTTAAAAAGCTTAATGAATCAAACATTGAAAAGCTTGAAGCAACTCTTGAGCAAATCGTAGGCAAGGTTGTGGCTGATGATGTCTATGATGAAGAAACAGGTGAAGTAATCGCTTCTGCAAACGAGGCACTTACCGAGCAAAAAATTTATGACCTTATAAATGCAGGTGTAACTACACTGCAAGTTCTTTATATTGATAATGTCAATTTCTCAGACCAAATTAGAAACACTCTTTTATTGGATAAAACCAATTCTTATGAAGAGGCATTGGTTAAGATTTTTGAAAGACTTAGACCTGGTGAGCCACCGACGTTGGAAACATCTGAAGCTTTATTTGAAAGCTTGTTCTTCGACGACACTCGCTATGACCTATCCAAAGTTGGTCGTATGAAGATCAATTACAAGTTTGGTCTTGATATTCCTGTTGAGAACACGACTTTAACAAAAGATGATATCATTAGGACTGTTCGTTACCTTGTTGACCTTAACAATGGTAAGGGCCAGGTTGATGATATCGATCACTTGGGCAACAGAAGGGTTAGAGCTGTAGGCGAGCTTCTAGAAAACCAATTCAGAGTTGGTCTTGTTAGAATGGAAAGAGCTGTTCGTGAAAGAATGTCTATCCAAGAGCTTGAGACTATGATGCCTCACGACCTTGTTAACCAAAAGCCAGTTGCTGCTGCAGTTAAGGAATTCTTTGGTTCTTCTCAACTTTCTCAGTTTATGGATCAAACAAACCCTCTATCTGAAGTTACTCATAAGAGAAGACTTTCAGCTCTTGGGCCAGGTGGTCTTACTAGAGAAAGAGCGGGATTTGAAGTTAGAGACGTTCACGCAACACACTATGGCAGAATGTGTCCAGTAGAGACTCCGGAAGGACCGAACATTGGTCTTATCACTTCATTAGCAACATTCGCTAAAGTTTCTGAGTACGGATTCATTGAAACTCCTTATAGAACAATTGAAGAAAATGGAAAAGTTTCTGAGAAAGTATCCTACTTCTCTTCCTTCGAGGAAGAGGGCAAAATTATTGCTCAGACAACGAAAAAGCATATCAAAGATGGCGTTCTATCCGGCTCATTGATTCCTGCTCGTAAGGAAGGGGAACTTGCCCTTGTTGACGCTGAAGAAATCGAACTGATGGACGTTGCTCCATCTCAGATGATCTCGATCGCAACTTCTTTGATTCCATTCCTAGAGCATGATGATGCCAACAGGGCCTTAATGGGTTCCAACATGATGAGACAGGCCGTGCCAGTAGTTAGAACTGACGCTCCTGTAGTTGGTACTGGAATTGAGTCTATTGTTGCTAGGGACTCAGGTGCTACTTTGTTCGCTCTTCATAGTGGAAGAGTTATCTTTGTTGACTCTAATAGAATCGTTATCCAAAGAGACAATGTTAAAGAAGAAGAGTCTGGCGTAGATATCTACAAACTAGTTAAATACCAGCGTACTAACCAAAATACTTCCAATAACCAAAAAGCATTGGTTAAAGAAGGAGATAAAGTTGAAAAGGGCGACGTGATCGCCGATGGACCTGGGACTCACTTGGGAGACCTTGCTTTAGGCCAAAACGTTCTTGTGGCATTCATGCCATGGGGTGGCTACAACTATGAGGATTCAATTCTAATATCTGAAGATATGCTAGCAAAAGATACATTTACTTCAGTTCACATTGAATCATTTGAAGTTGAGGCCAGAGATACAAAATTAGGAAAAGAGGAAATCACAAGAGATATTCCAAATGTTTCTGAGGAAGCTCTTAAGGATCTTGATGAGGCCGGGATCATTAGAACTGGTGCTGTAATCAAGCCAGGTGACATCCTTGTAGGTAAAATCACTCCAAAAGGTGAGACTCAACTATCCCCAGAGGAAAAGCTTTTAAAAGCGATCTTTGGTGATAAGGCCGGAGATGTTAAAGATACTTCTTTAAGAGTTCCATCTCATGTTCGCGGAACTGTTATTAATGCCCACGTTTTCACTCGTGAAGGTGTTGAGCTTGATGCTAGATCCAAGGCAATCATTGAGAATGAAACCTCTCTTATTAGAAGAGACGAAGCAATTGAAGTTAAAGCTATTCAAAATTCTTCTTTGGCTACAATCGCTAAAATGCTTAAAGGCTCTAAAACAACGGATAAGCTTGTATCTGAGGATGGTTCAACAGAACTACTTCCAAAAGGTGCAGAAATTACTGAAGAGGCCCTTAGAGCAGTTCCTTTTGAACTTATTGGTTACTTGCCACTTGAAATCGACTTGGAAGAAAAACTTACTGAGTATTTCGCCGATGTGAGAAACAGAATCAATATTGTTAGAACAAGAGCGAATGAAGAGGTTGCAAAACTTCACAAAGGTGATGAGCTTCTTCCTGGTGTTATCAAAAAAGTTATCATCTATGTTGCGATCAAGAGAAAGCTTCAAGCTGGTGATAAGATGGCAGGTCGTCACGGTAACAAGGGTGTTATTTCAAGAGTTCTTCCAAAAGAAGATATGCCTTATCTTGCTGACGGGACTCCTGTTGAAATCGTTCTAAACCCGCTTGGTGTACCAAGTCGTATGAACATCGGTCAGCTTCTTGAGCTTCACCTTGGATGGGCCGGTAGAGGTCTAGGTGATAAAATCAATTACATGCTCGAAAAGAGAATGGAAATCGATAAGCTAAAAGACCTTATATCAAATATTTACAAGAAACCAGAAGTTGACGAGTGGCTTAAAAAGGCTAGCGACGCTCGTGTAAAAGAACTTGCAGAGCAACTTCAAACAGGTGTGAGATTCTCTACTCCAGCATTTGATGGAGCCAAGGAATCAGACATTGAAGAAATGCTTGAATTGGCCGAATTGGATAAGAGTGGAAAGACTACTTTGTTTGACGGTATTACAGGTGAAGCGTTCGCCGAGGAAGTAACTGTTGGAACAATGTACATGCTTAAACTTCACCACTTGGTTGATGAAAAAATCCATGCTAGATCAACTGGACCATACTCTCTTGTTACTCAACAACCACTTGGTGGTAAGGCCCAATTTGGTGGTCAAAGACTTGGTGAGATGGAAGTTTGGGCCCTTGAGGCATATGGAGCTGCATACACACTTCAAGAGTTCTTAACTGTTAAGTCTGATGATGTTGTAGGTAGAACTAGAATGTATGAATCGATTGTTAAAGGTGAAAAGGTTCTTGAGCCTGGTCTGCCTGAATCATTCAACGTTCTTGTTAAAGAGTTGCAGGCGCTTGCTTTAGATATGAAGCTTGAAGAGCCAACTGTGGAAAACTTGGGATAATTAAAATTAAATAAGAGAGGCTAAACTCTATGAAAGACTTACTAAACTTTTTTGACAAACCGAAAGATCCTATCAGTATCGAAGCTGTTTCAATTAGAATGGCTTCACCTGATACAATTAGAGAGTGGTCTTTTGGTGAAGTTAAAAAACCGGAAACTATAAACTATAGAACATTTAAGCCTGAAAGAGATGGCCTATTCTGTGCAAAGATCTTTGGACCAATCAAAGACTACGAGTGTATTTGTGGAAAATACAAAAGAATGAAGCACAGAGGTGTTGTATGTGAAAAGTGTGGCGTTGAAGTTACACTTTCAAAAGTACGTCGTGAAAGATGTGGACATATTGAGCTTGCAAGCCCAGTTGCTCACATCTGGTTTTTGAGATCTCTTCCTTCAAGAATTGGTGCTCTTCTAGACCTTACTTTGAAAGATCTTGAAAGAGTTCTTTACAATGAAGCATATATCGTCCTTGAGTCCGCAACTGACGGCCAAGAGGGTGGGCTTCAAGTTGGAACAATTCTTTCTGAAGGTAAAGCTCATGAGCTTAAAGCTGCAGGTGTAGACTTTAAAGCTGGAATGGGTGGTGAGGTTGTTAAAGATCTTCTATCAAAGGTTGATATCGACACTCTTAATAGAGACCTAAGAAGAAACCTAAAAGAAACTACTACTGAGCTTAATAGAGCAAAAATCATTAAGAGACTTAAAGTTGTTGAGTCTTTGATCAAGTCTCCTAATAAGCCTGAATGGTTTATGATGGATGTAATTCCTGTTCTTCCACCAGACCTTAGGCCACTAGTACCACTAGAGGCTGGAAGATTTGCTACTTCTGATCTTAACGATCTTTATAGAAGAGTGATTAACAGAAACAACCGTCTAAAAAGACTAAAAGAGCTTAATGCTCCTGAAATCATTATCAGAAACGAAAAGAGAATGCTTCAAGAGGCCGTTGACGCTTTATTCGACAATGGTAGAAGAGGAAAGGTGTTTACTGGAGCTAACAAGCGTCCACTAAGATCTCTTTCAGACATGCTTAAAGGAAAGCAGGGTCGTTTCCGTCAAAACCTTCTTGGTAAGCGTGTTGACTACTCCGGACGTTCTGTAATTGTTGTAGGACCAAACCTAAGACTACACCAATGTGGTCTTCCTAAGGCAATGGGCCTAGAGCTATTTAAGCCATTTATTTACAATAAACTTATTGAAAAAGGTCACTGTACTACTATTAAAGTGGCCAAGAGAATGGTTGAGCAACAAAAACAAGAGGTATGGGATATCCTTGATGAAGTTGTTAGAGAGCACCCAGTGCTTCTTAACCGTGCTCCAACTCTACACAGGCTTGGTATTCAAGGTTTTGAGCCGGTACTAATTGAAGGTAAGGCTATTCGTCTTCACCCTCTTGTATGTACTGCGTTCAACGCTGACTTTGATGGTGACCAGATGGCTGTTCACGTGCCTCTATCTATTGAAGCACAAATTGAATGTAGAGTTCTTGCAATGTCTACCAACAACATTCTTTCTCCAAAAGATGGAACCCCAATTATTGTTCCGTCTCAGGATATTGTTCTTGGTATGTATTATATGAGTAGGATTCGTCCATTTGCTCGTGGATATGGTCAAACTTTCTCTTCTAAGGAAGAGGCTCAGTTTGCATATCATACAGGTAAGCTACACCTGCAAGCTCCTATCAACGTAAGAATTGAGGGGAAAACAATAGAGACAACTGTAGGTCGTACTTTTGTTCACGACATTGTTCCTTCATGTCTATCTTACGAGGACATCAACAAAGTTCTTAACAAAAAAGAGCTTGGGAAGCTTCTTGATCTTGCCCACAGAAAAGGAACAGAGAAAGACACAGTGCTTTTAGCTGACGCTATTATGCAGACTGGTTATAACTATGCGACTAAAGCGGGAATTTCAATCAACGTTAAGGATATGACAATTCCTGATGAAAAACCGTCTATTATCCAAACTTCTCAAGACGAAGTAGACCGCATTACACAAGAGTATAATGAGGGGTCGATTACTAACGGTGAGAGATACAATAAGATTGTAGACGTTTGGGCACAAACAAACGAAAAGCTTTCTAAGGTTATGATCGACAACCTTTCAGTAGACACCTTCACAGGTGAGAAAGAAGGCGAAGAAAAGAACGCTCCATCCTTTAACTCTATCTTTATGATGGCCGACTCCGGTGCAAGGGGTTCTGCTGCACAGATTAGACAGTTAGCGGGAATGAGAGGCCTGATGGCAAAACCATCAGGTGAGATTATTGAAACGCCAATTACTTCAAACTTTAGAGAAGGCCTTTCGGTTCTAGAATACTTCTCATCTTCCCACGGTGCCAGAAAAGGTCTAGCGGATACCGCTCTTAAGACTGCGAACTCTGGTTACCTAACAAGAAGACTTGTAGATGTTGCTCAAGATGCAATCATCAGAAGTAAAGATTGTGATGCGGACGATGGTATCGTTTTGATGTCTATCGTTGAAAATGGTGAGATTTCAGAGCACCTATCTAGAAGAGTTCAAGGTCGTTCTGCTTTAGAAGAAGTTCATGCTAAGGACGGATCTGTTCTATTTAAGAGAAATCACATCTTCTCTGAAAAAGATGCTGAAATAATCGAAAATGAAGACATTGACCAGATTGCTGTTAGATCAGTTCTTACATGTAAAGAAAAGTATGGCTTCTGTGCTCAGTGTTTTGGACGTGACCTTGCTCGTGGCGGAATGGTAAGTGTTGGTGAAGCTGTAGGTGTTATTGCTGCTCAATCAATTGGTGAGCCAGGAACACAGCTGACGATGCGTACTTTCCACGTTGGTGGTACTGCGACTGCAGGTGCTCAGGTTAATAAAACAGAATCAAAAACTGCAGGTATCATTTCTTACGACAATGTTAAAACTGTTAAGAGAGCAGATGGAAGCATGGTTGTAATGAATAAGATCGGTGAGATTGTAATTAAAACTGATCAAGGCGACGAAAAAGAAAGATATCCAGCTATTTACGGATCGACGATCTTCTTTACTGATGGTCAAGAGGTAAATGTTGGTGACAAAATTCTTGAGTGGGACCCGTTTGCTATGCCACTACTTGGTGAAGTTGCTGGTAAGGTCGTTTTTGAGGACATGGTTGTAGGTTCAACTGTTCGAGAAGAAATGGATGCCGTTACAGGCCTTTCACATAAAGTTGTAGTTGAGTCAAAGAGCAAGGAAGATGCAAGCAAGCAACCAAGAATTGTTCTTGTTGATGACAGCGGAAATCCTATCCTTGTGCCGGGCACTAAGAGACAAGCGGTTTACAGGCTTGCAGTTGGATCTCACATTACCGTAAATGAGGGTGACACTGTTGATGCTGGTACTGTTGTTGCCAAGGTTCAAAGAGAGTCTACGAAGACTAAGGATATTACCGGTGGTCTTCCAAGAGTTGCAGAGCTGTTTGAAGCTAGAAAGCCTGCAAACTCAGCTCAGATCGCTGACACTGCAGGTACAATTGAGTACGGACCAGAGGTTAGAGGATCTAGAAGAATTATTATTAAGCCTGAAGATGGAGGGGAGCCTTCAACAGTTGTTATACCAAAAGGACGCTACGTTATCGTAAATGAAGGTGACTATGTCCGTGTTGGTGATCCAATTATGGATGGACCGACTAACCCACACGAAATTCTGCGCGTTTTGGGTGAAAAAGAAGTTGCAAGGTATATTGTTGATGAAATCCAAGAGGTTTACCGTCTACAAGGGGTTAAGATTGATGATAAGCACATTGAGGTTATCGTTAGTCAAATGCTTAAGAAGGTTGAAATCACTAAGGCCGGAGACTCAATGTTTGTTGAGGGCGACTCTGTGACAAAATCTACACTTAAGGAAGAAAACGAGAGGCTTGTTGCTGATGGAATGGAACCTGCCGAGTCCAGACCATTGCTTCTTGGTATTACAAAGGCGTCATTGAGCACAGATTCATTCTTGTCCGCGGCTTCATTCCAAGAGACAACGAAAGTTCTTACTCAAGCGACCCTTGAGGGCAAGAAGGATTACTTGCGTGGTCTAAAAGAGAACATTTTGATGGGTAGGTTGATTCCTGCAGGTACTGGTGTTTCTCGATACAAGGACTTTCAATCGGTTGAAAGGCCTGACGAGGATCATGTTAGTTTAACAATGTAAACAAAACTCTTGTTTTAGCATGAGCTGTGCGCTATACACTCATGCTACATGCAAGTGTATTTAAGGAGTAAAGTAGATGCCAACTATAAATCAACTAGTTAGAAAGGGAAGAAAGGCGAAGTACGAAAAAACAAAGTCGCCAGCTCTTCAAGCTTGTCCACAGAGACGTGGTGTATGTACTCGTGTTTACACGACTACGCCAAAAAAACCAAACTCAGCAATGAGAAAGGTATGTAAAGTTAAATTGACTTCTGGATTTGAAGTAATTTCTTATATCGGCGGTGAAGGACACAATCTTCAGGAACACTCAATCGTTCTTATTAGAGGCGGTAGGGTTAAAGATTTACCTGGTGTACGTTACCACACTGTAAGAGGTGCATTGGATGCCAGTGGTGTTGATAAGAGAAGACAGCGTCGTTCTAAGTACGGTGCTAAGAGACCTAAGCAATAAGGGTATAAATCATGAGTAGAAAACATAGAGCACAAACAAGACAAGTTCTTCCTGACCCACAATTTGATGACATTGTGGTAACAAAGTTCATCAATGGTCTTATGATTGGTGGCAAGAAATCTGTAGCAGAGAAAATCTTCTACGGAGCTCTTGATAAGGCACAAGAAAAGACTGGTGAAGAAGGAATTAAAATTTTTAAAAAAGCGATGAGCAATGTAAAGCCTTCTGTAGAAGTTAAGTCTAGAAGAATCGGTGGGGCTACTTACCAAGTACCTATCGAAGTTAGACCTCAAAGAAGACAATCTCTTGCTATTAGATGGATCCGTGACAATGCTAGAAATAGAAATGGCAGAAGCATGTTAGACAAGCTTAGCGATGAGTTGGTTGATGCAGCTAACAGCAGAGGCGGCGCTATTAAGAAGAAGGAAGATGTCTACAAAATGGCTGAGGCCAACAAGGCATTTGCTCACCTTAAGTGGTAATTATCTTTACAATATAGCATATAAGAAAAAGGAGCGTTTCATCGCTCCTTTTTTGCATTATAGAGAAGAATGTTTATGAAAGATCTCACGAAAATCAGAAATATTGGAATTATGGCCCACATCGATGCGGGTAAGACAACCACTACTGAAAGAATCCTATATTATACTGGCAAGAATTATAAGATAGGCGAGGTTCACGAGGGAACGGCCACGATGGACTGGATGGTTCAGGAACAAGAGCGGGGGATTACCATTACTTCTGCTGCCACTACTTGTTTGTGGAATAATCATAAAGTAAATATTATCGATACTCCCGGGCATGTCGACTTTACTATTGAAGTAGAAAGGTCACTTAGAGTTCTTGATGGGGCCGTAGGCGTGTTTTGTGCCGTAAGTGGTGTTGAGCCCCAGTCTGAGACAGTTTGGAATCAGGCCGACAAATATAAAGTGCCTAGAATTGCCTTCGTAAATAAAATGGATCGAATCGGAGCAGACTTCCATTCTGTTGTCGGAGAGATTAAAGAGAAGCTTGGAAAGAGCGCTTCCCCAGCCCAGCTGCCAATCGGTAGCGAGGATGAGTTTGAAGGCGTTATTGACCTTGTGGCGATGAAGAAAATCATTTGGCTAGATGAAGACCTTGGAGCCAAATTCGAAGCTAAAGAACTAGAGGGAGATGAGCTGGATGAAGCTAAGCTCTATAGAGAAGAGCTTATATCCTCTATTGCCGATTACGATGATGAACTAGCTGAAGCTTACCTCTCTGGTGAGACTATTTCCGAAGAGCAGCTTAAAAAAACTTTGAGAAAAGCAGTCGTTGAACATGAATTCATCCCTGTATTCTGTGGCACCGCTTTTAAAAACAAAGGTGTGCAGCCTTTACTAGATGCAATCGTTGATTATTTACCAAGTCCAATTGATGTGGGTGAGGTGAAGGGCCATGATGCAAAAAACTTAGATAAAGAAATATCAAGAGAACCTAGTCCTAGTGACGACTTTTCTGGTCTAGCCTTTAAAATCGCCACTGATCCATTTGTTGGACAGCTTACTTATTTCAGAATTTATTCTGGAGAGCTTAAAGCTGGTTCACAAATCTTTAATCCTCTTGAAAACAAAAAAGAAAGAGTTGGAAAGATTCTGCAGATGCACGCAAATAAAAGGGAAGAGCTACAGGTTGCCAAAGCTGGTGATATTGTTGCTTTAACCGGTCTTAAATTCACAACGACTGGTCAGACCCTCTGTGCCTCAAATAAGCCCATTATTTTTGACCTTATGGAGTTTCCAGAGACTGTAATATCGATTGCTATAGAGCCAAAAACTTCAGCAGACGAAGACAAATTGTACAAGGTCTTAGAGCAGTTGAAAATGGAAGATCCTTCTTTTAAATATTTAACTAATAAAGAAACAGGACAGCTATTAATTTATGGAATGGGTGAGCTTCATCTGGAGATCATCGTAGATAGACTTGAGAGGGAGTTCAAGGTCGGTGTTAATGTTGGTTCTCCACAGGTTTCATACAGAGAAAGCATAGCAAGCACCGGAAAAGCTACTAAAGAATATAGAAAAGAGATAAATGGAAAAATGCAATACGGCGAAGTTACTCTAGAGGTTGAACCTCAAGAGGAGGAGTCCGTTAATTATGAAACAGAATTTAAATCTCGAGAAATTCCTAAAGAATTTTTCACTGCCGCCGAAAAGGGTGTTTCCGACTCTGTTCTTGGTGGGGCAATGGCCGGCTATCCTTTTATATCCATAAAGGCAAAGCTTGTTGATATGAAGTTCAATGAGTTAGACTCTAATGAATTGGCCTATACTATAGCAAGCTCTATGGCATTCAAGGAAGCCTGTCAAAATGCAGGCCTAATCTTAATGGAACCCATAATGGAATTAGAAATAGTTACACCTACTGAGAGTGCTGGTGATGTTATTTCAGACTTAAATTCCCGTAGAGGCAGGGTCCTTTCTATGAATCCAAAAGCCGACAAAGAGGTTATAAAGGCAGAAGCACCTTTGGCCGAAATGTTTGGCTATAGCACTGACTTGAGAAGTAAAACTCAGGGACGTGCAAATTTTACAATGAGTTTTAAAAAATATGAGAAGTTAGAGCATAATCTATCAAAACAAGTTTTAGAAAAAAGAGGAATCTTTATTTAGGAGAAACATTATGGCAAAGGAAAAATTTGACCGTAGTAAGCCGCA
>CERC01066715.1_pt1 | contig 15091 bp, 11 predicted proteins | sample 530921 | NCBI WGS metagenome assembly CERC01 (sample SAMEA2621099, study PRJEB7988) | marine metagenome | isolation source: saline water (ENVO:00002010), including
TCTCCTAATAAGTACTTCCCTTCAACATTAGTACCAACGAGTTCATAACCTTTGTCATAAGCACTTGTATTCCAATACTGGGGAGCATCAATGTTTTTATTCTGATTCATGTGAACCGAGGCTCCTATAAATGCAAATAATTGAGAAGCATCAAAACCAACTCTAAACTTTAGGTCAACAAGATTGCTTCCCCAATTCAAGTGATAGTCTTTATTTCCTTTTATAGAACGGTTTTGAATGTAGCTAAACGATAGCATGTATTCGTCAAAAAGCTTTTCATGATATTCATAATCCTGAGAATATCCCATGAGAGAGGTTGTAACCAGTAAGGCAATAAGAAGCTGTTTCATTGGGCAGAGGTAAGTTGAACTAGAGTTGTTGTATCGGAATAAACGGTGTCGCGCAGGTAAATATTGAAAGCAAATTGATGCATCCCCGGATACTCGGTAGGGGTATACAACAACATGAAAATGTCTTTTTTAATAAATGATTTACCGGTGTTGTAATAGTCTTTGGCTTTTGGCCAATTTACATCATTAAAATTATCGGGTATAGCATACTTTGCATAGCCAGAAACATCAGACCCGGCTAAATGTGAAGAATCGTAATCGTTTAATGTAATTAGTTCAACAGAGTCAATTTTATTGGTGAAATAATGATAGTGATCTTCACAACCATCAGAGCAATCATCTTCTTGCCATACTCTTTTTAACGGGGAATTAAGCTTTATTCGAATGCCATATGCTGTAGCAGGAATTTCAGAGCCAGCATCAACAAATTGAAAGTAAGCATCTGAATTATCAATATGATCAATAGAAGTGATTCCTTCTATTCGATATTCGTGATTGTACTCATCACAACAGCAGCTGGATAAAAAGAGACTAACCAATAAATAAAGTGGGAATAGGCGAAGAGTTTTCATGGCAGTAATTTACAAATAATGAGGTGGAAATTAATGAGAAGATTGAGAAGTATTTAATTGAATGATTTCATAAGCTTCTTCTAACACAGAGAAAAACTTTTTTTTCAAAGTCATAGTATAGCTTACTTCTCCATAATAAAATTCAAAAGTGAGCCCTTCTGCAGATGAAAGTAAGGATGAGAATTGGTTTTCTTCAAAGGGAATACTCAAGCGAGATTTCCAGTGCTTTTTCTCTTTCTCAGCATAGAACAACTGTATTTGATCTCCATGTATCGTATAATGTTCAGAGGCATTAGAAACAACTACTGAATCAGGAATGCCTTTAGCTGTTTTACTGTACAAAGAAGTATTGCAAATGGCGTTTACATTCGTTGTCGTTTTTGTAAACGTAAAATCATTTTCAATATATGACCCTTTTGAATTTGAACTGTATTCTAAATCATGAATAAAATACATGTGCCCATCTTTAATGAGCCGGTGTTCAAGAAATTTCTCTGTTTTTTGAGCAGTTAATGGAACAGAAAAAAGAGAAAATAAGAAAATGAAGAGTGATACTTTATGCATTGTTTTTTTGAAAAATAAAAAGTCCAATCTAGTAAAATAGACCGGACTTTTTAAGATTATTTTTTTCGAAAAAGGATGAATTATTCACCGTATACATAAACCTTGTATTCGGCATAAAAACCAGCAATATTAACAACGCTGTAATCTACGTGAGAAATCTTTGTGATTCCTGCTTCTTTAGCAGCCTTATTAATACTGGCATCTCCAATTGCCACTATACCCGCAATTGAAATTGCAGAGGCAGTTCCTACTTTAGTTCCTACCTCGTTACCTGTAGCAGTAACAGGGGCACTTACTTTTGAAAAAGCAGATCCCATTAAAGGTGATTGAACAGCAGCACAACTTGATAGAGATACGATAACAATAAGGGCTACGATAATTTTGGTTAAGTTTTTCATAATGCAATTAAGGTATTTTATTGTAAACTCAATGATACTATTTAATAGACGCATTAACAACGTTTTTGTTCAATATCAATTGTGTTCATAAACTAGAAGATAAAGCGTTTGAAGGCTCTTTTTACTTGCGCTAGAACACTTACCTTTGCATCCGCTAAAAGACACATTTCATGAAGATTTCTCTTAATTGGTTAAAAGACTACATCAATATTAATGAAACACCGCAACGTGTGGGAGAACTGCTTACCGATTCTGGATTGGAAGTAGAAGGGCTGGAAAAAATAGAAGCCGTTAAAGGCGGATTAGAAGGTGTGGTGATTGGTGAAGTTTTAGCATGTGAGCAACATCCAAATGCCGATAAATTAAAAGTTACCAAAGTAAATGTAGGAGGCGATGAACCACTTCAAATTGTTTGTGGTGCACCTAACGTAGCAGCAGGGCAAAAAGTAGTTGTAGCTACTGTAGGAACTACACTTTATCCTGATGGAGAAAACGCTCTTAAAATCAAGAAAGGGAAACTCAGAGGTGAAGTTTCCGAAGGAATGATTTGTGCCGAAGACGAATTGGGCTTGGGAGAAAGTCATGCTGGAATTATGGTATTAGATCAAGGTGTAACAGTTGGTGTTGCAGCTGCAGACCATTTTAACCTAGAAGACGATTATTTGATTGAAATAGGATTAACGCCTAACCGAGCTGATGCAGCCTCTCATATTGGTGTAGCCAGAGATCTAATCGCATTGAAAAAATTGAATCCTGAATTGCAATTGGGCGATACTTTAAAAAGACCTTCAATCGAAGCGTTTAAAGTGAACAATCAGGAATTAGAAATAGACATTGAACTTAAAAATACAGAAGCTTGTCCGCGTTACACAGGAACAACAATTAAAGGTGTTACTGTAAAGCCTTCACCAGAATGGTTGCAGACAAAACTTCGCGCCATAGGCATTGCTCCAATCAATAACGTAGTAGATGTTACCAATTTCGTTTTGCATGAAATGGGGCAACCTTTACACGCATTTGACGCGGGAAAAATCAAAGGGAACAAAGTCATTGTTCAGCCTTTAGCTGAAGGAACTCCTTTTGTAACTCTAGACGAAACGGAACGCAAATTGTCAGACCGCGATTTAATGATTTGCAATGCCGAAGAAGGTATGTGCATTGCCGGTGTATTTGGAGGTTTAAAATCGGGTGTTTCAACAGCAACAACTGATATCTTCTTAGAATCTGCCTATTTTAATCCGGTTTGGGTAAGAAAAACAGCCAAGCGTCATGGTTTAAATACGGATGCTTCTTTCCGTTACGAACGTGGAACGGATCCTTACATTACTGTTGAAGCTTTGAAGCGTGCTGCTTTATTGATTCAGGAAGTTGCCGGAGGTGAAGTTGCGATGGAAGTTAAAGACATCTATCCCAAAGAAATTCCACCATTTGAAGTTACATTTTCATATGAGCGTTGCAATACTTTAATCGGTAAAGCAATTGATAAAGCAACTGTAAAATCGATCATTACTTCACTAGACATTGAAATTGCAAAAGAGAGCGAAGATACTTTGGAATTGGTTGTTCCTCCTTTTCGTGTAGACGTTCAGCGCGAAGCTGATGTGGTAGAAGAAGTATTGCGTATTTACGGTTACAACAATGTTGAATTGCCAGAGAAAATGACCAGCTCATTGAGCTATCGTCAACATCCTGATCCTGTTGTAATGAAAAATAGAATTGCAGATCAATTGGCGAGTTTGGGCTTTTATGAAATGATGAACAATTCATTGACCGCTTCATCGTATTACACAGAAGGTTATTGGAACAAAAGCAATGCTATTCGCATTAAAAATCCATTGAGTTCTGAGCTAGATGTGATGCGCCAAACGCTGTTGTTTGATGCCTTAAAAACAGTAGCGTATAACCAAAATAGAAAGTCTGAGAATTTAAGATTGGCTGAGTTTGGGAAAGTATATGCAGTAGTAGATGATAAGCGTGAAGAGCACGAAAACTTGTTGGTAACAATCAGTGGGAATCGTAGAGATGAAAGCTGGATGCAACCCACAGAAAAAACAACATTCTACCATTTAAAAGGTGCTGTAGAAGCCATCTTCCAAAACCTAGGATTGAATCAGTTTAGACTAGAGTGGAACGAAACACAACATAGTGCTTTCGATTATGGTTTAGACATCATTTTGAACAAAGAAGCGGTTGGAACACTTGGAAAAGTTTCGGTTGATTTAGCTTCTAAATTTGATGTGAAACAAGCTGTTTTTGCAGCAGAGCTGAACTGGACAACCATACTAAGTTGGACAAAACGCGTAAAAGTGAAATTCCAACCATTGCCAAAATACCCTTCAGTAAGAAGAGACTTGGCACTGTTGTTAGACAAGCACGTTGCGTTTAACGAAATTGAAACCATTGCCGGAAAACAAGAGAAAAAATTGTTGAAAGCAGTCAATTTGTTTGATGTTTATGAAGGGAAAAACCTGGAAGAAGGGAAGAAATCTTATGCTGTAAGTTTCACCTTTCAAGATGAAAACAAAACCCTTACCGATCAGCAAATTGATAAAGTAATGACCAAGTTGGTAAAAGCATACGAACAAGAGTTGAATGCCGCTTTAAGGTAATTCAACAGCTACATATCGCATTTCGAGAACTAATTCCGAACACTTGTAAATGAACCTTTACATTTGTTCGGAATTTTTTTGTGCACATTATGAAAAGTTATTTCTACTTCCTCCTTTTTGGAACAGTCTTGTTATCATCGAGCTGTGCTTCCATTTTAAACTCAAAATACCAGCGTGTTACTGTACTGAAACAGGATAGCACGGCATTTTATTTTGACGGAAAAAAGCCTCAGGAAGAGAACGGTCGTTATCTCATTGAAAGAAACTATAATGGCCATCAAATAGAATTAAGAAGAGAAGGGTATAAAACAGAATATACGGTTCAGGGCTATCATAAAGCTTCAACGTTAAAGTATATGAGCCTTTTACTTGTTTTGCCTTATTTCTACGATTTTGGCAATAAAGCCTATAAGTATCCTTCCGTTTGGGATTATTCTGATATAACGCTAAAAGAGTGGCCTGTTAGAGAAGAAGACGAGAAAGAAATACAATTGAATAAAGTAGACCTGAACGTAAATGCTGAAAATTACACGTTTAGAGAGTTTAGAAATTTTCAATCCTACCTTTCAAGAAAAGATGTTGCCCCTGTTATCAATAGCAATGAAGGAGATAGTCTGGTGGTGGAGAATACTCAGTTTCAGGATATTTTAAATGAAATTTTAGCCGAAAAAGGATACATTGATACAACCCGTAGAATATTAAAGAACAGTTACATCAATAACATGAAAATCAATGCTACGGTTGAAAAGGTAAACATTGATTTGATCAATAAAACAGCGGTGAAGTCTTGGGTGTTAAACCCTTCTGTAAAGCATGATCTAACTGTAAAATGGGAAGTGTTAGACTATTATGATAACGTTGAGTTTGAAATGACTACCGATTGTGAATCTGGTGTTTTTACCGCAACATATTATGGGTATGAGAATGTAGTTTTAGAGTCTTTCAAAGATGCAATTGAAGATGGATTGATTGATTTTCTTAACAATGAAGAAGTCCATAAATTATTAAAAGACAGAAGTCAACTGGATGTAGAATCTGCTTTTGAGCCTATTACTCTGATTACCAACAATGAATTTGTTACCACTTTACCAGAAAGCATTAAATCTTCCGTAACCATTTTTAGGGGAGATGACAAAGGACACGGTAGTGGGTTTATTGTGAGCAATGACGGTTACATTGTGACCAATTATCATGTTGTAGCACGTAGCGGAGATAGCTTATCTGTAATGCTGAGCAATGGCGAGAAACACAAAGGTGTTGTTGTGAGAGAAAGTAAGGTGTATGATTTGGCACTGGTGAAAATCGAAAAAGACAGTTTACGTCCGATTAAAATTAGCGACAAGGATATTGAAATAGCCGAAGATGTTTATGCAGTAGGAACACCTACAGCCGAAGATTTAGGACAAACCATTACGAAAGGAATTGTTTCTGCCCGGAGAAAACGCGATGGAGGAACAGAGCTTATTCAAACAGATGCTTCGGTGAATGCGGGGAATAGTGGAGGAGCATTGTTGAACAAAGAGGGAGTTGTTATTGGAGTGGTGAGTTCTAAAGTAAATGGGATAGGCATTGAAGGAATCGCTTTTGGAATTCCATCTAAAACACTCTTTGAAAAACTAAAGTTAACGTATTAATTACTGGCGAAGAATGAACTTCCCAGCCGCAACAATTGAGGTTTCACTGATTCCAACAAAGTAGTAAAGGCCGTTTCTCAAGTGAGAAAAATCATGCTGTAGCTTTTTTTGTCCTCCGGTTGAAAAGCGTTCAACAAGTTTTCCGTCAACGGAATAAACCTGAATAGTGTTGGGCGTCTTTTTCTCAAACTCAAAGTTGATCTTTCCATTTGTAGGGTTAGGATAAATGTTGAAAAAGGCCTCTTCGTTTTGAGGTGAAGCATTGCTCAATACGGTTGAATCAATATTCGCGAAAGCATATTGTCCAGGATGAAGGTCAAAGATTTCTACAATGCCAAATTGATTCGTAGCCGATCCTAGTGTGTTTTTTTGGTAATTGTTATACTCAACCCAATCGTCAGCTGCATTTTCTCGATACACTAAAATGAGTGCATCTTCACTGATTTTTACCAAAGACGAATCCAGTTGAACACTGGTGCTTCGGCCATCGTAAAACAAACTGCTGCTAGCATTGAAATTATCCGATAGAATTCCTGAAACTTCCCAATAATGGTCGCCCAAACGATAGGGTTTTTCTTCCCAGTTTTTTACAGGATCTGGTTGCGTATAGTGGTGTTCAACACGAATCAATGAAGAATCACCGGCTTCGGTTACGGTAATGTTCATATCAGAATAACCAGAAAGCGTATTTTGCCCGGAAACTGTTTCGAAAATATCTGTAGTAGCGTAAACCAACTGATGAGTTGGGTTTAAGGTAATCCATTCCGGCTCAAAATCTAACGCGACATCAACCGAAGAATAGTGTCCGGAAACCATTACAGTGTCTAATACAAAAGAAAAATCAGATTGATAAAAACCTACCTCAAGTGGTACATTTTCATGAAGTGTTGATTTTCCAAACAGCTTCTGTTCAATAAATAATTGTACGGAATAAGTACTTCCATTTTGGTTCACTTGAAAAGAGTCTAACTCAAAATCGTTCCAGCCTCCTGAAAAAACCCAATCGTTAAAGAAACTGCCCATATTCATTGAAGTATTCGCAGATAAATAATCGCGAAATTGTTCACTGTTCATGGTTTGGTAAGCACGAGATTGAAGAAATCCGGTTATGCCGGTGAAAAATTCATCATCACCAAGATATCCTCTCATGTTGTGTGCTACTAATGAACCTTTGTCATAAACATGTGTGCCGTATGTATATTCATGAGGAACACCACTTACTGCTCTAAATCCACCTTCATCACGATGTGCATTGCGCAAGACAGCATAATGGGTAGCATCCAATGCTGCTGTGTATGTTGCTCTATCGTATACATTCTCTAGAAACCACATTTCAGAAAAAGAAGCCCAACCTTCGTTGAGCCACATATCACCAGCAGTTTCACACGTTGCAAAATCTCCCCACCAATGATGCGCTAGTTCATGCGCCATTAACGTTTCAGAACCTGTTGTTCCGTTAGCAGCATAAATAGGGTAAGCAATGTTTGTCGCATGTTCCATTGCCCCAGCATTAAAAGGAACTAATGAATACCCAACTTTACTAAAAGGGTGTGTGCCATAGCCATTTTCATAAGCAGAAATAGCATTGTTCAAATGCACAAAAGATTGCTTCATAGCTGATGTGTCTGAAGCTGTTGCGTAAAGTGTAATTGGAATATTGTTTTGAATACCGGTGTGATTCATGTGAACCGTTTCGTAAGAACCAACTGCTACGCAAGCCAAATAAGTAGGAATAGCTTGCTGCATTTGCCAATGACGTAGTGTGTGCCCTGATCCCAGTACTGTTTCACTAATTAAATCACCATTACAAGTAGCAACTTTCCCACTACCGGTTTCAATGTGAAAATCATAAGTAGCACGTTCCGTAAAATTATCAAAACAAGGATGCCAAACCCTTCCGTAATTGTGTGGATTCGCAATGAATCCAACGCCTAGGTTAAAAGCATATTCATTGTTAAAGTAAAAGCCACCCCATTGAGCATCTGTAGCCGGTTGACCATGATAATGGACTTCAATTTCCAGCGTATCATTTTGAAGAAGAGCATTCGTCAATTGAATGTTCAACAATGTGTCATTGTATGTGTAATTCAATAGCGCATTTTGAATGCTAACAGAATCTACAGTCAGAGCGAGTAAATCTAAAGGAACAGCCTGAATAGAACTGGTTTTAGGAGTTAAACGAACAACTGTCTTTCCACTAATCTCCTGACTTTGTAAATCAGAAATGTCTAAATGAATAGCGTAATGGAGAATATCGATAGAATCGCTACGCTCGTTGCCTGTGCTTTCAATACCTCTTTGCTGAAACCATGTTTGATTTTGTTTGCTTGCCCTGCACGAAAAATCACTTGAGAAATCTTGTGCAACAACAAGTGTAGAAATAGAGATCAGTAAAAAGGTTATGAAAGTTTTCATGGCTCAAATCGTTGTCGAACTACTTCGTATAAAATTACCCCGGTGGCTACAGATACATTCAAAGAAGAAATGGTTCCGTACATGGGTATCTTCACATTGGTATCTGCTTTAGTCATCAAATCAGGAGAAATACCGGTTTCTTCATTTCCCATAACAATTACTGTTGGAACTGAAAAATCACAGTCATAGATGTGGTTTTCGGTTTTCTCTGTACATCCTACAACTTGAAAACCGCTATTTTGTAAAAACGAAGCGGCACGAACCAAACTGTGTTCTTTACAAACCGGAACGTTGAATAAAGCTCCTGCAGATGTTTTTACAGCATCAGCATTAATACTTGCAGATCCTTTATGTGGAATAATAATAGCATCAACTCCAGAGCATTCTGCCGTACGGACAATAGCACCAAAGTTGCGCACATCGGTAACACTATCTAGCATTAAAAACAAAGGTGTTTTTCCGCTTTCAAATGACGATTGAATTTGTTCTCCTAAATCGTGAAACGCAATAGGCGATATAAATGCTGTTACCCCTTGATGGTTTTTACGGGTTAAGCGATTGAGCTTTTCAATAGGAACGGAGAAATAAGAGATTCCATTTGCTTTTAAAGCATCCCTTAACTCATGCCAAAGCTCACTTTGAAGCCCTTTCTGAACAAAAATTTTGTCTAATGTTTTTCCGGCTTCAATGGCTTCTAATACAGGTCTTATACCGTAAATAAGGTTGTCGTAATCTTTATCTTTCAACTTGCTATGTATGTTTAATAATCTAAACTGGTAACTCTTCCTTGCCTCCAACTGTCAACGGCTCTATACCATTGGTTTTTATAAATGGGTGAGCGTTTGAGCGTATAATCTCTGTCAGAGAAAGGATTGTCTACTTTTATAAAATTGAAGGTGACAGATAAGTAGTTGTTTTCTTCTCCATAAACCCAGCTTTCTGCGCTAGATGATTTATAGACAATGTCTGGAGGACCAAAAACGATGTATACAATTCCTCGGTCTGTTTTCCAGCCTTCCTTGTGACAAGAGAAAAAGATATTGGCATTTTGAACCCGGTTATAATACGCTTTAATCAGTTCCCGAGCCCGATCTGGATTGTTGGCAATGCGCAGCCAAAATTTGTCCAAAGCTTCTTTTTGATCTGCAGCATCCATTAAATCCTCAAACTCATTTTTACTGGTGACAAAACGCAATGCCGAAACCATTTCATAAGGAGTGTTAATTTTAGGAAAACCATCATTGTAATGGAATAGCGTAAAACCTTCTCGTTTGTTAGGGTCTACTTGAATGTGATAAAACCCCTCAACAGTTGTTTTAAAAGAAAAATACCCTTCATTAGAAATCGAAACATCGAATTCGTTGTCTGTGAGGTAGTCAAATTGCTTAGGGTTATAGACTACAAATGGAGGAGGAGCAATGTCAAAATCGCGGTTGTAATACTTGATGTGCAATGAACTGATACTTTCATTACTATACATAATGTGAATTTCTTCGTTGTCGTAAAACCAATCTCTAAAAATAGGCGTGTTGGTTTCCGGATCAACAGCTAAGAAGTTTTGGCGGTTGTCATGACTGGTCTTATCTATGGTAATGTAATAGTCAAATGTTTCGTCTTGATAGACATCAGTAATTTGTACCATTAAAGCATTGTAAGCCCCATAATTTACAGGGATATTAAATTTACCATAGATCAAATGTTGATCAAGCTGATTGGAAAAATCTTCAATTTGCATTGATCCGCTATCAACCAATTCATGGTCGTCATAAGACTTAAACAGCATGTACTGAATCTTAGCTTTGGCGCTGTAAATTCCATTTTCAGCAGAACTTTGTCGAGCGTACGTCAATTTTTTTGTGTCAATTTGGAAGTGTACTGTAGACTCCTTTTCACTATTATGGTAGACCAAAAAATCTGTCTGTAGTTTTTCATTTCCAGTTTTATAAACTTCAGAAAGGTTTCTTCTACTGATCTGCTGAGTAGAGCTACAGCTCCACAGAAAAAGAGATAAAAAGGAAATGAAGAACAGATAATGACGCATATTTCTTTTTTGCATGGTATTATTTTTCAAGCGCTTCATCAGTATCGTTAACGGATAATTTTCGTTGAGTTTTAGCTCCGAGTTCACTCATTTTTTGTGCGGTACGGATTACATTACCTTTTCCGGTATATAGTCGCTTAAAGGCAGATTTGTAGTTTCCGTGCATTTTTTCAAAATCCAGATCAATTTTTTGGAGTTCATCCATGGTACGTGCCAATTTATCGTGAATGTCTCCGCCTAAGCGAGCAATTTCCATCACGTTTTGGTTTTGACGTTCGTGTTTCCAAATACTGGCGATGGTACGCAAGGTAGCCAATAATGTAGAAGGACTCACAATCACAATACGCTTTTCCCAAGCAAAACTGAACAATTCATTGTCGTGTTGAACAGCCAGACTAAAGGCAGATTCGATGGGCATAAAAAGGAGTACAAAATCTGGCGCATTGATGCCCACACCGGTCTGGTAATTTTTAGAACTTAAATCTTTAACATGATTTTTAACAGAAGTTAAATGCGCTTTTAGAGCAAGTTCACGCTGTTGTTCATCAGAAGAATTAACAAAACTTTCATAGGCGGTAAGAGACACTTTAGCATCTACAATAACGTGCTTGTTGTCGGGCAATTGAATTACAACATCAGGTCGGATAACATTGCCTTCTTCATTTTCAGTGGAGTATTGAGTGTCGTATTCTTGCCCTTTGATTAGCCCAGATCGCTCTAAGACACGCTCAAGTATAATCTCGCCCCAGTTTCCTTGTTTTTTACTGTCGTTTTTAAGCGCATTGGTTAAGTTTTCAGCATCTGTACTTAGTTTCTGACTAAGGTCAAACAAATTTTTAATCTCAGCTTTTAAACTGGCTTTGTCACGAAACTCTTTGTCAAAAGCTTCATGTACTTTCTTTTCAAATTTGTCGATTTGATCTTTAAATGGAAACAGAATTTCTCCCAATCTTTTTTGATTGGTTTCACTCAATTCTGTAGTGTTCTTTTTCAAGAGCTGAGTGGCAATTAACTCAAATTCTTTAGTGAACTTTTCTTTGATTTCTTCTAGTTCCTTCTTTTGCTGTTCTAGCGCAGCATTGTTGGTTTTAAACTCAGCAATAGCGTTACTTAAAGAACGGTTTTCCAAAATGAGAGATTCATTCTTGTCTGTAAGTTCTTTAATGCGCTGTCTTTGTTCACTAAAATTTTCTTTGGCGTTTTCTAGACGTTGCTCAATAACAGCAGCATTCTTTTCTGCATCGTTTTTAAGTTCATCTGCTTTTTTTAGCTCAGACTTTAATTGATGCACCTCTTGTTGAACGGCTTGAAGCAACTGTTGATCTTGCTGATTGGTTTCATAATCAACGGGTTTTCGCTTCCCTAAAAAGAAACCGATAACAATACCCAAAACAACTCCAACACCTAAAAAAACAATCTCCATAATGCTACTCCTAGTGAACAGACCAAATTACGCTGTTAGAACAAACTGGCAAAGCCAAAATGGATTTTACCGGAACGGAATTCAATTGGATTATTAAATTGTTTGCCCAACGCATAAAACAACGAAAAAACTCCTGCATTGGTTTGAAAAGAAAGACCAGCTCCAAAACCAAAGGGAGTGTCAGAAGTATATTCCGTTACTGTTTTTCGTTCATACCAAGCGTAATCAAAAAAAGCAGCGAGGTACGAGTTCTTTTCCAATAGATAGCGAAACTCAATAGAAGGTATAGCATACGAAGAAGCAAAAATGGCTTGCTCGTCAAAACCTCTTAACGTTTTTAAGCCGCCTATTAGGTAAAGTTCATTGGTAAAAAGCTGGTCGTTTTCAATATGAGCAGCTTGTGCTCTCAATTTCAAAGTAGTTTGAGGAAATAAGGGGATGTAATAACTTATATCAGTTTCAATATTAAATTGAGTAGAAACTAATTCTAAGGTGTCGTATTGAAGATTTTCATAGGTAGATTCAGGAATAATCTCTTTTTCACCAACACTAAAAGAAGCGTCAAAACTTATTCCTTTTGTAGGGTTGTAACGATAGTCAAGATGAGTTGCATGGTAGCCAAGTCCGTATGATGTGCGTTTAGTACTGGAGTTAGCAGGTAAATCTTCATAGTTTTCAAACCCTTCGGTTGAAATAAGGTTACTGGTTTGGTTTTCAATAAACCCTTCAATGTAATTGCCTCGTTTGAAATAATATTGAATAGCACCTTCGAGTGTTACATTATTATACGTGGTGTCTCTTCTGTAGATGTTTAGATCACCTTGAACCCCCAATGGCGTTCTAAAAAGGTATGGGATAGAAAGGCTAACAGCCAACTCTTGTGTTCCTGAATCAATGCGACTCCAGTTAAGGCTTAATTCTTCTCCTGCTCGCAGTACATTCTTTAAATCGAGGTCCACATCTCCTGTAATGGTTATTCTTCCCGTTTCATCATCAGGTTGAAAGCCAATAACCCCATTAAATGAACTGGCTTGTTCTTTGGTAAGAAATAGTTCCAACCTAGCCTTGTCTTCTGTGAATAAAATTTCTGCCGATCCTGTCTCCTTTACAAAAGGTATTTCAGCAATACGATTACTGATTTCTTCAAATTTCTGTTCGCTATAAGGTTGGTTAGGTTTAATACCAATGTAGCTTTGGATATAGTTGTCTGAAATGTTAGCATCGCCAGAAATAACAATGGTATCAATAATTATAAAAGGCCCTGTTTCAACAGCTATGTTTGCAGAGATACCATCCGAATTAAAAACGGTACTGTCTAACCGAATGGAAGCAAATGGATAACCATTGTTTTCATAGTAATCCATTAGAGCACTAAAAAGCTGATTTAATTTGTAGGGTTCAAATTTTCGGTTGTTGTATAATCGATCTCTAAAGCCAATTTTGGATAAAACACCTTCGTCTACTTTTCCGGGATTTAATTGAGCCCAGCTGTACTGTTCACCAGTATAAAGAAATGCAGTAACAACATGGGTAGAACTATCAATATGAATAGAGTCAATGTTGGCTGTTAAAAAACCCTCACGGATAAGTTCTGCTTGAATTTCCTTTAAACGATCAGCTATTTTTTTTACAGAAGAGTAAGACCTTTTTTTGATTTGCTGTTCAAATAAAGAAGAGTTGCTGTTGTTGATTACCTCTAAGGTAAATACTGTTTTTTGACCAAATGTTAATTGGAAAAGGAAGAAAATAAAAAACAGCCAAATCCATTTCATATACAGAATAACGAACCTTTTTCCAAATAGTTATGGCAATTGCCATTGAATAGGAGATATGTGGTGTTCATTGAGGTAAGCATTGGCTTTAGAGAAATGACTACAACCAAAAAAACCATTATAGGCACTGAAAGGAGAAGGGTGTGCTGCTTTCAGAATAAGGTGTTTAGAATCGTCAATTAACCATGCTTTTTTCTTAGCAAAACCACCCCATAGCATAAAAACCACATTTTTTTTATGGTCTGAAATTGCTTTAATGGCAGCATCTGTAAAAGTCTGCCAGCCAATATTAGCATGAGAAGCAGGGGTTTGTTTTCGAACAGTAAGTGATGCATTTAACAATAGAACACCTTGCTGTGCCCAAGAGATCAAATTTCCACTTTTTGTGGGGTGAGTATGAACATCTGCTTCAAGCTCTTTTAAAACATTTTTTAAAGAAGGCGGTTGAGTAATGCCATCAGGAACACTAAAACTTAGACCATGAGCCTGTCCCGGACCATGATAAGGGTCTTGTCCAAGTATAACTACCTTAACTTGGTCAAAAGGTGTGGTATTAAAAGCATTAAAGATTTCATTCCCTTTGGGGTAGATTGTGTATTCTTTTTTTTCTTGAAGAAGGGTTGCCTTGATTTGTTGAAAATAATCAGCTTCAAATTCAGGCTTCAAAACCTCGTACCAAGATGCTTCTATTTGGGGTTTAACTGCTGTTGCCATTCTGGCAAATCTATAGGAAAACACTAATTTGTTTAGAAAACCGTTGATAAAAAAATGGTTGAGTTGTGAACTAAAGTTGTGTTTTAGGGTTTCAACTGATACATTTGTTCATGTGTTATAGATGAAAAACGTTTTATAATGAAAAGAATTACACAAATAGCTCTTATCGGTTTAGTATTAGTATTGTCAATAGCTTCTTGCACTTCTCACCAGAAATGTGCGGCTTATGGTAAAGTTGATACTCCGGTACAGAATAATAATGTTGGCTCTTAATGTCAATCTGGAAAGAGCTTACAAATATTGAACAATTTGCTACTTTGGTAGACGAATCTCAGAAGCACGGAAGTGCTTTTGTTATTTTTAAGCATAGTACGCGTTGTTCTATTTCCTCAATGGCAAAAAGACGTGTTGATGATAAATGGGATATCACAGATCTTCCACTTTATTATCTCGATCTAATTCAATACAGAGATGTATCAAATTACATTGAACAGTCATTGAATGTAGAGCACCAGTCTCCACAACTAATTTTAGTCAAAAATGGGAAAGCAATATATGATGCTTCTCATATGTCAATTTCAATTGACAAACTGAAACAT
>CERC01066718.1_pt1 | contig 15051 bp, 12 predicted proteins | sample 530921 | NCBI WGS metagenome assembly CERC01 (sample SAMEA2621099, study PRJEB7988) | marine metagenome | isolation source: saline water (ENVO:00002010), including
GCAAGCCGATATTCTCGCTGGTGGTATTTCAGGCACATTAGATCTAAAAACTCGCCGCCCATTCAACTTAGAACAAGGCACGACTTTTTCATTTACAGGCGAAGCGACACGCGGCAGCTTATCAGAAGAAACCGATCCTAAATTAGTGGCATTTGCGGGCTATAACAATGACAAATTTGGTATTATTTTCACTGCCGCTTATGATGAAAGTACACTTGCTAACTACCGTAATGGCACGATTTTAACCTCCAACGAGATTCAAAATGAAACCTCACGAGATTTCAATGGTGATGGAGACTTAAACGACAGTTACTACAGCCAACGTTTTTATGGCGTAATGCACCGAGAAACCGAACGAGATCGCCTCGGCTTAAACACCACTGTGCAATATCAGTTGTCTGATTCACTGACTTTTACCGGTGATATATTCTATACCGACATGGATGATGCGGATCGCAAGCAAGGGATGATGGTCGATAATGCCCGCGGCGAAATTTGGGCTTATTCAGATAACTTTATACCACGCCTCGACAACGACCGTGGTGGGCAAATTTACACTGTTAACAACGCCACATTAGAAGCACGACGTGTCAGTGCTTATTCAGAAAGCTTAACCAATGATCGTGAATCAACTAACGCAAGCTTACTCTTTGAATACCAAGGAGATGGCCCTCTTTCAGGTGAGTTCAGATACATACATGGTAGTGCCGAGCGCGGTCATACCGAAAATGTAGCGCATGGTTATTTAACCTCTGGCGCACAACATGGCCTACTTAGGAACGACGGCACAGGTGCAACACCGGTTAACCCAAATGGTGTTGGCCCAGATCCTGTCATGGTTGACTTCTCTCGTACTGGCGAGTACATCACCCTAGGTTTTGAGGAAGGCTTTGGCAGCGATATCAATCAATATAACCTAGTATCAACTTACTCAGAAAATAACTTCGAAGAAGAAGCAACGCTTGATGTTGCTAGACTTGATGGCCGTTATGAATTTTCAACAGACCACCTCACTAACGTCGATTTTGGATTACGGGCATCAAAACGCGATGTCGAGCGGGAAACGTATATTTTAGTGGCACCATTTACATCTGGTGATATTACCGCTGATGTCATGTGGAAAGACTCTGGGGCCTCTTTAGGCGATACCAATGGCGATGGTGAAAACAGCGTTGCGGGTGGTGATTTAACGATTGGTCATCCCAACTATTTTAGTGATTTACCAGACGGCTGGGTAAACCAAATAAATGACTTTGGACCAGGTGGTGTAGGACAAGGGTTTTATCTTATCGATCCGAAGGTAATGGATGACCCTATGGCATTCCAAAATGCTATTTACCCAGGCAATAAACGACTGGCTAACCCATCACGCACTTACAAAGTAAAAGAGCAAACCCAATCAGCTTACTTTAAATTTAATTTTGCAGGTGAGTTGGCTGAGATGAGTTACACCGCAAATATTGGTGCGCAATACATCAAAACAGAACTCGACATGTTACAAAACCAACTCGGTTCAGCACGTCCATGTTCATTATGTACCGCCAGTGAAAAAACAGGTGAAAAATGGTTAAGTCGTGATTATTCAGACTTCTTACCATCAATGAACTTTAATTTAAACCTCACTGAAGATTTCATTCTACGTGCTGGTTACGGCAAAACAATGACAACGCTGGACATTGGTAAACTTGCAGGCGGCATCAGTGTTGGTCGTACTCGTGCTGGTGATATCCTCGCAGCTGAACTCGGTGTGAGCCCAGACTTACTCGTTGCGGTACAAGGCACGCAAAATGGTAATCCAGACTTAGAGCCTTGGCGCGCAACTAACTATAACTTATCTGCCGAGTGGTATTTTAATGAAAGTGGCTTATTAAGTATTTCTGCTTTCTTAATGGATATAGAATCATTTGTCGAAAGTGGCACTGTAATGCTAGGTCTGCCAGACATTGACGGCGTAATTCGTCGCGAAGTACCTGTAACGACCGAAATTAATGGCGAAGGTGGTGAAATCAAAGGCTTTGAAGTTACCTATCAACAAGCATTCGACTTCTTACCAGAACCTTTTGATGGTTTAGGTACATCTCTAAACTTTACCTATGCCCCAAGTGACAGCGCTAACGTCGATGTTTACGGTAAGAGCTTACCAATTCAAGACAACTCTGAAAAATCAGCTAATGCTGTTTTATGGTATGAAAAAGGCCCATTACAACTTCGCTTAGCTGCAAACTATCGTAGTGATCGTCTCGATAGCTTAAGCTCCGCTATGGGCGAAGGCGTGGTGCCATTTTGGACTAAAAGTACACTGTATTATGACATGTATGCTGGTTATGAATTTGCAGAAGACACGAGCATTTATACGTCAATCAGCAATTTAACCGAAGAAAAAGAAGATATATACGCCCAGTGGTCAGATAATGTGATCACTCAAAATATCTTTGAGCGTCGTATTACGCTAGGTATTCGTACACGCTTTTAAGCGTTAACTAAATTTGGCTCACTTCTGCCCAAGTGATAAAAGACTCACTTAGTCTTTTTAATGAACAACGCGCCGCGTGGTTTAGCCAAATACAAAACCAGTACAGACTCCCCCTTGGTTCTGTACTGGTTTTCTCGTTGTTACTGTATGAATATGTTAATATTATAAGCCTAACCAGTTCTACCTAGGCTATGTGATGACATCTCGTTTTTTTAACTCTATGCCGTGTGCTTCTGTATTACTATGCTCAGCTCTTTTTTTACAAGGCTGCCAAGAGCAACCTAAAAGTAACAATATCAAAGTCGATGGTGGATTAATCCAAGGACAGCAACAAGGTCGCGTAATAACTTATAAAGGCATTCCTTATGCAGCTCCCCCTGTCGGTGATTTACGCTGGCGAGCACCGCAGCCTGTGCCAAAATGGCAAGATGTGAAAGTGCTTAGCAATTACGCCCCTGACTGTATGCAAAAACCATTTGCTGGCGATGCTGCACCGCTTACAACAACGCCATCGGAAGACTGCCTTTATTTAAATGTATTTAAACCCACTAAACACAGCGATACTCCTTACCCTGTTGTAGTATGGATACACGGTGGTGGCTTTGTAAATGGTGGCGCATCTCCCGCTGTTTACTCAGGCGAAAGCTTTGCTAAACAAGGCGTTATTTTTGTTAGCTTTAATTATCGATTAGGCCGATTTGGCTTTTTTGCCCACCCTGCTCTTACTCGTTTTGAAAACGATGCACTGGGCAACTACGCATTAATGGATCAAATTGCCGCCCTTGAGTGGGTAAAACAAAATATCGCTCAATTTGGTGGTGATGCTTCTAAAGTGACACTTATGGGTGAATCTGCTGGTGGCGCATCGGTGCATGCAATGATGCAAACCCCTGCTGCCAATGGCTTATTCCAACAAGCGATTATTATGTCAGCCGGCGGACGAGAGCTATTTAAGCAGTTGCCGCTTAAGAGTGATGACAACACTGTATTAAGTGCCGAAAAAACTGGCGAAAACTTTGCCAAGCAACACACCATTTTAGGCAGTGATGAAAATGCCCTTGCGGCGCTACGTGAATTATCTGCCGAAGACGTGGTTGATAACCTCAATCTGAGCACATTAAACCGACAAAATAATGATCAGTCTACTTACGTTGGCGGGCCAATTATTGATGGCACAATCATCAATTCGGCCACTGAAGCGCGCTTGAGTAAAGGCACATTTAGCCATGTTGCAACCATGGTTGGCACCACAGATATGGATTTAGGCTTTGCTAATTTTGCTTCAAAAGAGTCACTGTTCGCAAGCTTTGCTCCGCACAGTACACAAGCAAAAATGACTTACGATGCAAATGGCAAAACACCATTACCTTTACTCAATTACCAAGTAGGTCAAGATGCTTTAATGCAAGAGCCAGCAAGGTTCGTTGCAAAACGTGTGACAGATATGGGTAAAAATGCCTTTTTATATCGTTTTGGTTATGTTGCACAAACCTTAGATAAACCTGGTGCAGAGCACGCCAGCGAAATCCCGTACTTTTTTAATACTGTGGCAGCTAAATATGGGCATGTCACCACCGAGCAAGATAAGCAAGCCGCTAAAATAATGCACCGTTATGTGACTAATTTTATTAAATTAGGCACACCAAATGGCCCAAGTTTACCAACATGGCAAGCATATAAAAATGATGAATCTTTTATACTGCAAATGAGCAAGTCTGGGACTGCAGAATTTTTACCTGATCCCTTACAAGCGCGCTTAAACATCACAGCAACAAAAGCTGAACAGCAGTAATATAAAATAAATAAGACGCTTAATATAAGCGCCTTATTTTTTACCCTTGCTGCTGCACATACTCAAGCGCAGTCATCTTGTGGTAGGTTACATTAGGATGAAATACGTGAGTAGGATCGGGGTCAACCACGTCAATTGGTGTGCCTTGGCTGCGCGCAATATCAAGTGCCATTTGCGTAATATTGACGCTAAACGAGGTGCCGATAAACACGATTTTATCGGCATCGAGCATGCGCTGTTGCGCCTCAGAAATTCGATAAAGTTCAGTGTAGTATTCATCAAATAACAATACGTAAGGCTTAAACGATTCGTTAAGCTTGGGGCTTTCATTACTGATATTGAACACCTCAAGCAATGAGTTGTGTAGATTGTCTTCGTTGACCTTATCCCACGGTGCGTTAAACGCCATTGCATCGTCACCTTGGTGGTGAAACAGTGTCATTTGATCTAAGCGACCATGAATAGCAATAAAATCGGTGTTACCTGCTTTGCCATCAAGACCATCTATATTTTGCGTAATGAGATTTTTATCACTCAACCAATGATGTACCTCATTGGGACCGTGATGCCGATACGTTGCAAAACGATGATAGTACCAAGCTAGAAACTCGCGGGGATTGTTTTCGTACATAGCACGGGTTGCCATTTCCATCGGCGTGTAATTTTTGCTACCAATGGTCCAAAAGCCATCTTCGCCACGAAAGGTCGGTATACCGCTAGCGGCACTCACTCCCGCCCCAGTAATATAGAGTGTATTCATAAAGAAAGGGCCACCTTGTAACCAAGTGCATCGGCTGTCACTTGTTGATTATTGTCCATACCACCAAGACGATACAAACTTCCTTGGTGCTCTAATAAACCTCGATGATCCATGCTCGCAGTATCGGCTTTTGGCATCACTTGCCAACTGTTTTTATCAACATCAAAGCGCCAAACATGATCACTCGCTGGCGCTGGTTTACCGTCGTATCCCATGCCATTGTAGTTATATGGGTTATCAGAGCCGCCCATCATATAAATGTCGCCATTAAAACTGGTTGCAGCCATACGGTAATGGGCCACACCTGTTGGATGTGGCACGGTACGCCAATCTATTTTTAATGGGTTATTTGCATCAATCGTACCTTTTAAACACTGTGCAACCGCAGCAAAAGAACGACGCTTATCTGCATTCGCCTGTGTTTTTACACCATCACACACCAAAATTGTGTTACCACTAATTGCCGCCGCTTGGCCAAACACCGGTCGACCTAAAAAGGGCGAAGCCTGTTGCCATGTATCTGTTTGCGTATCATACACTTGTACAAGGTTAACATTGCCATCGTTATGCCAACCACTGACTAAATAGATATAACGCTGCTTATATGAAAGCGCCACACTGTCATCCACCGGCACAGGCATATTGGCAAGCTGCGTATATGAATTAGAGCGCACATCATAGCGATATACATCGGGTGTAGAGATTTCTTGATGATCAGCGCTAACGGTATAGCCACCAAATACATAGGCATGTTTACCAACGCCCACTGCGGTACTCGCTAAACGACCAGTAAGGGGCAATGTACTTGGCACCGCTTTAGCCGCTTGCCACGCGTTATCGCCCACTTTGAGTACCCATACTTTATTGTGAACATCATTGTGTGCTTTGCCTGCCCCCAAGCCCATAAAGCTTAAAAAGTAGGCGTGTTCATCAATAACAACTTTGGCTACAGCGTTGTTGGCAACGGGCTCAGGTAAGGCGGGTATGGTTGCAAGTGCAACAGAAAATAGCAGGCTCATAAAATAAATAGATAACTTAACACATCGCTTAAGAATACCACTTTATGAGCCTGAAGAAAGGCTCGTTATTAGTAAGCAATACTAATGCGTTGATTTAAATGTGCTGCCGACTGTGCTTCATCAAGCATTGCTTTTGCATAATCGGTGACTGATATTTTGCTTTCGCCGTTTGCATCAGTAAAAAAGCTATCGCCACCGACACGGTATGGACCTTCTGACTCACCAGGGTAAATAACCGCAGCGGGTGAAACAAATGTCCATGGTGTATCTGTTGTTGATGCTCTAAATACATCAAGTGCCTCACCTTGAGCAATGGCTTCTGCTTTGTATTCAGCAGGAAAATCAGGGCTTGATACCAGTGTTACACCGGTTGCCACTTCTAAGCTACCAGCACCGCCCACCCATAAAATGCGTGTGCCAGTACCTGCAAGCGCGTTTAGTAATTGCTTTGCTGTGTTTGCCACAATTTCATGGTTACCTAAAGCACGACCCCCAATTGCAGCAATAACAACATCGCTCCCCGCTGCTGCGCTTGCGATATTATCGTTTGTTAAATCAAATTCAGTCACAGTAACGTTATCTTGGGTTACTTTACCTGTGTCTCTAACTAATGCATTTACTTGATGCCCACGTGCGATTGCTTCTGAAGTAATGTGACTGCCAATCCAACCAGTTGCGCCAATAACTGCTAATTTCATGAGGAATGCTCCGTTGTTTGTTTCAATGATTGCAGTTTACTTGTTCACTAATTACTGATAAACACACTATATAGATACACATTGTTTCAGTTGAAGATATCAATGGACAAACTCAATTCAATTACTAGCTTTGTCGAAGTTGCCCGTACAGGCAGCTTTACTCAGGCCGCTGAACATTTAGGTTTAAGCCGATTACAAGTGTCTAGGCATATTCAAGATATTGAAAAGTGGCTAAATTTAAGATTGTTTCACCGTACAACACGCAAAGTGAGTTTAACAATTCAAGGAGAAGAAGCCCTTAGCTACTGCCAGCAAATACTAACTCAAGTGTCTGATTTACAAAGCCGTGCACACAGCCATAACAATGAATTGGTGGGGACTATTCGCGTTGCCTCCCCCATTGGGCTTGGCCAACATAAACTGTTTGATGCCATTGAAGTGTTTACCAAACGCCATCCACAGACGCGATTTGAGCTGTTACTTTCAGATAGTTTATCGCAGCTTGTTGATGACCGCGTTGATATCGCTTTGCGTTACATTCATCAGCCAGATGAAGGGCTCATTGCCCGCAAGCTCATGTATATCGCAACCGCTGTGTGTGCATCACACGATTATTTAGCTGCAAACCCACCAATTAATGAACCGAGTGACTTAACTGCACACAATTGCCTTATTCATAACAAACACAACATTTGGCAATTTCAACGCGGTGACAACACACAAAAAGTCACTGTTAAAGGCAACATTGTTGCCAACGATATGGGCGTACTTCTAAAAGCAGCAAAACAAGGCATGGGGGTTGCTCACCTACCTTGTGACCTTGCTAATGACTATTTGGCATCGGGAGAGCTTGTTAAAGTACTGCCAGAGCATACAACTATAGGCTCTCACTTATGGGCAGTGTATTTATCACGTAACTTCCAACAAAATGTGGTCAGAGCGTTCATCGACTTTTTAGCAGAGCACTGGCAACAGGATATCTTATAATCTAAATCTGCTGCAAATACGTATAGGCTATAAAAAGGAGCCGTAATGCAGCATTTAGATCATGAAATATCTCGTATTATAGAAATGGCGTGGGAAGACAGAACCCCATTCGAAGCGATAAACCGACAGTTTGGCTTAAATGAAAAAAGCGTTATCGCGTTAATGCGTGAGCAATTAACAAACTCAAGTTTTAAACTTTGGCGAAAACGCGTATCTGGGAGGCAAAGTAAACATATAAAACTTCGCCACCCTGATATTCTACGTGGTTATTGCAAAACTCAATATAAGCACAGGTAACATTATTTAAGTTGGTCAGCAAACTGACCAACAGCATCCACCACTTTTTGCGCGCCGTTTTGAATGTCACTCATCACTTTTCCAGATTCAGTTGCAAGGCTGTAACCTTGCTCAGCTTTACTTTTTCCTTGCTCAATTACCTCTACCGTATTTTGCGTCAGCGCTCTGTTTTGCTGTACAACATCAACTATCTCAACAGTCGCTTTCGAGGTACGCGAAGCTAACTGTCTTACTTCGTCGGCAACAACTGCAAAGCCCCTGCCTTGCTCACCCGCCCTTGCAGCCTCTATTGCTGCATTAAGCGCAAGTAAATTAGTTTGATCTGCGATACTGCTAATGCTTTGTACAATATTAGCTATATGCTGAGATTGCTTATCAAGTGCTGCTATTTCCGTTGCTGCTTGCTCCATTTTTTTTGCAAGTTCATCCATAACATTCACCATATCGCCTAACACCTCAGCCCCCTGATGAGCAATTTGGTCAGTTTCTGTCGAGGTACTATAGGCAATCTCAGCAGCTTGAGAGACTGCCATTTCACGATTAACTTGCTCTGTAATGACTGTTGCAAATTTTACGATTTTATAAAGCTCCCCTTGCTCACAAAAAACGGGGTTATAGCTTGCCTCAAGCCACACAGGTTCACCATATTTATTAATTCGTTTAAAGCGAGATGCAATAAACTCGCCCTTTTGAAGCTTTTTCCAAAAATCGGCGTAGTCTGCTGAGTTTGCCTCCTCGGGCTCGCAAAATATACTGTGATGCTTTCCCACTATTTCTTGTTTTGCGTAGCCCACACCTTGTAAAAACTGTTCATTCGCAGTAATTACATGGCCAGATAAATCAAACTCAATCACTGCCATTGAGCGATGAATCGCTTTTACTAAATCTTGGTTTTCTCTTGACATTTCTATAGTTCGGGTAAGTGCACTGGCATGCAAAGTGAACTGCTGGAACTGCTGCTGCCTATTAATAACGGGATGCAAAATAACCCGCAACCACGCCTGTTCATTGTGGGCATTTACAAGTTGTACAGCACCGACCCATGCCTCTTTATCATCAAGCGCTTTTTTAAAGCTCTGGTAATGACGGGTCGTTCTTGCCAGTTCAGGCACTAAACTAAGAAGTGATTTGCCTATCAGTTGATTTTTCTCATAACCTAGTTCAACGGTTGCTTGCTCATTCAGTGACAAGATATGTGCATTTTTATCTAGTTCTAAAGTAAGCATTTTACTATCGAGCGTATTTTTTACTTGTGAAACAGTAAACAACTCATCGTCTAATTCAGTAACTTTATTCTTTAATGATTGACTAAAAAACATGGGACTCTTCACGTTAAGGTAAGAAAAAAATACACCTTGGTCTGATGTATAGGCGCGCACATAGCAAAATAGTATATGCATGCTTACTTTAACGTATTTGTTACAGTAAAGTCCCTATTTTTGCGATAATAGGAAAATTCTTAAGACGAAATAAGAATTAACTTAACAATTTGAATATAAATGAGAAAAACACATCTTTAACTTGTTAGTTGATTAGCAAACTGCCCAACGGCATCGACAACCTCCTGCGCTCCTTGCTGAATATCTTCCATGACTTTTCCTGATTCATTCGCTAATACTTGCCCCTGTTCAGCCTTAACTTTACCTTGCTCTATCACTCGCACGGTATTTTGCGTAAGAGACTGATTGTCTTTTACGACATCAACAATTTCTTCTGTTGCTTTAGACGTACGAGACGCCAATTGCCTGACTTCATCAGCTACAACAGCAAAGCCACGCCCTTGCTCTCCGGCACGAGCAGCTTCAATCGCGGCATTTAACGCTAATAAATTGGTTTGTTCAGCAATACTACTAATACTTTGCACAATATTGGCTATTTGTTGTGATTGCTTATCAAGCGCTGCTATTTCCTGTGCAGCCTGTTCCATTTGCTGCGCAAGCTCATCCATCACAGCCATAGTGCTTTGTAAAACGTGTGCACCTTGTTTGGCGAGCTTGTCTGTTTCTGTTGAGGTGCCATAAGCAATTTCTGCTGCTTGAGAAATAGCATGCTCACGGTTCACTTGATCAGTAATGACAGTGGCAAACTTCATTACCTTATACAACTCACCAAAATCATTCGTAATAGGGTTATAAGACGCTTCAAGCCATACGTCATTGCCATAGCGGTCCACTCGTTTAAAACGCTCAGCAATAAATTCCCCCCGTCTGAGGCGCTGCCAAAATGCTTCATATTCTGCGGAGTTAGCGACCTCGGGCTCACAAAACATACTGTGATGTTTACCTACAATATCGTCTTTTTTATAACCCATAGCCGCTAAGAAAGGCTCATTTGCATTAAGCACAACCCCTTCTAGATCAAACTCAATAACGGCCATTGAACGGTAGATAGCATTAATAACATCCCGTTGCTCGCGAGAGCTGGCAATGGCATCAGTTAACACAGTGCCATAAATCGCAAAATAATCCAGCTCACCTTCTGCGGTATGAACTGGGTGAGCAATTAAACGTAACCATTCGAGCTTGCCATCGAATCGAGCTATTTGTAGATGACCGACGCCATGCTCTTGACAGTCAATTGCGCGTTTTAACGCTATAAATTGATCACTACTTTTAGATTGAGGTGTAACTATGTTTTCAAAAGGAGAGTTGATTAGCTGCTCAAGAGAGAAACCTAATTCATCTAGAAAGTTTTGGTTAATATAAGCCATATCCCCATCAGCATTAAGCCTAAGAACCAACATTTCTTCATCAATGCCTGCTGTTAGATCTTTAAGCGGGTAAAGCTCTGCTTTTAATGCTGCAATTTCAGCTTCTAAAGACTTACCAAACCACATAACACACCTTAATTAATAATAACGTATTGTTGTACCTAGAATTGTAGAACAATTAGCGCAAGCTGCTACTTTAAAATCATTAAAAAGAATAGGTGTACAATGCTAAGATGCTTGAGAAGTGAGTTTGACGTACTTATCAGCAAGTTCATCAAGTGATTCTCGATGATTTGGATCAGGTTTAATGCAATCGATTGGGCAAACACTCACGCAAGTCGGATTATCGTAATGGCCAACACACTCAGTGCATTTATTAGGATCGATTTGATAAATCTTCGCGCCCATGTAAATAGCCTCATTCGGACACTCAGGATCGCACATATCACAGTTAATACATTTGTTATTGATGAGTAATGCCATGACACACCTTTAAGCACGAAAATGAGTATTGCCATTAAAATCCAAATTATGGATTTCGGACGCGACGAAATTGCAGCCGCGTAATATAGATTGCAGCGAATGAAATTTCCTTGATCTAGATCAACCTTAGAAGTACCAAAGATTCTCTTCGACTGATGTTCTAGAAATACCGCGTCAGCGATTATTTACCGAGCTTAGTTGTTTGATGAGGGAGTAAGATGCTTTTTATGGAAGCTAAACAGATTTTAGTGCCTGCAACAGTTATTAGGAGGTAACTCGTTTCTGCCCCTAAACGAGTTAATGTAAATGCTCTAAAGGGCTGTTTTGAAAAATAACCAGATATTGAGTTTGGCTTAAAATAATAGTTAATTGATTTCCATCCTGTGTAGTATGCGCACATATTCAAGAAAATGAGCGACGAGCGCATTTTTTCTGAATATCTTTAGTACCAATAAAAAATTAGAATTGGCAATGCATTACGTTATTTGTTACTAATAGATTTATTAATACATGAGCGTGACATTGGCAGAAAGATGCGCGACGCGCGCACTATAAAATTGTTAGTTGCTTAGGGAGTACGAGTTGAATTTTGATGATTTAAAATCGTTCATCAAAACTGAAAATGATCAAGAGTTAAAGGTCATTTCGGATTCTTGGATAGTTAATAAGGGCATCAATTCCGAATTGAAGCCTTGGTTATCTAAAGAACAATTTAATCAAATTTTCTCAGATACGCATGAATATCAAAGTAATGATACAGTGTTTGTATTTGAGTCCTTTGAACGTATATATAAAGGTTCAGGTTTAACTAAAAGACTAAATGAAAGTATCGCTTTGAGCTGGGCTAACTTTGATGCCTTTCAAACTACTACTGATATTCTTTATTTCTATATGGTTCCAAAAAGTTTAAATTGGGTTTTATACGCAAACAGAGATTTTTGGCAATTTGCGAAAGGTAACTAATAAGCCATTGTAGTGCGGGACTTTTTAACCGTTAGCTTTCCTCACTGCGTTCGTTATTTTAGCCAACAATTAAAAGCCCCTGAATGGGGCGTTAGACGACAAGGGAAACACTGATGATTGATGAACCAGATTGGTCATTACATGCAATAAGTTCTGCGATATCTTCAAGGTTTCTAGAGCTTTACGCTTCGATAATGGTGCAGCAAAGTGTCATTGAATATGAACTACAAATATGTGTTGGGCAGCTTTTAAAACTTGACAATGAACGTCTTCAGATTCTCACCGCTGAATTATCTTATCGTCAGTTAGTTGCTCTTGTTTCTTCTTCCATGCTTAAATTTAGTGATCGAGATAGCGAAACATTTCGTGAGTTCAAATTCGCACTAGGCAAAATCGACGATTTCGAAAAAATAAGAAATGATTTGGCACATTCCATTTGGATGCATTCCCCAAATGGAATAAATCAACCTGGTGCCCAGAGGAAAAAAATTACAGCAAAAAGAAAATCCGGCGTTAGAGTAATAGAAGAAGTATATTCAGAAGAACAGTTAGAGACTGCGTGTAAACGAGGTAATTTTTACATTAAGGAGCTTCGTAAGCGGGTCAATGCTGTAGTCGTCTAACAATCACATTAAGTTGCTCGCTGGGACTCTGACACATTTATGTCCACAAACAAGTTATATACCTGCTTACTCATCCCAGTAAACCAGAATACATTGAGAAACGACTCAATGTATTCTAATAATAAGCGCTAGCCTTGAGAGAGAAGCCATTCTACAGCTGCGTCAAAACCTTTATCAGTTCCACTTACGCGATCTTGCAGGTTAAAAAATGACGTTTTAATCATAGGCAGGATACCTGTTTGCTCATATAACACGCGCTGGTTTGATAATTGTTTCATATTAGACAGTCCAAAGATAAAACCATTCGGTAACGATTTAATTAAACTACCCGATAGCATTCCTTGCGTTGCCTCTCCAATTAATGTCACTTTTTCTGATGTACTAAGCATCAAAGTTGCAAGCTCAGCAGCAGAAGCCGTTGTGTTACTTATCAGCACTACAACGGGTTTACCATAATTGTGTGCTGCGGGTGTGAGTGTTACAAACTGCTCAGGGGTAAACTGATTTCCGTAACGAGTACTTTTAATGTAGCCCGTTTGTGGGCTGGCAATAAAATACTCAGCGAGTGCCTTTGCTAAATAAGTATAGCCGCCACCGTTAAATCTTAAATCAATAATCACACCATCTGTTAATTCGAAATCAGCGATAACTTGCTTCATTGTACTGTGCAGTAAAGCAAGTGCTTCAGGGTGCTTATTCCCTTCGGTATAGTCGTTAAAGCTATCAATAAACAAATAACCTAACTTTTCGTGCGTCCCCCAAATAATGTGGTTGTTAGCTGCAAATGATAAAGTATCTGGGGATAAATTACTTAAAATAGCAGCCTGAATAAGGTTTTCACTCTCTTTGATGTACTCTGCTAAGGCACTATTTTGAGATATAGTTAACGGCGGCGTTAAATCATTTTTAGTAAGAAATTCGTTTCGTAAGCGCTCAAATAATATAGGCTTTTCTGACTGTCGATAAACGGCCACTTTATCGCCGTCTGAGATAAAAGCATGTCCATTTTGCAACGGCTTAATTGCCTCAGACATTATTTCGAATAACTCTGCTCTTGAGGTTTGCTCTGATACAGCCCACCTAGCCTGTTGAGCCACCTCGGTCCAATCCACCCCCACAGATTCAAAGCTATAATGGTATTGCGAAAAGGTTTGCAGAAATATCTCTAATGTCACTTCGGGGGAGTTGTTATCAATCCCTGATGTTAAATCAAAAATGTCATGGCGACATATTTCAGGCAGTTTTGATGATGATTCGTACTCAATGCCAAAGTCATTATCATCCATCGGCAAGCCTAGGTATGTTGGGCTGAATAGTTCGTTGTCTGCTATCTGATAACGGCTTAAAAACTCGCTTTTACTTAAGGTTTCAATTTTAGAAAGTAAACAGTAGTCAGGTGTAAACTCATAATGCATAACAGCATCTGCCACGATATGAAGTGCAGAGCCATAAGGCTCAGATACCCAATAACCTTGCTCGGGTTCAGACAGTCTACTTTCATCACACCCTCCCAATAAAAATAGAACAGGTAGTGCTAGTGTACCTAATTGACTCAGTTTCATAACATCCTCTTAATGCCAGTTTATCCAGTTCGTGATTAGCCATTAGAAATTTTACTTACGATAAGCTACAAATCTCATCGCTTCCATTTCATGGCTAAACGAACCAGTATTGATTAAATTGTCTGCATGATAATCAAATGGCGTAGTAGATATCGGGTCGTTATGTGTCGAAATAAGACAGTTTGTGACAGTGCTCGTTAAAACGTGTCAGGGTTTGTTCGCGGGTGCTTTTTCAACGTTGTCATGGTAAAGCCACACCATGCGGTCTAAAAACCAGCTTTTAGCTAAATAAGTTATTAAAACCCCATAAACACAGTGAGTAATATTAAAGCTATATGCCCCCCACAAACTTATGAAAACACCTACTGAAGCCGTTATTTTCAGAATCTGATACAGTCGTATTTGATGATGCTCAGGCAAGCTGCTGCGATCACGGTTTAAGTATACCTGTTCGCCAAGCACAGCGTTCGTTGCCCAGCTAGACGCATCTTTAGGTTTTGAGAAAATAATGGGATTAATAAACGTCCAAACAACAGCTAATATTAAAACGACTATCATCAAAGTAATGCTGTAATGTCTTAGCCAAATAGCAGCTAAAAAGAGGGGCAGTACGCTGTATCGAGACCACACACTTAAAGGGTTTGCATGCCTACCCCAACCATCGTGATCGAGCCTAAATAAGCG
>CERC01134300.1_pt1 | contig 14979 bp, 13 predicted proteins | sample 530921 | NCBI WGS metagenome assembly CERC01 (sample SAMEA2621099, study PRJEB7988) | marine metagenome | isolation source: saline water (ENVO:00002010), including
CGCTCAGAGGGCTGAGCTCCTACAAGGCTAGTAGAACGCCACCCTGCAGGCATAAAGGGTTGAGCTCTTAAAAAACCTGTAGGAAGCCGCCCCGCGTGCGAGATTTAAAAACCTTTCAGCGAAGGACGGAGTTTCTACAAAGCATTCCGTTATATCTCTGCGGCCAATCGAGTTCCTTGGTTAATCGCCCGTTTGGCATCTAGCTCCGCGGCTACATCTGCACCACCGATCAGGTGAACCGGTTTATTGCTGATCTGATCAGACAATTCCCGCCTTGGCTCTTGGCCTGCACAGACAATGACGTTATCGACCTCTAACAGTTGTGCTTCGCCATCAACAGCTAAGTGTAAGCCGGCATCATCGACCTTTTGGTATTCGCATTTATTCAACATGCGGACACCTTTTTTGGCTAGGTCAGCACGATGTATCCAGCCGGTGGTTTTGCCTAAACCAGCGCCTACTTTAGTTTTCTTACGCTGTAGAAGATAAACCTCGCGTGCCGCAGGTTCGAATACAGCTTGCATACCTTTAATACCGCCACGTGCGTTAAGGTCCATATCTACGCCCCACTCCTGCATGAAGGCTGCTATGTTTAGGCTGGTCGATTCCCCTGTATGAATTAGGTATTCCGAAATATCAAAGCCGATACCACCTGCGCCAATCACCGCGACTTTCTGGCCAACTTTTGCGCCATTCATCACATCTAGATAGGAAAGCACTTTGCTGTGTTCAATCCCCTCTATTTCTGGGGTACGCGGTGCGATACCGGTAGCAATCACGACTTCATCAAAATCACTCTCCGCTAACATTGCCGGCGTGACTTTAGTATTCAGCTGAAGCTCTACGCCGGTTATCTCTACCTGCTTAGCGAAGTAACGTAGGGTTTCATAAAATTCCTCTTTGCCCGGAATACGCTTAGCTATATTGAACTGGCCGCCTACTTCGGCGTTGGCATCAAACAATGTCACTTTATGGCCGCGTTTAGCCGCAGTTGTAGCGAAGGCTAAGCCCGCAGGACCAGCACCTACGACGGCCAAGCTCTTCGGTTGTGCTGTAGGGGTGATCACTAGCTCAGTTTCATGACAAGCTCTCGGGTTAACAAGACAGCTAGTTAACTGACCGACAAACACATGGTCCAAGCAGGCCTGATTACAGCCGATACAGGTATTAATCTCATCGGCACGGTTTTGCGCTGCCTTTTGTACAAAGTCGGGATCTGCTAAGAACGGACGAGCCATTGAGACCATATCCGCATCACCTCTGGCTAACACCTCTTCCGCTACATCCGGCATATTAATTCGGTTAGACGTAATCACAGGTACGCTTAAGGCTTCGCGAACTTTGGCAGTAACCCAAGTAAATGCGGCACGAGGTACTGTTGTTGCGATAGTTGGAATACGCGCTTCGTGCCAGCCGATACCAGTATTGATGATGGTTGCGCCCGCCTGCTCTATGGCTTTACCTAAAACAATAATCTCATCGTAGCTACTACCATCTTCAACCAGATCCAACATAGAAAGGCGATAGATAATAATAAAATCAGTGCCTACCGCTTCACGTACACGCCTGACGACTTCTAATGGGAAACGAATCCTCTGTTCATACTCTCCACCCCATTGATCCTCACGTTTATTAGTGCGGCTGGCGATAAATTGGTTGAGTAGATAGCCTTCTGAGCCCATGATCTCAACACCGTCATAACCCGCTTCTTTCGCCAAAGAAGCACAACGGATAAAGTCTTCGATCTGAGTTTCTATATCGCTGTCACTCAGCTCTTTGGGCGGGAACGGGTTGATCGGGGCTTGGATCGCAGAGGGAGCAACCGGTTGCGGGTTATATGCGTAGCGCCCTGTATGTAGGATCTGCATGCATATTTTGCCGTCTTCCTTATGTACTGCATCGGTCACCAGTCGATGATTATCCACATCTTCTGTTGATGCCATCTGTGCAGCATGACCATGAACAGCGCCCTCTTTATTTGGGCCGATACCCCCCGTGACGATCAAGGCAACACCGCCGCGTGCGCGTTCCGCATAGAATGCAGCCATGCGTTCAAAACCGTTAGGTGCTTCCTCCAAACCTAAGTGCATAGAGCCCATAAGCACGCGGTTTTTTAGTGTGGTAAAACCTAAATCTAAAGGCTGTAACAGATGTGGATAAGGATTCGTGCTCATGGTTTCTTACTCTTGTCGTCATGGCTGATAAACAGCTCAGTTTTTATTTTAGTCGCTGCTATTTAGATATTTGTTCTTTTGATGCTTTTTGTTTCAATGCTTGTAATTAAATACATCTAATTCAAAGCATTTATCATTCGGCCGTAAAAGGCGCGATGACTTTCCGCAGTGGTTTAAAGTCTGCGGGTTTACCTGACATTTTTGCGCTAAATGTTTGCAACATATCTTCCGGCTGAAACATCCCCGCCTGCCAAGTAGCCATGTAACTTAAGCTATCACTGACACTATGATCACGAGCGTAATTCATCATCTGTTTACATCCGGTGACAGCTAAAGGTGATTGCGCAGCAATGGTTGCTGCCGTAGACATCACCGCATCTAACAACGCTTCTTGAGTAGGAAAGGTCTGATTAACTAGCCCTGCATTTTTCGCCTCAGTCGCATCCATCTTACGCGCGGTGTAAGCCAGTTCTCGGGCTAGGCCGCTTGGAATCAGCTGTGGTAACCGCTGCAACGTACCCAGATCTGCCGTCATGCCTAATTCAGTTTCTTTCACCGTAAAGTAAGCATTATCTGTGCAGTAACGCATATCTGTAGCGCATACCAGATCGAGTGCACCACCAATGCAGCCGCCTTGAATCGCACTGATCACGGGGATGCGGATACTCTCCAATAACGTAAAGCATTCTTGCAGTTGCAGTACTAAGCGTCGCATCGCTTCAGCACGTCGCCCTGCTTCACCATTAAACATTTGTGGGTCAGGCTGAGTGAATATCTCCAGATCCATACCGGCGGAAAAATGCTTACCAACGGATGAGATCACTAAAACACGCGCTTCAGCCTCTGCATCTAACTTGCGTAATGCGTCAGGGAACTCTTGCCAGAAAGCTTTATTCATCGCATTGCATGCGTCTGGTCGATTCAGTTGCAGGTGGGCAATATGCTCTTCCACCTGCACTGTGAATGTTTGGTAACTCATCTACTGTTGCTCTTATTTTTATAGGTTAGCTTTTTATAGGTTTGCTTTTATAGGCCGCACTTTTGAATAAATTCTAGGCTCTAAAAACAAACTAGACAGCGTCAAGATAACCACAAGATAAACCATTAATTTTGACACTGTCAAGATTGATTGATAAATTCCCTCCTATGACGACATCTAAAAAGAACTATCACCACGGTGATTTAAGAGAATCTCTACTCTCTGCTGCGACTGATCTGATTTCAGAAGGCGGTGTGGATAACCTGTCTATTCGTAAATTAGCGGACAAAGTGGGTGTATCCAGAACAGCGCCCTATCATCACTTCAAAGACAAGAACGAATTGCTCTGCGCAATTGCAGAGCAAGGGTTCAAGCAGCAAGATGAGTTGATTAAATCGATCCCAACGGATGATCAATCACTCAGCGCGATTGAATCTTTTGAACGCTATGTCTTAACCTATTTACGCTTTGCTGATGAGCAAAGGGAAACCTATGACCTGATGTATGGGCGTGAAATTTGGAAAACAGGGCAACCCACCACGGCACTACAAGAGATATCAAAAAGCAGTTTTCACCTCTGGTTAGAGTGGGTCGAAGCATTACAACAGCAACATGTATTTGACCCTAGGCAACCAAGTTTGCGTATCGCTCAATCAAGCTGGGCAGCTTTACACGGGCTATGCAGACTCTTTAATGACGGTATCTATGTAAACCGTGAAGACATCGCCGATATCGCTAAAAATACGGTGCGCATGCTAACTAACCATCCCTGAGCGAATAGATAATGGCCTCAATCCAATTCAGTCACGCCAACGGATTCCCCGGTAGTAGCTACACATATCTGTTTAGCTTATTGCCTGATTACCCTGTGAATTACGTTGAAAAGATGGGGCATGGTGACTACCCCCTAAATGGTGATCTGCGCAACTATGCGAAAGAACTTATTGCGGATATTGAGCAGAATCAGCAAGCGCCTGTGATTGGAATGGGGCATTCGGCTGGAGCGATCGTTACATTGATCGCGGCGGCTCTTCGTCCGGACCTATTTCAACAAGTAATTCTGTTAGATCCGGTTTTATTTAGCACACGAAAACGTTATCTGCTTAAGCTCATAAAGAAGATGGGTTTAATGGATAAAGTGTCACCTGCGCAACGTGCCGCTAAACGTCGCTCTCAATTCGACAGCCGCGAACAAGCACGAGAATACTTAGCGCAAAAAAGCCTTTTCAGATCCTTCCACCCGGCCTGCTTTGATGACTACATCAACTACGGACTTATCGACACTGATAGCGGCGTGGAACTTAGTATCTCACCCGAAATAGAGGCCGATATCTTCCGCAATGTATTACTCCAAGCACCTAAATGTTTAAAGCAGGTGCCAGGTACCGTTATCTATGGCAAAAAGAGTGATCTCTTTGCTCGCAGTGAGAAAAAATGGTGGAGTCGTAACTTTCCAAATATGAAACTCGTCGGCTTTGATAGTGGCCACCTGTTCCCCTTCGAACAACCAGATGAAACGGCTTTAGTCCTGCAATCTATACTCAAGGAACTGTCTACACAAACGGGTTGAACTTAGTCTACACAAACGGGTTGAACTTAGCCTACACAAACGGGTTGAACTTAGCAGGCAGATATAGATCTTATAAGAAACCATTCGACAGGAAGGTCAGCATGAAAGCATCCCTCTATGCACTCGCATTACTCACCATCGGTTTCACCTCTAATAGCTATGCGGGAGAGGTCGATGTAATTGATGCAAAAGTAACGAAAAGCGGTAACGGCCTTTACCATATCGCGGTTACGCTAAAACATGCCGACACGGGCTGGGATCATTACGCTAACAGATGGGAAGTTCTAGGAGAAGACGGTAGCCTTTATGCGACCCGAACCCTGCATCATCCCCATGTTAATGAACAGCCTTTCACCCGTAGCTTATCCGGGATCAAAATTCCCAACGATGCTAAGCAGATTATTATCCGCGGGCATGATTCCGTTCACGGTTATGGCGGTAAAGAGCTCAAGGTAGTAGTGACTTCCGACAACGATAAGTAAACCGGCATGAAAACAGATATTAAAAAAGAGACGATAAGATAAGTTATACTGCTGTATTCTAGATTCTATGCATAGCTGAATATGCAGTTCCCCTGATTCTAAGAGCTTATTTATGTCAGAGCCCGACGTTTTCTTTTCTACCGCCGATGTCAGTCACGTTGCCGAGAAACTGCAACAAGTAACGGCTGAGTATGAAGCGCTCTTTGGTAATCTCAGCAAGCAAATTTATATCAGTATTGCAGCTCTAGATAATCCATCAGATGAGATCGCCGTTGCTCTGCAATATATCAATGATGCGAGCCAAGCGTTTACGCAAAACTTTGGTAATAATCACTCGGTCGCTTGTGGAAAAGGCTGTCATCACTGCTGTCATTTCCCGATCACTGTGCCTCAACAAACTGTCGCTGACATCAGCAAACACATTATAGAGACTCATTCTGAGGAAGATATTGAGGATCTAAAGGGAAAACTAGAACACAACATAACCGTCAGACAAGCGCCGTTATACCGAGCTCCCTGCCCTTTTTTGGATAGTGAAAATGCATGCTCTATCTATGCCCACCGACCTTTATCTTGTCGCTGGTTTAGCTCGCCTGATGCCAACGTTTGCGAACAATCCCTGCATGATGGACGAGATATTCAGCAGCACCCGGTACAATCTCGAATTTACCAAGCGGCTTCGGATGCTCTACTCGCTAAACAAAAGGCACGTTCAGGTTCAGACCAACAGATGCCGTTTATTCCCTCTTTATTAGATGCTTTAAACGTCAAATAAGCTGGGAAAAAACTTCTGTAGAAATAACCGCCTGTAAGCTTCAAAGCAATTAAAAAAAGAATAAGCCCGGAAGGGGGCGAGGGGCTTATTCTTGCTAAGCGTCATTCACTCATAAAGCGGATTTTGATTCACTTTTATCAGTAGCTTTATGAGTGTTTTTATTAGGCATTTGATTAGGAGTTTTATTAACACAGCTGCGATCTAACGTCGCCTGTAATAGCAGTACAAATATCATGCTGGCAATTAACGATAAAACGATTGTAGCCGCAGCGGGTAGATCCAAAGACCACGCCATCGTTAACCCACCCACAAATCCAATCACACCTGCGAAATAAGCCCATATGATAGAGCGACCTCGCACTTCTGCAGCCAGGGCTGGCGCTATTAAGCTCGCAAAGACAAGATAGATTCCCGCCTGAGTAACAGAGAGTGTGATGGTGATCGCAAAGGCAAAATAGAAAAAGCGTTCAAGCCATTCAGATCTAAAAATCGATACCAGCTGAATCAGTACCGCCATTACCGCTAACGGAATCAGATCCGACCAAGATAGCCATAAAATATCGCCACTAAGCGTTCGAGTCAGCGCTTGACCTCCTTGCGGCTGCCCAGCAACGAACAACACTAATAGTGATGCTGAACTCACATAAATAAGGCCAATAAAAGCCTCACGCCAGTTGGGAAGGTTATGGTTTATCCAAGCGACTAATAAGCTACCCATAATCGAAAACAGAATAGCGACACCTAAGGTGATCCATTCTTCATGCAATTGTGCATGCCCATGGCTATGATCATGTCCATCACTAAAACCTAGGAACAGCCCACCTAGATGCCATTGGGCTGCCATGATGGCACCCAACGCAGCTAGCTGAGCAATCGCCAGATCAATAAACACTATGCCGCGCTTAAGTACTTGTTGCCCTAAAGGAACATGACTCGCCAGAATCAAAAGACCCGCCACTAAAGCGGGTAAGCCAATAATCAAGGCTTGCATTAATTTGCCCCTTGTAACTGAACTAAAAGATGGTCAAATAACTTAGTTAAGTCATTAATCTCACCCTCAAGATCCACCGTAGCAGGTAAACTTAGGTGCGTTAGGTGAGCCTCTTCTGACAACCAACGGGCCCCTTTATCGTTTTGATACCAATTAGTCACAACGGCCGTAGGTGACTGCTGTTTTACTGTTGCGACCACCCCTTGTAGATGAGTCATCGTCGGTGGAACACCCGGATTAGGCTCAAGATCTGCGACCACTTTCATCCCCGTCCAGTTCAACAGATAACTAAAACTAGAGTGCTGCACAACAATCGGCTTGGAACGCAGTTTTTCAGCTATGGCCTGCCACCCTTCGATTGAACTCTGCCACTGCGACTGCCAACGCTGAAGCGACTGAACATATTGATCTTTCTGCTCAGGATCGATCTGCTGCATTCGTTCACTGATTACTCTAGCCAGTTGAGCCACACGCTCTGGATCTAAGTGAAAATGAGGATTACCTTCAGGATGAACATGCTCAGTACTGAAGAAGCCTTTTTCATGCTTTTCAATCGTGTTTACATGTTCAGACAGGTACAACATACCGATTGAACCGTCAGAGACTCTACGGTTAGATGCACGCTTTTGTAGCGCCGGTAACCAGCCCGCTTCTAAGCTTGCGCCGCTACAGATCGCCATATCGGCTTTAGCCAATTTAGCGATTAGGCTCGGTCGAGCTTCGATATAGTGTGGGTCCTGATAAACATGGGTTGCACTATAGATTTTAGCTTCCGGCGCAAGTTGGCGGCTTAACGCCGCCCACTCGGGCTCACAGGTAAATATGGTTAGCGCTTGCACAGGCAGAGCAACGATCAACAGTAAAACTGCCGACAAGTATTTAGAAGCTTTAGCAACAGAGCATTTAGAAGCTTTCTCTTTAGCAAAAGTGCATTTAGAAGCCCTATAACTAGAAGCCATGTGCAGCATGAGCGCCAAATCCTATTTGATACTGAAGGGTAATCGCGTTGTCTTCACCTTCCATGTTCTTAGCATCCTGATGACGATATTCCAAACGTAAACGCTGCGTATGCGTTGGCTGCCAGCTCAACATAATGCTGGTTTCTTTAAGCTCAGAATCTTCCCATTCATGTTCGCCTTCATGCTCATGTTCATGAGCTAGATCTACTTGACCATGACGGATACCTGTAGACCAGTTTTCATCGAACTGATATATCCCAGAAAGGTACCAACCCGTGTAGTGATCGACTTCGGCTTCATATAGGTCATCAACATACGCATATTCAGCCGCAATTTTCACCTGCTGCTTACGGTTGTTACCTTGAGGAGCCCACTTCCAAACGATGTCCGCTAAATAAAGGTGCTCACCTTGATATTCAGCACCATGGGAGTGAGAATGACCTTCGTGATCGTGCTCATCTTCCTCATCATGATGACCCGCTTCCTGTGTACGGTTTTTCAAGTAACTAACACCTGCCTGCCAGCTGGAGTTATTACCAAAATCATCACCAAACTCGGTAGAAAGCGTCCAGGTACCAATAGTATTAACAGAGTGCTCTTCACCGAGTTCATCACCGCCAAATGCACCCGCACTTACACGCCAGTAACGATCTGTTGGTAAAACCATGCTGGCAGAAACACCATCATCATAATAATGCCCACCTAGGAACGCTTTATACATTAAAGGACGTTCACTGAAATTATCTGAGTGGCTGTGATTAGCATTTAAGTAACCAATGTCCGCTAAAAAACGACCACCAGTTAAGCTAATATTGCCGGGAAGAGACGTGCTTTGGATGTATAACTCTTCCAGTTCAAGATCAGAACCTTCTTCGTTCCACTCCCCGACCCATGTCATCTGCGCTGTCGCCACATCACCAAGATCTTGGCTCAGGCTAAGCTCACTATGACTAGAACCAAAGCCTTCTGTACGCCCATTCAGAGCAGTCTCATCGGACTTATGATAAGCATCCAAAATGACACCAACTTCAAGCGCATGACTCAAAGGTGCTTGTACAGATAAAGCCGCTACAGCAAAAGCGAGTGCTTTCTTCTTCATTTCTAAACCTCAAAACTATTTATTACGTTATATCGTAACCATTAAAATTCAAATCAACGTCACTAAAAATGAGATGACCAAAGTAAATAAACGCCCGATATCTACTTCTCTCTAATCCGATAGAGCAGAATTAGGCAAAATCTAAAGTAGCGACTAAACGCTTTTGACCCGAGAGCACAGCAGGAGATCGATGCACAACACCTTTACCCTCTCCACCAAACCAACCTTCACCTTTCAGAAGCAACACATCGCCGACAGACGCTTGATTTATCTGTTCCTGATCCGCATACAGACCTGATTCGGCATCTGGCAAACCGCCGTTTCCTGCGCCTAACTTTGTGCGATCAAGCTGGTGTTCATCTAGCCATTCAGTTCCAGCACCTTGATAGGCTGTCACTAAACGGCAGCCTAACTTGTCAGTATGAAACCGAGGGCACATCGCCCTATCCAATACCTGTAAACGTAATCCGACTTCATCCAACTCGAATAAGTAGCTATACATCTCAATAACCAACACTAAGTCAGCCACAAAGTCTTTTTTGGCGGCATGTGTCGGCAACAGGTTCTGCAACTGTTGCTCCAGCTCCTCTAAAGTTACAACCGCTCTAATGTTCAGATGACTGTTTTCGAGGAGCATCTGGCTATATTCGATAACCAAAGGCGATAAACTCCGCTGATAGCAGCAAAGATTAATATCTTGCTCGTATATCTGAGTCAGCACCTCAGGTGCATCCCCCCGAACTGATCTCATTTCAGGCTTAATTGACGATAGTTCCTGCGCTGCTGACATCATAACTCCCTACAAGAGATATGTTATTACATAACATTTGCGACGGCATAATAATTCAAGATGACGCTTTCTTCAACTTCCACTAAACTTTGAGCGATACTATTATTGTTATAAGCGTCTTTTAGTTAGTCGCCTTACCTTAAGCACACACTTTTTTGGGATCTGCTATCTATGGAATTTAAGGATTACCTGACTATCTTGGCTAAACGTGACGGTTCTGACCTTTACCTCACCACTGGAGCGCCTCCTTGTGCAAAATTTGAAGGAAAGCTTACGCCACTCAGTAAAGAGCCTTATAAGCCAGGTGAGATAGAAGCTATCGCCCGTTCTCTTATGGACGAGCAACAACAAGCAGCTTTTGAAGAAGAGCTAGAGATGAACCTAGCTTACTCTATACCCAAAGTTGCTCGTTACCGTATCAATATCTTCAAGCAGCGAAACCAGTACTCTTTGGTGGCACGTAATATCAAAGCTGATATTCCCAAAATGGAAGACTTGGGGCTGCCATCAACATTAAAAGATGTGATCATGGAAAAGCGTGGTCTTGTACTCTTTGTGGGTGCAACAGGCTCAGGTAAATCGACCTCTTTAGCAGCCTTGATTGATCACCGAAACCGCAATAGCGGCGGTCATATCATCACCATTGAAGACCCTATAGAGTTTGTGCATAACCACCGTAAATCACTAATTAACCAACGAGAAGTCGGTGTAGATACGCGTAATTTCCATAACGCTCTGAAGAACGCCCTGCGCCAAGCGCCTGATGTAATTCTAATTGGCGAGATACGTGATCAAGAAACGATGGAGCAATGCCTTACTTATGCTGAAACGGGCCATCTAGCAATCTCAACTTTGCATGCAAACAATGCAAACCAAGCGATTGACCGTATTATTAACTTCTTCCCACAAGCGCGGCATAAGCAGATCTTTCATGACCTAGCTCTCAACCTTAAAGCCATTATCTCCCAACGTTTAATTCCAACGATCGACGGTAAACGCTGCGCAGCTATCGAGATTTTACTCGGCACATCAACCATTCAAGAGTTGATTATGAAAGGTGAGATCAAAGAGATTAAAGAAGTCATGTCTAAAGCGTCTGATGCCACTGGGATGCAGACCTTTGATGATTCCCTATACAAACTATTCAAACAAGAAAAGATTACTCAGGACCAAGCCTTAATCAACTCAGACTCCGCCAATGATATGCGCCTACGTATGAACCTAGCGGTAGTCGAGGAGAAAAAAGAACCGTCAGATGCGGCACCCGATCCAGAAGAAAGCAGCTTTGATGAAGACAATCCGCTAGCCGGTCTGAAACTGCTGGATGAGGATGAAGAGGTTTAGCCCCCGTCACTTTCCCTCCCCTAAACAGAAAGGGCTCTTTTGTAACTTATTATTTATAAAAGAGCTTCTTTATAAAAAAGCCCCATCCAAAGGATGGGGCAACATAGCTAACAGGGTGGAGAGAGTTTTCGGTTATAAACGTTCAATTACGGTCGATATGCCTTGGCCCATACCGATACACATGGTTGCTAGCCCTAAAGTGCCGTCTTGTTGCTCTAGAACATTCATCAAGGTGTTAGTGATACGGGTACCAGAGCAACCTAATGGGTGACCGAGTGCGATAGCACCGCCTTTAAGGTTAACTTTGTCATCCATTTTATCGAGTAACTTAAGCCCTTTCAGTACTGACAAGCCTTGAGCAGCAAAGGCTTCATTCAGCTCGACATAATCAATATCATCGATAGATAAGCCCGCGCGTTTTAACGCTTTTTGCGTTGCAGGCACAGGGCCGTAACCCATAATAGAAGGGTCGCACCCCGCCACAGCCATACTCACGATACGTGCTCTAGGTTTAAGGCCTAACTCGTCTGCTTTAGCCGCTGACATCACCAGCATCGCAGATGCACCGTCAGAGAATGCGGAGGAGCTACCTGCTGTCACCGTACCCACTTTAGGCACGAATACAGGCTTCAGTGCACTTAAGCTTTCAACCGTTGTTTCAGGTCGGATCACTTCATCCGCTTCTAATAGAGACTTAAAGCCGTTTTCATCATGGCCTTCGACCGGGATGATTTCACTGTCCCATAGACCGTCTAAATGCGCTTGATGTGCTAAACGATGGGAGCGTGCTGCAAACTCGTCTTGCATCTCACGGCTGATCCCATTCATTTTGCCTAACATCTCGGCAGTAACACCCATCATCATGGCGGCTTTTGCGACCTGCTTCGACATCGCAGGGTTTACATCAATGCCATGCATAATCGACACATGCCCCATATGCTCAACACCACCCGCAATAAACACATCACCATTGCCGGTCATAATGTTCTGAGCCACTGCATGCAGCGCCGACATTGAAGAACCGCACAAACGGTTAATGGTTTGCCCCGCGACCGTATGAGGAATACCCGCTAACACCGCGGCATTTCGCGCAATATTAAACCCTTGTTCTTTAGTTTGGTTAACGCAGCCCCACATCACATCTTCTATCTGTGCAGAGTTAAGTGCGTCATTGCGTTGTAACAACGCCTGCATTACGGCTGCAGAAAGCGCTTCAGCACGTACATTTCTGAAGGAGCCATGTTTAGATTTACCCATCGGGGTACGTACACCATCAACGATGACTACGTCATTTGGTTTCAAGTTCATTGCTCTACCCCTTAGCCCTTGGCCTGTGGAAAATATTTATCGCCAGCAGCGGCCATCTGTTTCATTTTTTCAGTCGGTTGATACAGCGGACCTAAGGCTTCATATTTCTTTGCCATTTCACAGAAGTTATCCAACCCGATTTGATCCATATAATGGAACGCGCCTCCCCTAAATGGAGGGAAACCTATACCGTAAATCAGACCCATATCCGCTTCAGCAGGGCTTGCAACAATGCCATCTTCCAAACAACGAACAGTTTCAATACACAGAGGGATCATCATGCGTTCAATAATTTCTTCATCACTGAAGTCAACACTTTTTTCTGCAATGCCTTGCAGTAACTGAGGCACATCTTCATCCACCAGCTTTTTCGGTTTCCCTTTACGATCTAACTCGTAACGATAGAAGCCTTTACTGTTTTTCTGACCAAAGCGCTCTAGTTTGTACATGCGATCAATCGAGTTCTCACCTTCATGTTGCATTCGATCGGGGAAACCCACCGACATAACCGCATCCGCATGATGTGCCGTATCGATACCTACAACATCAAGCAAGTAAGCCGGCCCCATCGGCCAACCAAAACGCTCCATCACTTTATCAACCTTTTGGAAATCAGCGCCGTCAGCCAGCAGAGCGCTAAAGCCACCAAAGTAAGGGAAGAGAATGCGATTGACTAAGAAGCCAGGGCAATCATTAACAACGATTGGGGTTTTACCCATCGCTTTAGCGTAAGCAACGGTACGCGCTACAGCCTGTTCTGACGTTTTTTCACCTCGGATAACCTCAACCAATGGCATGAGATGGACCGGATTGAAAAAGTGCATACCGCAGAAGTTTTCAGGATTTTTTAAAGCCGTCGCCAGTTCAGTGATAGAGATCGTCGATGTATTCGATGTTAAAACTGCACCTTCAGGTAGGTGACCTTCAACCTCAGCCAATACCGCTTTTTTAACCTTAGGATTCTCGACCACCGCCTCGACAACAATATCGACTGTGGAAAAGTCACCGTAGTTAAGTGTTGGCGTAATACTGTTCAATACGCTGGCCATCTTCATGCTGTCCATACGGCCACGGGATACACGTTTGTTCAGCAGTTTAGTGGCTTCATCTAGTCCAAGCTGTAACGCGCCTTCGTTAATATCTTTCATCAAGATAGGCGTGCCTTTAGACGCGGATTGATAAGCAACACCACCGCCCATAATACCGGCACCAAGCACCGCCGATTTATTTACCGGCTCGGCCTGAGTTTCAAAATCTTTGCTCACCTTTTTGACATACTGGTCTTTCAAAAACAGACCCACTAAAGCGGCACACACATCAGTTTTAGCGACCTTAATAAAGCCTTTAGCTTCAACCGCTAGCGCTTTATCACGCGGTAGATTTGCGCCTTTTTGTATGGTTTTCAGTGCAGCCATCGGCGCAGGGTAATGAGGCCCCGCTTTACCACCAATCACACCTTTTGCCGATTCAAATGCCATCATCTGCTCAACTTGATTAAGCTTGATTGGGCTTTTCTTTTCATCTCTGCGCGCTTGGTAATCAAACTTGCCAGATATACAGCCCTTAAGCAGGTCTAAAGCTGCAGCTTTCACTTGATCAACAGCAACAACCGCATCAACACCACCGTCAATTAATGCTGCATCTGGGCGCTTTTCAGCACCGCCACAGATCCACTCATTGGCATTATCGACACCAATAAGGCGCGGCAAACGTACTGTCCCACCCCAACCCGGATAGATACCCAACTTAACTTCAGGTAAACCGACTTTCGCTTGATCACTCATGACGCGATAGTCTGTTGATAGCGCTAATTCAAAACCACCGCCCAGACATAGCCCATTAATCGCTGTAACCGTTGGGCAGCTCATATCCTCAATCTGATTTAGCAGAGTGTGGATATCGGTTAAACCAGCGATCAGTTCTTCATCATCGGCTGAGAAGAAACCCATAAATTCGGTAATATCTGCGCCGACAATAAAGCAGTCTTTGGCACTAGAAAAAATAACACCGCGAATATTGTCCACATTACATACCGCAGCGACCGCTTCACGCAGCTCTGCAAGCGTAACTTGATCGAGTTTATTAACAGCATCACCTTTGCGGTCAAATACCACATCGTAGATCCCGTCTTCGATCGACTGCACGTAAATCGATTGTCCTTCGAAAAGCATCTAAGTTGCTCCGTCTATTTTTATTTTTGGCTAGGCATGGCGCCTAACACTTTTAATTGATGATTATTTAAAGCTTGCTCTCTAATTCAGGTACAGCATCGAATAGATCTGCCACCAGACCGTAGTCTGCTACCTGAAAAATAGGCGCTTCTTCATCTTTGTTGATCGCAACAATAATTTTGGAATCTTTCATACCCGCTAGATGCTGAATCGCACCCGAAATACCTACGGCGATATACAACTCAGGGGCCACCATTTTGCCGGTTTGGCCCACCTGCATATCGTTAGGCACAAACCCGGCATCAACCGCAGCACGTGATGCACCCACCGCAGCGCC
>CERC01059553.1_pt1 | contig 14958 bp, 14 predicted proteins | sample 530921 | NCBI WGS metagenome assembly CERC01 (sample SAMEA2621099, study PRJEB7988) | marine metagenome | isolation source: saline water (ENVO:00002010), including
AGCGTTCACCAGATCGCCCTGCACAACGACGAGGTTATCGTCCGCGGCGAACAAACCCGCTACCGCAACCGCGCGCAGGGCGTCGGCCGAGCAGCGCGCGTGCTTGACAACAGCCTGGGCGAAGGCAGCTACGATTGGTACACCCTGGTGTACCGACCTTGGGGTATGGATGTAAGCCAAACCAGTGTCAACGCAGAAACGCTGCGCCGCTTTGAGCGCAACGAGGTCGATGCGGACACTCTGCGCAAGGCGGTGGCCAACGCAGCACCCTCGGTACTGGACGAGGATATTGTGTATGAAGCGCCGCTGGACAAGTACAGCTACGGCACCTCCCTGGGCTACAACCAAACCGTTGGTGGCCCCGATGGTTTCCTGCTCTACCAGTTTTTGCTCAGATTCAACGGCAGCTACTTTTTTGATGACAACAAGTGGCTAAACGGCAGCCTGGGCGTCAACCTGCTTAACAACTACGACAAGTTTGAGTACGACGCGCCCAGTAACCTACCGCGCGTTCGTACGGATGTGCGCTCCTATGCCACTACCTCGGACGTGCAGCTGAGCCGTCTGCAGTACACACAAACGCACCAAGTGAGCCGCGACATCTACGCCATGGGCTACGCCGGCTTGCTCGAATGGATGTATGGCGGCGTGGGTGGCGAAGTTCTGTACCGCCCCTACGGCGCCAACTGGGCGGTAGGCGCAGACTTTAACTGGGTCAAACAACGTGGATTTGAGCAGGACTTCAGCTTCCGAGACTACTCTACCTTCACCGGCCACGTTACCGGTTACCTGCAAACCGGCATCTATGACGTGTTGGCCAAGGGTAGCGTAGGCCGCTATCTTGCTGGCGATTACGGCGCCACTCTTGATCTGTCGCGCCGTTTCGACAACGGCTTTGCGATGGGAGCCTGGGCTACGATCACCAACGTGTCCAAAGAGGAGTTTGGTGAGGGTAGCTTCGACAAGGGGGTCTATATCCAGGTGCCGTTCGATGCCTTCTTTATCCGCTCCACCACATCGGTTGGCACCCTCGCCTGGAACCCGTTGACCCGTGACGGTGGCGCCCGTCTGGCACGGTACTATCAGCTCTATAGCCAAACTATTGACCGCGATCTGGATCGCTTCAACGACGGCTTCCGCCGCATTACCGAGTAACTGTTAATGTGGCGCAAGCTTGAGCAGTACCGCCAATCATGGCACCCGCTGTTTGTTCTCACGTTTTTGGCGCTGCTGGTGCTAGGGCTCTATCTCGGCATGCGCCCCACCCCGCCCCCGGCGGCCTATAGCTGGCAGGCCAGCTTTTATCATGGCGGCGGCATCTTCGCGCTGACGCTGTTGAGCTTCCTGGCCTTTGCGCGCTGGCCATGGTGGCTCCGCGCGTTATTGATGACGGCCGTCGGCGGGGCGGTGGAAATGGTCCAGTCGCTACACCCCACTCGCTCGACCGACTGGAACGACATTGTTGCCAACAGCATCGGACTGGTGATCGGCCTCATTTTGATCGGCGGCTATCAATACATGCTGCGCCGTCAGGCTGCCTAGCCCTCTCACCAAAAGCCGTTCCGCGGCACCGCTCTTCCCCACCCATCCGTTTGCCACCCTAGTAAGAACAAGGCGCGAGAGCACCTCCCCGCGTCAAGATTCAGACCATTCGTCGATATATTCTGTTTTTTTGTCATTTTTGCGTCACACATCGCAGAGATGCACCCTCCTTACTGATAGTTTCAAACTTGGAACATTGATAAGGAGCGTCCATGTCCATAGACGATTTCAAGCCTCGTTTCACTCGCACGGAAATTTGGAAGGGTTGGCAGCGCACGCCACCCAAACCGGAGCGCCAGATCCCCTATGATCTGCAATTGATCACATTGCGCCTAGCAGACTCGCTGCCCGCCAGCGCGATGCTGTCGTTACAGCAAGAGGTGCGAGCCCAGCCACCCCAGGAGCGCGTTCTGTACCGCCGTAAACGCCTTGATCACTACTTGCAGCAGGGCCATGGCTGCTGCCTGCTAGAGCACCCCAAAATGGCAGCAGAGCTGGCTGACGCGCTGGAAAGCCAGAACCGCAAGCGCTACAAGCTGATAGCCTGGTGCATCATGCCCAATCACGCGCAAATCTTGCTCGAACCCACCTACGCGACGCCACGTATCATCCAGGGCTGGAAAACGGCCACCACACACTGGATGCAAAGCAACAAGGAGGCCCTGGCGCTGGAGACGCCCGGGCGCCTGCTATGGATGCGTGATTACTGGGACAGATACATCAAGGATGAGCGGGATCTGCAACACAGTATCCAGGAGCTGCACGATACACCAGTGTCCGCGGGCCTGTGCGAACACCCCCATCAGTGGCGCTGGTCAAGCGCTTATGAGTCCGGGTGAATTGATCGCGCCCCGCGGGCATAATGATCGCCTTAGCGAGGAGATCCCATGCACCCAGACGAACAACAACGGCTGCTGACAGCCTTAGCCAGCCTGACCCGCGCCGCAGGCGACGTGATCATGGATATTTACCACAGCGACTTTGCGGTGCGAGGCAAGGACGATGCGTCTCCCGTTACGGACGCCGATGAGCGCGCCGAGGCGCTGATTCTGGCCGGCCTGACCGAGTTGGGGGTGGACTTTCCTGTGGTGGCAGAGGAAGCCACGGCAGCAGGCAATGTGCCTGAGGTGGCTGATTACTTCTGGCTGGTTGACCCGCTTGATGGCACACGGGAGTTCATCAACCGCAACGGGGAATTTACCGTCAATATCGCGCTGATCGAGCGCGGCAGCCCCTTGCTAGGCGTCGTTTACGCGCCAGCTATCAACGCACTCTACGCCGGATCACGCGCTGGCGGCGCCTATGTCGAAGACACCGAAGGTCGTCGCACAATCCAAGTGCGCGAGCCTGCCTCGGACGGACTTGACGTGTTGGCCAGCCGCTCCCACGGGGATGATAGCGCACTCAAACAGCTGCTGGCCGAGCGTCCTATCCGCTCGCTCATCAATGCTGGTTCTTCTCTCAAGCTATGCCTGTTGGCGGCCGGCCGGGCCGACATATACCCGCGGCAAGGGCGAACGATGGAATGGGATATCGCAGCGGGTCACGCAGTGTTGGCTGCAGCAGGTGGGCAAATACAAACCCTGGACGGCGTACCACTGCTGTACGGCAAGCCCTCGTTCGAGAACCCCCACTTTGTCGCCAGCGGCGCTCAGCCATTCTTTTTGTAGACCCTTTGTAGTCGCGCAAGCTCGGACGCGGAGTAGTTTGGCTGGCAATAAAAAACGCCCGACAGCGAAGACGCCGTCGGGCGTTTTAGTCACAGCTGAGACGATCAGGCAGCGGGTTGCGCGGCCTTGACCATAGTCTGCAGCTCACCAGACTCGTGCAGCTCCAGAATGATGTCGCTACCGCCTACCAGCTCGCCGTTAATCCACAGCTGCGGAAAGGTCGGCCAGTTAGCGTAGCCCGGCAGCGTGGCGCGAATATCCGGATTTTGCAGAATATCGACATAAGCAAACTTCTCGCCGCAGGCCATCAGCGCCTGCGAAGCACGGGCGGAAAAGCCGCACTGAGGGGCGTTGGGCGCACCTTTCATGTAGATCAGCACCGGATTGTTGGCGATCTGTTCTTTGATGGTATCGATGGTATCCATGGCATTCCTCATGAGGTTGACGGCGTTCGGGCGCCTTGCAGACCGAACATTCTAACGCAAACTACCCTGCCTTGCGGAGGGGCCAAGCCCCAGCCATTTGCCAGCGGCCGGATTTTCCCTATAAGATCCCTGCTTCTCTTTATTACTGTGGCTGTTACCAGGCCGTCAGGCTTCTGGTAGGGCGACGTATTTCCGGTCGTCAGGCGACCGAGGTTACTAGGTAGTACCGATATGACTACACGGCACTTTTTATCGCTGATGGACTGCTCGGAAGCCGAGCTCATCAGCCTGATCAAACGCGGCGTTGAGCTCAAGTCCCTGCACCGCCAGGGCGTGGTCTACGAGCCGTTGAAAAACCGCGTATTGGGGATGATTTTCGAAAAGGCATCCACTCGTACTCGGGTGTCTTTTGAGGCTGGCATGATTCACCTGGGCGGCCAGGCTATCTTCCTGTCGCCACGCGACACCCAGCTGGGCCGCGGCGAGCCGATTGAAGACAGCGCCCGCGTGCTCTCCAGCATGTGCGACGCCATCATGATTCGCACCTTTGCCCACGAGACCTTGGAAACCTTCGCCCAATACTCGAAAGTGCCGATCATCAACGGTCTGAGTGATGACCTGCACCCCTGTCAGTTGCTGGCGGACATGCAGACCTATCTGGAGCACCGCGGCTCGATCAAAGGCAAAACCGTTGCCTGGATCGGCGATGGCAACAACATGTGCAACACCTTTATCCAGGCTGCCATCCAGTTCGACTTTCAGCTACGCGTTGCCTGCCCGGAGGGCTACGAGCCGGCTCAACAGTTCCTCGATCAAGCAGGCGACCGGGTAACCGTCGTGCGCGACCCAATGGAGGCGGTAGCGGGCGCACACCTGGTAAACACCGACGTGTGGGCCTCCATGGGCCAGGAAGACGAAGCTGCAGCACGCCTCAAACAGTTTGCGCCTTACCAGGTGACGCCAGCCATGCTGGACGCGGCGGACGAATCGGTGTTGTTCATGCACTGTCTGCCTGCCCACCGTGGGGAAGAAGTCAGTGACGCACTGATGGAAGACCCGCGTAGCGTGGTTTGGGACCAGGCGGAGAATCGCCTGCACGCGCAGAAAGCGCTGGTCGAATTCCTGCTGGTCGAGTAACGCCATGACCACGCCGGTGCTGGAGCTAGACTCACTCAACTGCGGCTACGGCCAACAGCTGATCGTCAATGCACTGAGCATTCACTTGCGTGAAGGTGACATCGGCTGCCTGCTCGGCCCCTCGGGCTGCGGTAAAACCACTACCCTGCGCGCGATTGCCGGCTTCGAGCCGATCACTGGCGGTGCCATTCGACTGGATGGCAAACCGCTCAGCACAGCTCAGCTGCGCGTCGCACCCGAGCAGCGACAAATCGGCATGGTGTTTCAGGACTATGCGCTATTCCCGCACCTGACCGTGGCGGAGAACGTGGGCTTTGGCATTCACACATCGCCCGAACGCAAGCGCATCGTCGATGAACTGCTGTCGCTGGTTAAACTCGACAAGCTCGGCCGGCGTTATCCGCACGAGCTGTCTGGCGGCCAGCAGCAACGCGTCGCTTTGGCCCGTGCCATGGCGCCCAACCCGCGCTTATTGTTGCTGGACGAGCCATTCTCCAACCTTGACGGCGAGCTGCGCCGCAGGCTCTCCGCCGAGGTACGCGACATTCTCAAATCGCGCGGCATCAGCGCCATGCTGGTTACCCACGACCAGGCCGAAGCCTTTGCCGTGTGCGATCAGGTTGGCGTGTTGAAAGACGGTCATTTGCAGCAGTGGGACACCCCGTACAACCTCTATCACGAGCCGGCCACCCCCTTTGTGGCCAGCTTTATCGGGCAGGGATATTTTATTCGCGGCCACATGCAGGCGCGCGACACCGTTGCCACCGAGCTGGGTGTGATTCAGGGTAACCGCGCCTATCCGATGCCTGAAGGCAGCCCGGTAGACGTGCTACTGCGGCCGGATGACTTGGTCGGCGATGCCAACAGCGCGCTGCGCGCCCGCGTCATCGACCGCACCTTCCAGGGCGCCACCATTCTTTACCGCTTGCAGCTGTCTACCGGCACCCAGCTGGAGGCGCTATTTCCAAGCCACGCCGATCATCAGCCCGGCGACGACGTCGGTCTGCGGGTTGCCGCCGAGCATCTGGTGGTTTTTCCTGCCCAGGGCAGCGTCAACCTGCATGCGCAGCTACCACTGGAACAGGTGCTCAACGCTAATCAATCGGCCTGAGCCCGGGCCACCTTCCAGCTAATGCGCCCGCATCGGCGACAGCCAGGGCGCTCAGCGCCCTGGCCGCTAGCCAAATCATTGCCCTTCGACTGGCCCATACAGTGCACGACTGGCTTTGCCGTGGATCATGCGCGAGAGACGGTAATCGGTATTTTGCATCATGCCGATGATGATCGCGTTGTTGCTCGGATCAATCCAGCACCAGGCACCCTGAATGCCCCACCACCAGTAGGTGCCTTCCGGCAGATAGCCCGCAGCGGGCGAGTCATTCACCACCGCGACATTCAGACCAAACTGGTTGCCGGGGAAGAAAGGGCCGATGTTCTCTACGCCTTCCGGCAGGTGATTGCGGCGCATCAGCTCAACGGTTTCCGGCTTGAGAATGCGGGTTCCTTCCAGCTCACCACCCGCCAGCAACATACGCGCGAAACGCAAATAGTCATCCACCGTCGAGATCAGACCGCCACCGCCATTGAGAAAGCGCGGCTTGCTGAGAAACGGCGTGTTAGGCACTGCCTTGAGCGAGCCATCTGCCTGCGGCTGGTAGGACAGCGCCAGGCGCTCCGCCTTGTCTTCTGGCGCGTAAAAATCAGTATCCACCATCTTCAACGGTTCAAAAATCCGCTCTTGCAGATACACGTCGAAGGTTTTGCCAGAAAGCACCTCAATCAGCGCTGCCTGAATGTCCACGGCGATGCTGTAGTGCCAAACCGTGCCCGGCTGGTGCAGCAGCGGAATATTCTCCAATTTGGCCATCATGTCGGCAAATGTGGAGTCTCGATTCTGAATATCAGCCTGCACGTACAGTTTGTCGACCTGGGTGTCGCCAAAACGGCCATAGGTGAAGCCCGCCGTGTGCGTCATCAGCTCTCGAATGGTCACCGGATGGGCCGCGGGCTCCGTCTTGGGCATACCTTCCGGACCATCAGCCACCGCCACCTGCAGGTTCTGCAGCTCTGGAATGTACTTGCCCACGGGCTCATCCAGCTCAAAGCGCCCTTCATCGTAGAGCGTGAGCAGTGCGGCACCCGTCACCAGCTTGGTCAGCGAAAAGATTTTATACAGGCTATCAGGCTCGAGCGGCCGCTGTTGCTCTCGGTCCGCGTAACCGTATTCGCCACGCTGCAGCACCTCACCGTCCTGGTATACCAAGGTGGCGATGCCGCCAATGCGCCCTTGAGCCACTTCCTGCTGCATGGCAGCAGCAAATGCATCTAGCCTTGGTTGAGTAAAGGCCTGTTCGGCCTGCAGCGTGCCGGAGAAGCCTGCGGCCATCAGTACCGCACCGCCCAGCAGTTTACGCATGCTTGATTGGATCATTATTGTTCTACCTTGCGACTGTTGTTGGCCTGTCGCCGCTCCGCATTGCTCATCGTTTGCACAGGGCCAGGCATTGCGCTCGACCATGCTCGGACACAAAACGCGTCGCAAGCCAGGCGAGTGCAAACGGCAACAGCCCCTATGCGGGCGTCAACATTCGTACCAAGACTAGCCACCAAGAGACAAGATTCCAAGCTGTCTCACCACTCATCAGGCGCAGTGATAACCACCCCCTGTTGTAACAAATGCCTCCAAGTGACGTCAGATGAGTACAGTCACCACACACAGGATCGACCATGAAACGCCGTACCCTGCTTAGCGGCCTGCTCGCCGCCCCCGCACTGCCCCTGCTGGCCCGCACGGCCAGCGCCAAAGATGCCTTTCACACACCGCAGGTCGACGCACTGGATGTGCCCGCCGACTATTGGCGCGACAAGGTCTCGGATGCCGCTTGGCAGGTGCTGTTCGAGGAAGATACCGAGCGGGCCGGCAGCAGCCCGCTGGACAAGCTCTATGACCCCGGCACCTATCTGTGCGCCGCCTGTTACTTGCCGCTGTTCTCGTCGGAGCACAAGTTCGACAGCAAAACTGGCTGGCCCAGCTTTACCCAGCCATTGGTCGGCCACATAGGCACCCGGCAGGATTACGCGCTTATCTGGCCACGCACCGAGTACCACTGCGCACGCTGTGGCGGTCACCAAGGGCATGTGTTTGACGACGGCCCGGCGCCGCGGGGCGAACGCTGGTGCAACAACGGCCTGGCACTGACATTCATTCCTGCTGGCGAGCCACTGCCAGCATTGCGAGGTGACGCATGAAGCACACTTTTACCACCCTGACCCTGCTGGCCTTATCCCCACTGGCAACAGCCAACGAGCCGGTCACCCAAGGGCCGCCCGGCACCGAGATGGCGGTCTTCGCCGGCGGCTGTTTCTGGTGCACCGAATCAGACTTCGACAAGCTGCCGGGCGTAGTCGACACCCTGTCCGGCTACACCGGTGGCAGCGCCGAGACTGCCGACTATCAGCAGGTATCTGCTGGCGGCACCGGCCATATTGAATCGGTTGCGGTGTTTTTTGACCCGGACAAAACCAGCTACGCCGAACTGGTCGAAGCGTTCTGGCCAACCATCGACCCGCTCACCGCGAATGCCCAGTTCTGTGACCACGGGCACCAGTACAGCAGCGCGCTCTACTACACCAATGAGGAGCAAAAGGCATTACTGGAGGCCTCGCGTGACGCCATCAAGACGCGCTTTGATGAGCCGATACAAACCCTGATTCTGCAGCGCCAGCCGTTTTACGCTGCCGAGGATTACCACCAGAACTACTACGAAAAGAACCCGCTGCGTTACACCTTCTACCGCACCACCTGCGGGCGCGACGCGCGGCTTGAGGATATCTGGGGCGAGTGAACAGCCATGGAAAAGTCCCGCGTGAGTCTGGATAATGGCGGGCTTTGACAGCCCAAGCGGAAGCCACCATGCAGATTGCCGAAAAAACCGTTGTCCAGTTTCACTACGACCTCTCCGACACCGATGGCCCGATCGAATCCTCCCGTGAGTACGATCCGGTGCTGTATTTGCACGGCCAGACCGGCCTGATCGACGGCCTGGTGGAGGCCATGGAAGGTCACAGTGCCGGCGAAACCTTCAGCGTCACACTGCCGCCAGAGAAAGCCTATGGCGCAGTGCGCGAAGACGCACTGCAAAAGGTACAGGCCAAGCGCCTGGAAGGTGCCAAGAAGTGGAAGCCCGGCATGATCGCCATTCTGCAGACCGAGCAGGGCCCGCGTCAGGTTGTCGTGGTCAAGCCGGGCCTGTCACAGGTGCTGGTCGACACCAACCATCCGCTGGCGGGCCGTGAACTGACCTTCAACGTCGAGATTCTCGACGTACGCGCCGCCACCGAAGAAGAACTGGCTCACGGCCACGCCCACGGCGTGGGTGGCCACAACCACTAAGCAAACAGGCGGTCATCGCACCGAGCCATGACCGCCCTGTCAGTTGCTGGGCGCGCCCTCGCGCGTCCGCGTCAGCGCCGCTCCCCGCGTAAAGCCAGTACCTGCTCATGCAAGTACTCAGGTAGTGCCGCGTCAGGCGATACCGGCTCACCGGCTACCAGGCACACACGCGACCACAGGCGGCGGAAGAAGCCCTTGTTTGGATCGCGGCTGAAGAAACTGCCCCACAACCCCTGCAGCGCCATCGGGATAACCGGCACCTGGTCATTTTCCAGTATCCGCGTGATGCCCGCGCGGAATACGTCCATCTCCCCGTCAGCAGTCAGCTTGCCCTCAGGAAAGATACACACCACCTCGCCAGCCCGCAGATAGGCCGATATGCGTTCAAAGGCACGTTCATAGGTGGCCTCGTCCTCAATGCGCCCGGCAATGGGCACGGTGCCCGCCGTGCGGAAGATAAAGTTGAGCACCGGCAACTGATAGATCTTGTAGTACATGACAAAGCGCACCGGGCGCCGCACAGCGCCGCCGATCAACAACGCGTCAACAAAGGACACGTGGTTGCACACCAGCACACAGGGGCCCTCATCAGGAATAGCCTCAAGGTTACGGTGCTCAACACGGTACATTGAGTGCCCCAGCAGCCAGATAAGAAAACGCATGCTGAACTCGGGCACCACCTTGAAGATGTAGCCATTGACCAGCAGGTTGAGCAGCGAGATGGTCAAAAACAGTGTCGGAATCGACAGCTCCAGCACGCTTAGCATGACAATCGCCAGAATTGCCGAACACACCATCAGCAGCGCATTAAGAATATTGTTGGCGGCGATAACGCGTGCGCGCTCCTCCTCCCGGCTGCGCGACTGAATCAGCGCGTACAGCGGCACAATGTAAAAACCGCCAAACACCCCAAGCCCCAAGATCGCGCCCATCACGCCCCAGGCGCCAGGCTGCGCCAGCAAGGTCAGCCAATCATAAGGCGCGGCACCGACCGCAATACTCCCCGACAAACTCCAGATCAGCAGCCCGAACACGCTCAACCCCAAGGAGCCAAAGGGCACCAGACCAATCTCTACCTTGTGACCGGACAGCCGCTCGCAAAGCACCGAGCCCAGCGCAATGCCGACCGAGAACATGGTCAGAATCAGGGTGACAACGCTCTCGTCACCGTGGAGGTAGTCTTTGGCGAAGCCGGGAATCTGCGTCAGGTAAGTTGCACCGAGAAACCAGAACCAGGAGTTGCCGAGGATAGAGCGCGATACCGAAGGCACTTGCTCCTTCAGCCCGAGTCGCAGAATGGCCCAGGATTGACGAAAAATGTTCCAGTCAATCGCCAGATCAGGCAAGCCGGCACGCGCAGACGGAATGCGTCGCGCAGCCAGATAGCCGCCAATCGCCACCAGCACGACCGAGCCACCCACCAGACTAGCCCAGCCGCCGCTGGCCATCAGCACGCCGGCGCACAAGGTACCGCCCAAAATGGCCAAGAAGGTGCCCATTTCGACCAGTGCATTGCCGCCAACCAACTCGTCGGGCTCCAGCGCCTGCGGCAGGATCGAGTATTTGACCGGCCCGAATAGCGCCGACTGGGTGCCCATGGCGAACAGCACGACCAACAGCAGCGGCAAGCTACCCAGCCACAGCCCCAGCGCGCCTAGCAGCATGATGGCCACCTCGCCCAATTTGATACGCCGTATCAGCACGTCCTTGTCGAACTTCTCACCAAATTGCCCACCCAGCGCTGAGAACAGAAAGAACGGCAGGATAAACAGCAAGGCGCTGAGATTGATCAACAGATCACGGTCGGCGTTGAAACTGAGCTTGAACAGAATCGCCAGAATCAGCGCCTGCTTGAACAGGTTGTCGTTAAAGGCACCCAGCAACTGGCTGGTGAAGAAAGGGAGAAAGCGTTTGCTGCCCAGCAAACCAAACTGCGAGTGTTCCGACATGGCGCTGCGTATCCTTCCGGTCAAGTTGGTGCAGCGGGCAGCATACCCAAAATCGGCAGGCCCTGGCGCGGAACCTGCCGACAATATGGTCTGCTTGAGTGAGCCTGTCGGCTAGCGCGTCGCCCCCATCACGCTCAGGCGCGCCTCACGGCGCAGCACCCAGCGATGAATGCGCTCCTGACGCTCGGCGGTCAGTGGATAGCGCCAGGCAATCACAAAGGCCGTCATATACAGCGCAACCGGCCCAAGGATGTACAGCACCCGCAGCGACAGCAACTGCGATGCGGTGTGCTCCACCGCCTTGGCGTCAAAGCCGACCAGTGCCAGCAGCCCCAGTGACAGCCCAAGCCCCAGCGCCATCGCAGCCTTCTGCGCCATTCCGCTCATGGCAAAGAACAAACCGGTACGGTGCTCACGGCTGCGCGCGGTGTCCAGGTCGACGATATCCGCAAGCATGGACAGCGGCAGAAACTGGAAAGCCGCAAAGCAGAAGCCCTTGATGGCAAACAGCACGGCGAAGGGCAAAAGCTGGCCCGCGCCCAGAAAGAACATACCCAGAATGCTGGTGCTGGATATGGCGAGCGCGGCGCAGAATGCGCGGTGTTTACCGATGCGCTTGCCCACGTGCAGCCAGAAGGGAATGCCCAGAATGCCGATGCCAAAATACAGTAGATACATCAGGCCAATCTGCGCCTGAATCTGAATCACGTGCTGCATGAAGAACACCGACAAGGCGTTGCGGAAAGACTCGCCGGTCACCACCACCAGCAGCATCAGGATCATGCGCTTGAACGGGCCATTGTTCTTCATTACGCGCAGGCCCTTCTTCCAGTCGGTGCGTTCAACCGACTGCGGCGGCGCTTCCTTGACGGCACCGACCACCCAGAAGACGGTCAGCGGCAGCAGAATCAGCATCATCCAGGCCATCACCGCGAGAATCGGCCCGTAACCAATGCCCAGCTCACCATCGCGGCCAAACAGCATCACTGCCGTTTGCATCAACCAGCCGTCGGTGTGACCAGCCTGAAAACGCGCCCCCAGTGCCTGCACCAATGCTGGCGCCAAGGCTGCCAGAAACAACCCGATGAGTACAAAGCCCTCACGTGATGCCACCACCCGGCTGCGCTGATGATACACGTTGGACAGCTCCGCCCCCCAGGCGCCGTAGGGCAGTGTCACCATGGTCCAACCCAGGTACATCAGCATGGTCCAGAACAGTAAGTGCCCTATTCCAATGCCATCGGGCGGCATGAATATCATCACCGTACCGGCCAGCATCAATGGCACACCCATTACCAACCAGGGCTTGCGGCGGCCGAAGCGGGTGCGCCAGCGATCACTCAAAGTACCAATCAGCGGGTCGGTGATGACATCAGAAAGTCGAGCGATGACCAGCACCAGCGCCATCAGCGCCATATTCAACCCCACTTCCTGGGCATAGAAAGGCGGTAGGTAGACCACCAGCGGATAACCGATAATCGCCAGCGGCATGCCTATAGAACCGTGAAGAAGAATTGTTGACCGCTTGAGAACGCCGTTGGCGTCCTTACTGGACTGCGACATGCCACTCTCCCGAGAGTCGACGGGTCCGAAACCCGTTTTTTATATTTATTGTTTGCCCGGCGCCCAGGACAGATCAGGCCGCCCGCATGTGCACGCTTGTATACTCTATACCTCAGCTGAACCGTCTCATACCAGTGCACCCGCCGGCAGCCAGTACCAATTCATGCAATATGTTTCCAGCACCGTTATACTCGCGGCCGGCCGCACGCCGCGAGATTGAGCGCTGGCGCGGCCTGCAGCCAGACCGGTCGCCTGCGCGCACCTCCATTAGCTCTGGCTATAGCACTCATTCGCCGCGCTGATGGCGAGTTCAGCGCGGCTCGATCCAGGTTTAAGTGGGAGCCGAGCCATGCCCAGTCGTCAGCCTTCAACCTTGCACGCCGTCTTTGCCGCCGCAGCCCTGCTGCTGGTCGTGCACGGCTTGGGACGCTTTATTTTTACACCGCTGATGCCGCTGCTGGTCGACGATGGGCAGTTCAGCACCGGCGAAGGCGCGGCCATCGCAACCTGGAACTACCTCGGCTACCTGCTGGGCGCACTCGCCGCGATCCGCTGGCATCGTCCGGGGCAAATTCGTGCCAGCATCCCGTTTGCGCTGGCACTGCACTGCCTGACCCTGCTGGGGCTTGCCGTGAGCGAGCAGCTGACACTGATTACCCTGCTGAGGTTGGGCAACGGCATCAGCAACGGGCTGATCTTTGTGATGGTGCCTGCGCTGCTGATGGAGTGGCTCGCCGCTCGGCAGCGGATCGGCCTGAGCGGCCTGATTTACCTTGGGGTCGGCACGGGCTTGCTGCTGTCTGGTGTACTGGCCCACCCTCCGGGTACATCGCTGACTTCGGCTGCGCGCTGGTGGCCCGTCGCCCTGCTCAGCCTGCCTTTGGCACTGTGGGGTGGCTGGCTGATGCTGCGCTTGAACATCGATACAACCGGCCAAGACGACAGTGCCAGCGCACCTGCGCCCAGCGCGCTACTGGACGCTCGAACCTGGCCCCTGTTTCTGGCTTACGCCGGCGCCGGTCTCGGCTACATACTGCCGATGACCTTTCTGCCGATGATCGCCAGCATCCAGCTGGGTAGTGCTCACCCGATGGTGCAACAGAGCTGGCTGATTGTGGCTGCCGCGACCCTGCCGGCGGCTTGGTTATGGAACCACCTGGGTCTACGGCTGGGTGACCAGCGAGCCTTGCTGCTCAACTACGCCATCCAGCTACTGAGTGTGATTGCCGCACTGACCTTACCCGGCAGCACTGGCATTTTGCTGTGCTCTTTGCTGATGGGCAGCAGCTTTCTGGGCGCGGTACTGCTTACCCAACGCTTGGGGCGCAGCCTGCAGCCACACCAGGGGCCTCGCCTGTCGGCGGCCCTTATCGCCCTTTACAGCGTGACTCAATTACTGGGGCCGTGGCTCGCGCGCGAATGGCTCAATCACGGCGGCACATTACCTGAAACGCTTTGGCTCGGCGCAGGCGCGCTGGCGTGGGCGCTGCTCTGGACTTGGCGTACACGGCGCACAAACCAGTGAGGGGAACCTGCGGAGCGGCGCTACACTCAAAGCTGAACAGATACACCTGCAGAGGCTAAACCATGCGCACACCTTCACGAGCTCTCTTCATCGCCGGCCTGCTGGCAATTGCCTTCGCCACCCCCGCTCACGCCAAACAGGATGATCGCGGCAACGGCAACGGCAATAGCCATCATGCACAACAGGGCAACGACCGCGGCCAGGGCGCCAACCGACACAACGACCGTAACCAGGGTTCTGATCACGACAGTCGCCCTTCCGAGCGCATACAGGAGGACGTCATACGCAGCATCTTTCGTGACAACCGCGAGTTGGTGCAGCGTGGCGACAGCCTGCCACCAGGCATCCGCAAGAACCTCGCTCGCGGCAAGCCACTGCCGCCCGGCATTGCCAAGCAGCTTGATCCACGACTGGTCAACCGCCTGCCTCACTACGACGGCTATGAATGGCGTCAGATCGACGGCGATGTCGTTCTCGCCGAGATCACCACCGGCATCATCGAGTCCATTATTTACGACGTTATTTACTGACCTCGGACCAGGCCAGCGGCCCCCGAAACCGCTGGCTCCTGCAACGTTTTTGAAGCGCACTCGCCCAAGCCGACAGACGGCGTCAATCAGCTTGATAAATTGACGCTATTTTCTTTGACAATCATTCTCATTCGAATTAGCATGCAGCCATCGTCAGCTATCCGCTGTTCAGGAGTCTCTGCATGTACGTTTGTCTCTGCAAAGGTGTAACCGATAACCAGATC
>CERC01066517.1_pt1 | contig 14952 bp, 10 predicted proteins | sample 530921 | NCBI WGS metagenome assembly CERC01 (sample SAMEA2621099, study PRJEB7988) | marine metagenome | isolation source: saline water (ENVO:00002010), including
AGTGAGTTATTCATAATGATATTCCTTGTCTCTTTAAGTAATTAGTCGTAACTACTTAATCAAAGGTTGTGCCAGCATGGAAATATTTTTCAACCCATTAATTTTTAATGATTTTTTGTAAATTTTAATTTTTCACCCTATTCAGCAATGGTTAATAAAACCAATCAATTTAATATTTTTGACTAACTATTAGCGAAAAAATAAACGTTGATATTTTCAGCGTACACTTGTACACTGAAACTGTTTTTACAATCACTTTTAGAGAGTTTATGACTGCTCAGTTACCTTACTCGCGTCAAGAAGAACAACTCAATGTACTCACTCATAGCATGGGCGTGTTATTTGCTTTTTACGTACTGTGGGATTTGATTTCGCAATCAAAAGCTGTGTCAGCAACAGTCAGTGCGATTGTTTATGGTTCGAGTTTACTGGTGCTTTTTATGGCATCAACACTTTACCATGCAAGTACCAAAGCGCGTTTGCGTGCCATCTATAAAAAATGTGATCATTGCGCTATTTATTTGCTAATTGCTGGTACTTACACACCATATCTCGTCATATCATTATCGGGAATGTGGGCAATTTCAGCGCTGGTATTTATTTGGAGCTTAGCAATAGGCGGGGTCATTTATAAATTAGCGGTAAAAAATGGCAATAAAAAAGTATCACTTGCAACCTACTTATTAATGGGCTGGTTTGCCCTTGCCCTTGTCTACCCTCTGTACTTAAATTTAGATCACAGTGCTTTGTGGTGGTTATTAGCAGGAGGCGTTGCTTACAGTCTTGGTACTTTTTTCTACAGTGCTAAAACACGCCACTATAGTCATGCTATTTGGCACGTATTTGTACTTGTTGGGTGTGTATGTCACTACTTATCAATCAGTTTATATGTTTTTTAATGCCATTGGTGTAAACGCATATTGATTTTAGCTTTATTAAAGCTCACCCCTTCACTGATTAATTTTTGCCGTTGTTCAAGGTGTTTACTTGTCCCTTCTGGAAAAGAGATTTTACCTTGGCTATTTACAACACGGTGCCATGGAATAATTGAATCACTGGGCATTTCTTTTAATAAGCGGCCAACCAATCTGGCATTTTGCGGGTAACCCGCAAGCGTAGCAACTTGCCCATAACTTGCTACTTTACCTGAAGGGATAGAGGCTATTATTGTAAAAATTAACTCTTCTTTAGTTGCCTGTTGCATGGGCTTGCTCCGTATATTCTTTACTTACCTCACTAAAGGCTTGCCAAATTGATCTTGCAACTGGACCATGATGCACTGAATGTTGCCTAAACACGCGAATTTCTGCGCCAAACTGGTGCTCTCTATCCGTAATTTTTATTTGCTGTAACAAACCTGATTCTATTTCAGCCTGACAGTGTTGCAGACTTATCATTGCCCAACCAGCACCCGAGAGTAAAAACGACTTAACACTGGTAATATCATCTATTTTCATTAAAGCTGAGCCAAGGTTGTAAGATAGCCTGTCAGAGTCAAAACTCAGATCACTTTCAAACATAGCCAGACATGGGTAATTTTGTATCTCGGCAAAACTAATCTCTCTTGGCACGACATGAGGAGCACTCACTATACCAATATCAAACTTACCTATCGGTAAACTTTCGAGGTCCCCTGTTGCATGAAACAAATCAAACCATGGCCCAATGCCTAAATCTGCCTGCAAGCTATTAACTTGTTCTAAAGACACAAATCGTTTTCCTGAAGAAATACTAAACTCAGTACTTGCAAAGCACTTAAAGGTTTCGCTTATCACTTGATTATAACTATGCTGATGACACAGCTGCTCGTAGCAAATTCTGTAACTGGCTTCATTACCCAGCGCAAGTTCTTTTGCTAAAGAAGCCAATTCACTGTTTGCATTGAGTAATTGACGTGCTTCACGATAAAAAATGCGCCCTTTCTCTGTTAAACATAAGCGATACTGATTTCGGTCTAACAATTCAAAACCAAGCTCTGACTCAAGCTTCTTTATAGCAAGCGTCAATGCAGGTTGTGTTTTGTGTAATGTCACAGCTGCTTGGCTTAAACTAGAGCTTTGCACGATTGCATCTAAAATTGTTAATTGATTTAAATTCATTAATCACCAAAACCATTAAAAAAACTAATGATGTTTCTAAAATTTAATAATTTTTATTTTATATCTTTGCAGCGTATCCTGCATCAAATTTATGCTTTCATATCTATGGAGAAGACAATGAGATTGGCATCCGCCGTATTAATGAGCAGCGTGTTTTTGTTACTTACGGCATGTACAGAGCAAGCAGCACAAAGTGACGTTGAACAAGTTGTTCGCCCTGTTAAACTTTTCAATATAAACAGTAACTCAGATCAAGCAATCCGCAGCTTCCCCGCTGAAGTTGTGGCTAACCAAGGCTCTTATCTTGCTTTTAGAGTTAACGGAGAGTTACTTGAGTTCCCAGCACTTGCAGGTCAACATGTTGAAAAAGGAGAGCTTTTAGCCAAACTCGATCCAGAAGATTTCGAACTTCAGTATGAAGAGCGTAAAGCACGTTTTGAACTTGCTGAATCGCAACTTGAACGTGTACAGAAATTATTTGACCGCTCCATTGCCAGCCAGTCAGAGTTAGATCAAGCCACTGCCAATAAACAAGTGGCAGAATCTGCAATGAAAATTGCCAAAACCAACCTAGATAACAGTGAATTACGCGCTCCGTTTGCAGGCACTGTCGCAAAAGTATTTGTGAAAAACTTTGAGAATATCCAAGCTAAACAAAATATTCTACGACTTGAAACCCGCGACTTAATGGATGTGGTCATTCAAATACCTGAAAAGCTCATCGCTCGTATAGATAAAGACGTGCAATACCAGCCAGAAGTCGTCTTTGATGGTTATCCAGATAAATCTTATCAGCTGACAATAAAAGAGTTTGATACCCAAGCCGACCCGACTACGCTAACCTATAAAGTAGTATTTTCGTTACCTGTACCAGAAGATTTTAACCTACTTGCGGGTATGACAGGTCGTGTAGATATTGATTTAAGCAAAATCACTAGCTCACAATCAGCCTACACATTACTGCCAGTTGAAGCGGTATTCTCTGAGCCTACAGAGCCTGAAGGAAAGAATAGTTATGTATGGGTTTTTGATGAAAATAGCGGCCAAGTACATAAACGAGCTGTAAAAGTCGGGCAATTACACCGCGATGGAATTGAAGTACTTTCAGGCATCGAAAAAGGCCAAACAGTTGTCGCGGCAGGCGTTCACTTTTTAGAAGAAGGTATGAAAGTTCGTCCATGGCAAAAAGAGCGAGGCTTATAATGAGTTTTGCAGCACTGGCCATTGAACGTAAAGTCGTAAGCTGGATGTTTGCCCTGTTTCTGCTAATTGGTGGCACAGTGGCCTATTTTGGCTTAGGACAACTTGAAGACCCTGAGTTCACTTTAAAAAAAGCGATGGTGATCACCGTATACCCAGGCGCATCTCCCCAGCAAGTTGAAGAAGAGGTCACCTTTCCTATAGAAAATGCCATTCAACAACTCCCCTATGTTGATTATGTAACAAGTATTTCATCTCCTGGTAAGTCGCAAATAACCGTTGAGATGAAAAGTAGTTATCGCAAACAAGACCTACGTCAAATTTGGGATGAACTGCGCCGAAAAATTAATGATCAAGCATCGTCAATGCCTTCTGGGGTATACCCTAGCAAGATCATGGATGATTTTGGGGATGTATACGGTGTAATGTACGCCGTAACCGGTGACGGCTATTCTTATGATGAACTCAAAGATTACGTTGATTATTTAAAGCGCGAACTGGTACTGGTCGAGGGTGTGAGCAAAGTCACCATAGGCGGTGAGCAACAAGCCCAAGTAATGGTTGAAATCTCTACGCGTAAACTTGCCCAGCTGGGTATTTCACCAAACCGTATTTACCAACTGTTACAGACTCAAAATAGCGTCTCTAATGCGGGTAAAGTACGTGTGGGTGATGAATCAATTCGTTTACACCCGACGGGTGAATTCAAGGATGTTAAAGAGCTTGAAAGCCTGCTTATTTCAAAGCCAGGTGAAAACGAACTTATTTACCTAGGTGATGTAGCAACCGTGTTTCGTGAATATGCCGAAGTCCCCACCAACATCATTCGCTACAATCAACAACAGGCTTTATTGGTAGGCGTGTCTTTCAGCTCAGGCGTTAACGTTGTTGATGTAGGCATGAACATTGATGAGCACTTAGCTTCTCTAGAATACCAACGCCCCCATGGTATGGAAATTAACAGTGTATATAATCAACCTGCTGAAGTTGAAAAGTCTGTCAGTGGCTTTATTATCAGCTTACTTGAAGCTGTTGCCATTGTAATTGTCGTGCTGCTGCTCTTTATGGGCTTTAAAAGTGGTGTGTTAATTGGCGTTATTTTGCTTTTGACCGTACTGGGTACTTTCATATTCATGAAGTTATTTGCCATCGATTTGCAGCGTATTTCACTGGGTGCGTTAATCATTGCGCTCGGTATGTTGGTTGATAATGCAATTGTTGTCACCGAAGGCATACTCATCAACCTAAAGCGCGGGCAAACAAAACTACAAGCCGCAACCAATATTGTTAATCAAACAAAATGGCCTTTGTTAGGTGCAACGGTTATTGCGATTACTGCATTTGCTCCGATTGGTTTAAGCTCAGATGCAAGTGGTGAATTTGCCGGAAGCCTTTTCTGGGTGCTCTTTATTTCATTATTACTTAGTTGGATTACCGCAATTACACTTACTCCTTTCTTTGCTGATTTAATGTTTAAACAAGCGAAAGAGAAAGAACCACATCATGACGAAGACCCCTACCAAGGCGTGATTTTTAATGTGTATAAAAATGTTCTTCACACCTCTATGCGTTATCGGAAAACCACCCTTCTGGTTATGGTTGTGATGTTAGTCAGTGCGGTGTTTGGTTTTAAATTTATAAAGCAATCATTCTTCCCAGCATCAAACACACCGATGTTTTATGTTGATTACTGGCAAACACAAGGTACTGATATACGCAGTACGATAGACGGTGTTGCTAAGCTTGAAAAATTCTTACAAGCAGACCCGCTAGTTGAGGAAATCACCACCACGGTGGGCCAAGGTGCGCCGCGCTTTATGTTGACCTACGCACCTGAAAAATCATACCCAGCCTATGGGCAATTGATTATTCGCGTAACAGATCGAGAAGCCGTTACAACCATGATCGAGAAGGTGCGAGATTATCAACACAAACATGTGCTTGACGCTCAACTAAAGGTTAAGCGCATGGAAATTGGCCCGTCGACTGATGCTAAAATTGAAGCGCGTTTTTCGGGTGCTGATCCTGTCATACTTCGTCAATTGGCTAAGCAGGCTAAAGATATACTGCATCAAGATGCAGGTGCATTTAATATTCGTGATGATTGGCGAGCACGTTCGAAACTTATCCGCCCACAGTTTAACGAGCAAAAAGCGCGTCGCTTGGGTATTGCCAAATCTGATCTAGACCAGCTACTACTCACCAGCTTATCAGGCAAGCAAGTTGGTGTTTATAAAGATGGCACACAAATGCTACCTATCATTGCTCGCTCACCTGCGGAAGAGCGTTTAAACGTTGAGAGCTTACGTGACTTACAAATTTACAGCCCTGTACTAGGTGTATTTGTGCCAGTGACACAGGTGGTTGATGACTTTGTGGTTGAGTGGGAAGACAGCCTCATCATGCGTCGCGATCGCAAACGAACTATTACAGTCATGGCTGATCATGATGTTATTGGCGATGAAACCCCAGCCAAGCTGTTCGCCCGTGTCCGTAAAGATATAGAAGCTATTGATTTACCACGTGGTTATGAGCTGCAATGGGGTGGTGAATATGAATCATCAACAGACGCCCAAAAAGCAATCTTTGGCTCATTGCCGCTTGGCTATCTAGCTATGTTTGCCATTACTGTATTGTTATTCAACTCAGTGAAGCAGCCTCTCGTCATTTGGGCAACCGTGCCGCTTGCCATTGTTGGTGTGAGCGCAGGCTTATTGCTAATGAATGCGGCTTTTAGCTTTATGGCTCTACTGGGCTTACTCAGCTTAAGCGGTATGTTAATTAAAAATGGTATCGTCTTGGTTGATCAAATAAATATTGAACTAGATAGTGGCAAAGAACCATACAAAGCGGTATTCGATTCAGGCGTGAGTCGTGTTCGTCCTGTTGCTATGGCTGCAATCACCACCATTTTAGGGATGATCCCACTGTTATTTGATGTGTTCTTCCAATCAATGGCTGTAACCATTATGTTTGGTCTAGGTTTTGCGACAATACTCACGCTTATCGTCGTGCCTGTTCTGTACACTATGCTGTTCAAAATCAAGGTGCCTAAACAGCGTCATAGCAGCTAGATACGCTCGCTTTAAGTATCCCTTGAAAAGTCGTTTTCAAGGGATACTCTACTCTACAAACTAATAGTATTTATAACCAATTAACTGCTCTATACGATAAGCAATCGCTATTAATTCTTTCTCACTTAATGAGCCACCTGTAACTGATAGCCCAACAGGCATATGATGCACTTTCCCCATGGGCAGAGTTAAGTGAGGGTACCCCGAAACAGCAGGATAACTAGAAAAGCTGCCAGTAAAGTGATCGCCATTAATGCGATCTATTGACCAAGCAGGGGTTAGAGTAACGGTAATAATGGCATCAAGGTCATGCTCCTTGAGCATTTTATCTAGACCGTCTTCTCTGGTCGCTTGGTGAACATTTTGCAATGCCTTTATGTAACTTGGGTCAGTTAACTTGGCTTTTTTCTGAGACTTCTCAAAGATCTCTTGTTGGAAATAAGGCATTTCGTGGGCTGCGTGTGTTTGATTAAATTCGATTAATTTTTTCAGTGTCAGTGTATTGTACTCATTTGGTAATTGAGCGAGGTAGTCGTTTAACGTCGCTTTGAATTCATACAGCAATACATCATAGCTATCTTGATAAAAATTAGCATAAGGCTCTGTCGATAAGCCTTCGACTAATACAGCTCCCTCTTTTTCAAGTACCTTTTTAGTCTTATTGAAAAGTAACTCAACGTGCTCATGAGCGAGTGGCGCAGCATAAAGCACGCCTAAGCGTTTTCCTTTTAGAGAATGTTTTGAAGTTTCAGGCATATAGTCATCGTTCATGCGCTCTTTGGCTATTTTTGTTGCAGCGTCTTTATCATCAACACCTTGCATCACTGAAAGTAAAATAGCTGCATCAATAACCGAACGCGTCATAGGGCCTGCGGTATCTTGCGTATGTGAAATTGGCACAATACCAGTGCGACTTAACAAACCCACTGTGGGCTTGATGCCAACGATCCCATTTGCAGAAGACGGACAAGTAATTGAGCCATTGGTTTCAGTGCCAATCGCTGCCACGCTTAAAAATGCTGCAACAGCTGCACCAGAGCCAGAACTAGAGCCACATGTAGAGCGATTTAAATCATGAGGATTACGTGTTTGGCCACCAATCGCACTCCACCCAGACGATGAACGCTCAGAACGCATATTAGCCCATTCGCTTAAGTTTGTTTTACCTAAAATAATGGCACCTGCATTTCTAAGCTTGGCGATAATCGGCGCATCTCTATGTGTAAAGTTATCTTTTAATGCCAACGAGCCTGCCGTTGTCGCCATCTCTTTAGTTTCAATGTTATCTTTTATTAACAGAGGTATGCCGTGTAGAGGACCACGTGTTTTCCCTTTGCTTAACTCTTCATCCAGTTGCTTTGCAATAGCTAAAGCGTTTGGATTCATTGCAATCACTGCATTGAGTTGCGGATTAAGTGTCTCTACTTGCTGAATAAAAAACTGTGTTAATTCAGTTGAAGTTAGCTGATTAGCTTTCATCGCTTGAATGAGTTGTGGAATAGTACTTTGTTGAACAATTTCTTTTATCGCTTGAGACTTTTGCTCTGTAACGGATGTGTTTTCGTTTGCTGATAATTTAAAACTCAAACACATTGTCATTAAAGATACGCCCAATGTTAACTTTACGAGCATGCGCCTAAACGTGTTTTTTCCTGTGTACATTTTTTGCCCCTTTTTTATAATTTTTATAGGGTTGTTCTGGCAATTACTGCTGCATTGTTCTACTTCTACGCAAGAGCAATCTACAACTTTTAACGCAGTGAGCGTCAAATTAACCCTCTAAAATGATTAAGTATTTTTGCAGATTAGTATCAGTACCGATTTATAGTCTACCCTGATTAGAATGAAGGGCGCTAGTTTTAAGGCTTTAAATATCGAAAAGTAAATAACGAATGGGTGTGGGCTGTTATGCTAAAATATGCTGAATTGGGGCAATGCTAGAGATACCCAGCATTGCTCCATTTTTAGTAGGCTTAAACCTTAAAGAAACTTATAAGTTTAACCATAGCTTGTGTTTGATTTTCCAGTAGTCGCGTTTGTTTGCTGATATCACTTAAGCTCGATGCGTTATCATCCGCAAGCGCCTTTATTTTCACAACATTCGCATCGACTTCTGCGGCAACAGATGACTGCTCTTCAGCCCCTACCGCAACTTGATTGTTGGCCTCAACGATATCGTTAATCGAATACACAATTTTCTCAAGTGATGCGGTCGAATCATTTGTTAAAGCTGCAACCATTTGCCCTTTTTCATTTGATGTTTTCATAACATCAACGACATTGTCAGCACCAAGTTTGATTGCTTCGATAATGTTGGTGATCTCGCTAATAGAGTCTTGAGTGCGCTGTGCCAGCGTGCGTACCTCGTCAGCAACCACGGCAAAACCACGCCCCTGCTCACCGGCACGGGCCGCTTCAATGGCTGCATTCAAGGCAAGTAGATTGGTTTGATCTGCTATATTGCGGATCACATCTAATATCCCTTCAATGTTAGCTGTATTTGAGCTTAAGCTTGTGACTACTTCCATCGCATTTAATAACGCATCCGCAAGCTCACTCATTGCAACATCGGTTTGACCCACCACTGCTTTAGACTGTTCTACGCCCTCTTCTGCATTGTGGCTTGTTTGTGAGGCGCCACTTGCACTTTGTGCAATTTGTAACGCGGCTGCAGCCATTTCGTTTATAGCAGTTGCGACCATGTCTGTTTCGAGTTGCTGTTGAGAAACAGAATCTGTTGCGCCCGATACTGAATTCGTTATTTGACAACTTGATGCTTCTATTTCTTTGGTGACTTGAACAACTTGATCTACAACATTACGTAACGCATTCGCCGATTCGCTTAACGCGCTATTTAACTGGCTAAACTCATCGCTGCCTGTAACCTGAATAGTTTGGCTCAGATCCCCCTTCGCTATATGAGATGCAAAATCAATAGACAGATTTAACGGCCCCATAATACTGCGAATAATCCACCAGCCAACGGAAATCGCAATGGCAAACGCAATCATCACAACTATAGCCATTATTAACTGCACGGCGTTTTCTCGCTCACTGGCAATCACTTGTTCTTCTTCAACAAGTTTTGATGCTGCCTCTGAAGCGCTGTTAGCAACACGTAACATCTCAGCTTGAATAGTATTTAATTCATCGTAAGTAGCAACCGTCGATTTAAACACTTGATAATAGTGAGTTATATCATCTAATAAGTCATTGAGTAAGGCTTGTGTACTGGCTGCAAGCATTATTTTCTTTAAACTATTAACATTACTTTTAAGTTGGCTAATTTGATTAGAAATATCGCTCTCTAGTTGCTGAGTAGGCGCAGTATTATAACGCCACACATTGACACGAATTTCCGCAAAATCGTCCCGTACTTGCTTGGCTTTTAAAAAACGACCAAACTCCGAAAAATCGGATTGATTGGTTGAAAAGTATTGCTCAATACTGTTTAGCGTCTCGTCTATGCCATTGATGACAGAATGAGCTGCTTGATTAACCTCATCGCGCGCATTGATTTGTTTTTTCTTAGCAGATACGAAACGTTCAAACAATTGCGTGAAATCGTTAATTCCCTGTTTTATTGTATTGACTTGAGTCACACTCTGCTCAACTGCCATTTGGCTTTTAGCCGCATTCAAAGTGCTAATTGCTTCTTGCGCTTCGCTCAATACTTTTTTGGTGAAATCAGGGTTTTCCTGAATCATATAATCAGCTTGAGCCAATCGTGATGTATATAAACTTGCATCAGCAAATGTGAGATTTAACATGATGTCTGTTTGTGTTGCTTGAGATTTTAATGAAAATGAAGCGTACACCCCCAACCCCAACATCAAAAACAACACAGCGGCAAACATTGCATAAAGTTTTTGTTTAATAGTCAATTTTTCGTATCCATCAATAAATTCAGTACGAAAATATTATAAACAAAGATTGATAAAAAAATGACAAAAATTTCAATAAAACTATGTTTTCATTAGAAAATAGCCCAAAAAAGGAACTCGCATATTAGCCAGCAGCAGACCCTTTATTTATAAAAACCATATAATCATTTCCAGCTATATTCATCCCATAAAACTAAGCAACTGATAATAATGCTCTTTTAAATGATCTCGCTCTGAGAAGTTTATTTTTTATTCGAAAATCGAGTGCCTAATAAGAAATTACGACCACAACATTTACTTTTTTGAAATTTATGTTAAAAATTAACAGGTGAATATAAAAACAATGTTACTTAGTATCGCATTTTTTTCACAGACAGGCATAGTCTGTAGTTATGCCTAAAATCGTTACCGTGCAACAAAGTAAATATAATAAAAATCAAAGGACTATAAACATGTCGGCATTTCAGAACAACATAACTACTTACTGTAATAAACGCACCAAGCTTAGCCTTGCCGTTTCTACCGCTCTATTGAGCCTGAGCTCATTGTCTGTTTTTGCGCAAAACGCGCCACAAAATGACAGCGATGTCATTAATGAAAAAGATGAGCAAATGGAAGTAATAGAGGTTTCTGGTATTAAGGGAAGCATTTTTAGTGCGCAAAACCTTAAACGTTACGCTGACACGGTTAAAGATGTGATAACCGCGTCGGATATTGGCGCGCTACCTGACAAATCGGTTACAGAAGCATTACAGCGTGTTCCTGGGGTAACCATCGAACGATTTGCGTCTTCAGACGATCCTAAACATTATGCTGATGAAGGAACTGGCGTACTTGTTCGTGGCCTAGACCGTGTTCGTTCTGAGGTCAATGGCAGAGATGCATTTAGCGCGAACTCTTCTGGCGGGCTAAGCTATGAAGACTTTCCTGCGGAGTTATTAGGCGCAGTGGAAGTTGTAAAAAACCAAACCGCCGACCTAACAGCAGGTGGCGTTGCGGGTACCGTAAACCTCATTACCAGAAAACCTTTTGATTCAACTGAGCAGTTAATATCATTTAATGCCAAAGCAAATTATGGCGATTTTAGAGAAGAAACCACACCCTCTTTCTCTGCGCTATTTTCAGATAACTGGGAAACACAAGCAGGTAAATTTGGTTTCTTAATCGCGGCTTCATCGAGTGAATATAAAACCCGTGGTGACGGTGTTGGTTTAGGAAACTACCACTCTCGTGGTGACTCATTTGTGCCGACTCTTGACCAATGGGGTGGTATTACGGGGGTTGATCCAAATTCACCCGTAGATGGCCCTGCACTGCCAGGACAACCTGCTGGTAGCACGTGGCATGTACCGGTAGCTATTCATATGAGCACAGCAGAAAATGATCGCAAAAGAAAAGGCTTAACAACCTCTTTTCAATGGGCAAATAGTGATGACACAATTATTGCAACCGCTGAGCATATTCGTTCAAAAGCTTCTTTAGAATGGAATGAAAGACAATTGGGTCAGGCCGCACAAGGTTTTAAAGGCTTCATGGGATCTTCTCAAAACTGGCAAGATGATAGCGAGAATGGCTACCCGCTCACAGTAGACGATAACTTTGTTACGTCGGGAATTGTACTTGGTGTTAGCCCTGAAACCCCATTCTTTTACCGTAGTCGCTGGAACCATAATGAAAATACCGTTGAAGACACTTCATTTAATTTAAAGCTCAAACCGACAGACAGATTAAGCATGGAGTTTGACTATCAGCACGTCGATTCTGAAAAAGTAGTTCATAACTACAGTATGTCGGCACAAACTCGCGGTAATCATGTTCATACGGTACTTCCTTATTACCTTGATACACGAGGCTCAAGACCAAGCGTTGAATTTTTAAGTAATAATATTTTAACTGCGGGCTGGTCACCCAATGAAGATTGGGACGGACCAGTTCCGAATACTTTTCTAGGAAGTGGTATGGAGCAAGAAGAGCACAATACCGCTAAAGCAAACAGCTATAAATTAGATTTTAAATACGAACTTGATGGCAGCTTTACCAGTGTGCAAGCTGGTGCCTATTACTCAGATAAAGACCTAACGGTACGCGATACTGCTTATGAAGGCTGGTCGGCAATCGGCACGCCATGGATACAAGCAGACCGAAATGCTGCAGCAGCTATTAACCGCCCCGAACTGTTCGAGCGTGTTGATTTCTCTGACTATTATCATGGCCAAGTACTGCAAGGCGATGTGAATAGCTTCCTTTTCCCTAGTATGGATCTGGTAAAAAATTACGCTGACTCACTTCGTCAAGGCTGCCAAGATGGTTGGCATAATGCTACCAATAGCGCAGCCAATAACGGTGTTTGCAGTGGTACCTATGTGCCTTATGAAGACAAACCTAACCGTGTTGAAGGTCCGTTTGCAGCTCATAATATTAGCTCAACCAATGAAAAACGTAGCGAGTTTTATGTGCGTGCAGACTTTGATTTTCTCGTTCAAGACCTACCTGTTGTAGGTAATGTAGGCCTGCGTTACGTGAACTACCAATTAGAGTCAACCGGTGCATTTGTACAACCCATGGAAATAAAGCGTGGCGAGCCTGGCACCTCACTAAATGAAGTGATGCAACAACCTGAATATAAACGCTACTACGATATTGCAACTGGGGAGTCTACTTTAAGTACAGTCGAAGGCACTGATTACAGTACCGTTCTACCAAGTTTTAACTTTAGCGTGGCATTAACAGATGATGTGGTTATTCGTTTTGGTGCCTCTAAAGCACTTTACTTTCCTAACCTGATAGATACCCGAAATATAAACATCGTAAACCTTGATTATACTCGCCGCTTACAAACCCCTGGCACTGATTATGACGAAGTTAATAATCCTGTTGTAGCTTTGGATGATATTGAACTGACAGCCCTATCTGGCAACCCCAATTTAAAACCTGAAAAGTCAATCAATACAGACCTTTCTGCTGAGTGGTATTTTGCCCCTGCCGGTTACGTTACTGTTGGTTTATTTCATAAACGACTCGACGACATAATTCGCAGCCGTGCATTTGATTTAAATGCAAACTTCAATGGCGAAGACTATGCAATTTCGGCCTACGGACCAGCCAATACAGGTTCAGGTACTATTCGTGGTGCTGAATTCGCTTACTCTCAATTTTACGATATGCTGCCAGGTGCATGGAGCGGACTTGGTTTACAATTTAACTACACCTACATCGACCAAAACGGCTTAGAAGATCCCAATGAAGTATCGACCGGCACACTCGGGTTTGATGAAAGCGGTAACCCAATCACTGACAACCGAAATACATTCCGTGTATTTAGTGGTTTGCCACTTCAAGGCTATTCAGACCAAAACATGAATATTGTCGGTATGTACGAGTACGAAAACATTTCGTTTCGTTTAGCTTATACTTGGCGCTCAGAATACCTGTTGACCTTAAGAGAGTCAGAAGAGTACGTGCCAGCCTATGTAAAACCAGCAGGCATGATGGATGCGAGTATTTACTACACGCTGAATGAACATTGGAAAATTGGTTTCGAAGCAAGTAATTTACTCGACACAGAAACTAAAACAGAATATCAAATGGACCAAGCAGGCACCCGCACAGATGCCCTAAGCTTTACGACTGACCGTATGTACGCACTTAGCGTACGAGCTACTTTTTAATTAATGTTAGCCCATCTAGTATTGATTAGATGGGCTTTTAAATTATAAAAGTTTTAAGCAAACTTATGGAATTACACATACCGGTCGATGTGCTTTTAATCTCCACTTCCTCCCAAATCATTTCCCCCGTCTCCCCCTATGAAATCAACACTGTTACTCAACATAGAATTTGAACTAGGAGAACTACTCACATATTCTTTTTCAATTTCTTGATAATCGTATTGAGTTCCAAACCTACTAGACTCAAATGACTGCCTATCAACAAACATAAAACAAGCAAGATACGAGTATTTTTGATTCAACTTATGTCTGGTTATTGTTGCTTCTATTTGACTTGGGGTGCAACCATTAAAGCTCCCATAATCTTTTTTCAGAAGTTTTGGTAGCTTTATCAAATATTGTTTTATCGCCTTTTTTTTAAAATAATTGAAATACATTGCTTAACTCTTTTTCACATATTCTGGTATATAAAAACTTTTTTGCCATGGAATAGAAAAATTATCATTGAAGTGGTTTATAGATAAGTTTGCATAACTAACCCCATTTTTTTCTGCCAGTTTAATACTGAAGATATTATCCCAAGGCAATAAAACAGGCGGTTTTTTCCGATAGCAAAGAAAATATAATAATATTCCTTCATCATTTACACTAACCCACATGGGTTGATTAGTATCTGACAAAACTCCGACCCCTTTGAGCCAATTAGACATACATGAAAATGGCTTTATTTCCTTCTGGACAATCAGTTGAGTTGCGATCTTATCGACAGCAACCTGCCTCACTTTTCGGCCACCTTTTGGATAAAAGTAAACCAGCCCACAAAAACCAATAAAAAATAAGGAAGCAAATAATAAAGAGTTAAACCAATTAAATATTAAAAAATCATCTTATATTCTTATGAGGGTTAGGTCATGAAGACAACAGTTAAAGATTGGTACATCGTTTCTGTTTTTGATGATGAGGAATTGATCGGCAAAATCCTCTGGGGCACTTGCGAAGAAGATGAGACTTACAGATTTTCACCGGG
>CERC01063898.1_pt1 | contig 14863 bp, 13 predicted proteins | sample 530921 | NCBI WGS metagenome assembly CERC01 (sample SAMEA2621099, study PRJEB7988) | marine metagenome | isolation source: saline water (ENVO:00002010), including
TAGGCTATACTCTCTCACCTCCCGAATGGCTATTGGATAAGATGGCCACCATTTGTGAACAACAAGAATTGCACTTACAAGCAGAAGAATTACTCTACAAAGCAACTATTTATTACCCCGAAAGTAAACATGCTCAAGAGCGTTATAAAGAATTCATGACAGCTAAAAAGCTAGGAGAGTAAAAGCAATTCATTATGATTCCATTGCTTATTTTTGACAATAGTTTCGTTGGGTTGACCTACCACATCCCTGAGTTAAACAGAAATTAAAATTTTACTGTTATGGAAAACCAAATCAAAGGGAAAAGTTGTTGCTCAAACTCGTCAACAAATAACAACACAGAGCTTATTGCACATTGGGATAATGTATACACGACCAAACCTGAAAATCAATTGGGCTGGTATGAAACAAATGTTCAGCCATCTATTCAACTCATAGAACGCACTGGGCTTGAAAAATCTGCTCGTCTTTTTAATGTAGGAGCAGGAAGCACTCGTCTTGTAGATGAATTACTAACGATGGGCTACACTAACCTCATTGCTACAGACATTAGTCATGTTGCGCTTGAACAGCTAGAAGAACGTGTAAATGCAAACAACGTCACATTTATTGTAGACGATTTAACTCACCCCACAACCTTGAACACCCTTGAACCTGTAGATTGCTGGATAGACCGTGCTGTTTTGCATTTTTTTACGGAAGAAAAAGATCAAGACACCTATTTCAAGTTGCTAAAAACCAAAGTAAAACCTGGAGGATTTGCGCTTTTGGCAGAGTTCAACTTAGATGGAGCCACCAAATGTTCGGGTTTGCCTGTAAAGCGCTACAATGCCAAAATGTTGCAAGAAAAGCTGGGAGTTGATTTCGATTTGTTAGAAACATTCGACTACACGTACATTAACCCATCGGGCGGTGAAAGGCCTTATGTGTATACGTTGTTTCAGCGTAAGTAATTCTACTTTTCTCAAAACTAAAGATTGACAATTCTGTCACTTTCACTATATTCGAGGAAGTTTTCCTATCAAAATAACGAATTATGAAAAGTGCACAAGAGTGGTTTGACGAGTATGCAGTAAGTCATCAAAACCCAACAAACAAACTAATTCACTGGATTTGTGTTCCTACCATATTTTTCAGCATCATTGGTTTGTTGGTTTCCATTCCCAGCGAAAGCATGAGTACCTTTTTACCTGAACCCTACCAAGCATATTTTAATGTGGGTACCATCGTAATTCTATTGGGATTGATCTTCTATTTCTCGATTTCAAAACCGCTGTTTTTAGGAATGATTCTCTTCTCAGCCTTTACCCTTTGGGGGAATGTGCAATTGTTGCAACTTGACTTTATGCCCTTATGGCTATTTTCCATCATCATATTTGTAGCCGCCTGGATAGGCCAATTTATCGGTCACCACATTGAAGGCGCAAAACCTTCGTTCTTTAAAGACCTTCAGTTTTTGTTGGTGGGTCCAGCTTGGCTAATGGGATTTATCTACAAAGCAGCAGGAATGAAATACTAAGCTTAAAGTATTTCACCCTACCTCTTTACTGTTTCAACTTTATTAAAAGACACTCCTCCACTACTTTTCGCTTTATTTGCGGGTTAACGATTGAATACCCGAATGAAACAGCTTTTACAAACACTCTTCTTCCTCTTTGCAGGAATTATTTTACATGCCCAAAATACAACCATTGACACCACACTGGTTCAGCAAGATTTAAATGAAATCCTTAACGATATTTCAAACAACTACGCTTATTTAAACGATAAGCATGTTGACATGGAATGTATTCGAGAAACCTATTCTCAAAAGGTTTCAACATTGAGCTCTGCGCAAGATGTATTGCTCTTTTTTGAATATTTACTGGATGAGTTTTATGACAGCCATATGCACCTCAATGCAAATACAACTGCTTCTTACCGTTTGTACAGTCCGGTTTACACCACAAAGCAAAAAGGCCATTGGGTAATTTCCAACGCTTGGTTTTCTCAACTCAAACCAACCAACACACCCTTAATTGGTGCAAAAATCACAGCCTTTAACGGTATTCCTTTTGAAGAAAAAATCGACCAATTCCCTACCATTTGTACCGATAAAAATCAACCAGAAGTTCGAGAATGGATAGCGAATAAAGTATTGGCCGGTAAATACAACGAGCCGAGAATATTAACGCTCCAACTGAAAGACAAAACAGTGGTAAAATTCAACCTCGATGAGTTGAACTACAAAGAGCACAACACGCTACTTTCAACCCGACAAGAAAAGAACATTGGCATCATTACCATCAACAACTCACTGGGTAACAATACCCTCATTACTGCATTTGACGAAGCTTTGGATGCTTTAAAAAACACCAATGGACTCATCATTGATTTGAGAAACACAGTAGATGGTGGCAACAGTTATGTCGCCAAAGGAATTTTAAGTCGTTTTGTCGATGAGCCACTACCCTACCAACAACATTCTTTCATAGAACAGTACGACAATCAACCACCGATCAAACGCATGTGGATAGAGCACGTTTCTCCAAGAGGAATTGCATACACCAAACCTGTTATTCTTCTTGTAGGAAGGTGGACCGGTAGCATGGGCGAAGGACTGAGCATAGGATTTGACGGAACTGAAAGTGCTCAAATTGTTGGTACAGAAATGGAACGGTTGTGCGGAGAAATCAATGGTTTTTCGTTCATCAACCTTTCATATGGTTACAGTATTCCTACAGCCAGACTTTTTCATATTAACGGCACCCCAAGAGAGGAATATGTTCCAGATAACTACGTAAGGCAAACCACACTTGAGATTGATGAGGCCTTGCAAAAAGCCTTTGAACTATTTAACGTTCAATAGTTTTAAAATTCACTACATTGCTTTTCAACTCCTTTGGTGTATGAAAAAGCTAATCATCCTCTTCTTACTTGTACTTCCATTATTTGGTTTTGCCAGATATGGCTGGCACACTAAAGACCTTTCGCTATATAGCGGATTACGTTTTCAACCCAATATCCCCGCTCTATTAAGCTTTGACTTACAGTTTGATGAAAGCATAAAAAACTGTAGGAGCAATGGTCTGAGGTATTGGGGAGCTGGAATCAACCTTAACATCAACGAAGATCATCTCCAATATGGCTTAAAAGGATTTCTCTCTCCATTTAGAAGATGGCGTTATACTCCTGCTAGACGGGTCATTGTTTTACCCTATGCCTACTGTACAGTTAATCGTATTAAACAACTCAACACTGAAGGCTCAAAAACTAGCAATTGGGGAATTATCCCTGGATTAGGTATCACTTCCAGATGGGGTAAATCTGCTGCTCTCAGATCCAGCATACAATTGGGGTATGAAATAAATAACACTTCCCCTTCAAGAAACTGGAATGAGAGCTTAGCCCTCGAGGTGAAAATTGGTATTGGAATCAGTACATTTCACTTTAAAAGAAAGAGTATAGAAAGTAATTCTTAAACCTTTATCAATTTATATCTCACCACACTAAAACAACTTTAAAAAACTATTTTTCAAGTAACTACCCAAAAGTCACCCGCTCTATTTTTTTCACTCCTTTCTTCTCCAATATTTTCACTCTTATAGAAAGACTTTGGAATTCAACACGTTAAACAAACACCATTCAAAGTAAGCAGTCACTTACCTTATTTTCTCACCCAGACAAAAACACTTTAAAAAACTATATTTCAATATTTTAAATTACTTAAAATCACTTAATACACCCTTTTAAATCTCATTTTAGAGTTATTTAGTTAGGATAACCCTTGTACTTTCACTTCAGATTTAAAAACAAGAGAAAGAACCCAACTAAATTTTTAATCATGTTAGAACTTGAAGGACGTGTAGCCATCATCACTGGAGGAGCCAGTGGAATCGGAAGAGAAACTGTACTAAAATACGTTGAAGCCGGAGCTACAGCAGTTATCTGGGACTTAAATGCTGACAAAGCAGAAGAAACCAAGCAATTGGCTGGTGATAAAGCAGATAAAGTAAGCTTTATGAAAGTCAATACAGCAGACTACAACGAAGTGGAAAAAGCCGCTCAAGCTGTAGTTGACCAATTCGGAAAAATTGATGTATTGGTCAATAATGCCGGAATCACTGCAGACAGCACATTAAAGAAAATGACGCCTGAACAATGGCAACGTGTTATTGATGTAAACCTTACCGGTGTATTTAACTGCGGTAAAGCTGTAGCCCTTCACATGATTGAAAAGAATTTCGGACGCATCATCAACACCTCTTCCGTAGTGGCTCACAACGGAAACTTTGGCCAAAGCAACTATGTAGCGACCAAAACAGGTGTAATCGGATTGGCTAAAGTTTGGGCTAAAGAACTGGGCAGACATAACATCTGTGTAAATGCAGTAGCTCCCGGATTTATTGAAACCGATATGATTACCACGGTGCCCGAAAAAGTAATTGACCATTTAAAAGCCAATACTCCGCTTGGAAGATTAGGAAAGCCCGCTGACATTGCCAACATGTATGTGTTCTTGGCATCAGATCGTGCTTCTTTTATCACAGGTACTGTAATGAGTGTTGACGGAGGCTTAAACCTATAAAATATGGCGAGAAAAGCAGTAATGACAGGTACAGGAATGTATGTTCCTGAGAAAGTAGTTCCCAACTCTTATTTCAACGAGTTGTTGGGCGAAGATGTAGATACTTGGTTAAGTGAAAACGTTCAGATTTACGAAAGACACTGGACCGATGAAAACGAATCTACGGCCGATTTAGCAGAACAAGCTGCCCGCAAAGCCATGGCAGATGCAGGTGTTTCAGCAGACGATTTGGATTTGATTATAATCTCAACCGATACACCTGAGTTTGTTTCGCCCTCTACGGCAAGTGTTGTTCAAGATCGTTTAGGGGCAAAAAATGCCGGAACATTTGACATTAATACCGCTTGTGCCGGATTTGTAACAGCGCTTGACATTGCTTCAAAATACATCATTGCAGACGATCAGTATAAAACCATTTTGGTGATTGGCGCTTACAACATGTCGAAGTACCTCAACATGCAAGACAAGAAGACGGTAACACTTTTTGCCGATGGTGCAGGAGCTGCCATCTTATCCGCTCAAGAAAATACAGATCGAGGTTACATCAATTCGATGTTAGAAACCAAAGGACAATACAACGAATGGATGGGCATTTATGCCGGTGGCGCTAAAGCTCCGGTAACCCAAGAAGTTCTTAACGATAAAACGCATCTACTTCAATTCGTGAAGAAATTCCCGAAAGAGTTAAACCCGGAAACCTGGACACGCATGATTAACCAATTGTGCGAAAGAGCCGGAGTTACACCTCATGATGTAAAACGCTATTTCATCACACAAATCAACATCAACTCCATTTTCGAAACCATGGATAACTTGGGGATTGAAAGAGAACGTGCTGAAACAGTAATGCACCACTATGGCTATACAGGTTCAGCCTGTATTCCTATGGCATTGAGCCAAGCAAGAGAAAACAACAGAATTCAAGAAGGCGATTTAATCATGTTCATTGGTTCAGGTGGCGGATTGGCCTTTGCAGGATCACTCTTCAAATTTTAAAAGCGACATGAATACCCTATTTGTCACAGCAAACAACACAACCATTCACGCTTATAAAGCGGGTGAAGGCAACAATAAAGTACTACTCATTCATGGTAACGGGTCAGACGGATCGTTTTGGAAACCATTACTTGACCATTGTCCTGAAAATGTACAAATGGTTGCTCCGGATATCCGTAACTACGGAAAATCAAAAGGAAAACCCATTGAAGCTGTACGCAGTATGGGCGATGTGGTTGACGATTTCCTCATGCTAATCAACGAACTCGGCTGGGAAAGTTACCACATTGCAGCTCACTCTTTGGGCGGAAGTGTAACATGGGAAATGTTATTGAAAGATAGCACCCGTATCAAATCGGTAACGGTTGTAAACCCTGCTTCGCCATTTGGCTTTGGAGGAACGCATGGTGTAGACGGAGCATTGAATTTTCCGAATGGAGAAGGTTCAGGAGGTGGCGTTGTAAATCCTGATTTTGTGGAGCGTATCAAAGCTGATGATCGTACAACAGATTCAGACAACAGTCCGCTAAACGTAATGAACAGTTATTACTGGGAACCGCCATTTGTTCCAAAAGACATTGATGTTTACCTCAACGGACTGATGGCAATCACTACTGGTGACGAACATTATCCCGGAGATTTTTCGGCTTCTGATAATTACCCGTTTACCAAACCCGGTAATTATGGTCCTTTAAATGCAGCTTCTCCTCTAACCAAACAAAACATATTGGCAGAATTAACCAACCTGGAACACAAGCCAAAAATACTTTGGGTAAGAGGTGGAAAAGACAAAATTGTGTCTGACACATCTTTCTTCGATACGGCTTATTTGGGAACATTAGGTGCTATTCCGGGCTATCCCGGAGAGGATGTTTGTCCACCACAACCCATGGTGAGTCAAACACGCCACGTATTGGATGCTTATCAAACCAATGGCGGAAGCTATAAAGAAGAAGTATTCGAAAACTGCGGGCACTCACCCTACATTGAAGAAGAACAACGATTCAGGGATTTATTTTACGACTGGATTGCATAACAACAATACACGATTAAGGAGGAATGACACAATCTGAATACACATTACCAACAGCAATGCTACTCATCGTTTTGATGAGCGTCATTCTGTGGTTGGTTTTTAGAGGCGCCAAGGCTACTAAATCTTTTGAAGATTATGCGGTAGGAAGCATAGCCTTCTCCCCCGCTGCCGTTGGATTGGCATTAGCCGCAAGTATGACCAGCGCAGCCACATTCATCATCAATCCCGGATTGATTGGTTTGTATGGGTATTCAGGTGTTATTTCTTATGCTGTTGCATTGCCTTTAGCAGCTTTTGTTTCCTTGATTTTCTTAACCAAGAAATTCCGCGAACAAGGCAACAAAGTAAAAGCCTTAACCATGGCACAATGGATTGGTAACCGCTACCAAGCTCCCAAATACGCCACTTTCATTGCTGTACTTTCTCTACTACTCATCACTTTTATTGTATTGATTGTAGTAGGATTGGCTCAATTGCTTTCTCAATCACTACAGGTAGATGTAGTGTGGGTAATGTTGGGCGTTGTGGTGTTTGTGTTTGGCTACATGATGTTTGGTGGCGCCAACTCAATGGTTTACACCAATACCATTCAAGCCATTATGATGCTGATTGTAGCCATCATACTCCTCTATTCGGGTCACAATTATTTTGCAGATGGTTTTAGCGGATTCACAGCTCAACTGAAAGCTATTGATCCGAGCCTAACAGAAGCCACCAACCCAGGAAGCTTATTGTTTCGCAACTTTTACGAAATCATATTCTGCCAAATCATCATCGGAATTGCCATCGTGTGTCAACCACACATTATTACCAAGTCTTTGCTTTTGAAAAAAGACACCGATGTCAACAAGTATTTGGTAGCTGCTATTTTAACCATGATTGTCTTCTTCTCTATTGTAATTGTAGGACTTTATGCACGATTGCAATTCCCGGATATGACCTTAAACGGAAATGCCATTAAACCCGATCAATTGATTCCAACCTACGTAGTTGAGAAATTTCAGGTAGGCATTGGTTTGATTGTTACCATGGGCTTAATTGCTGCCGGAATCAGTACACTGGAAGGATTGATTCAAAGTCTTTCTATTACCATTACATCTGACTTATTGATGAGCAACTCGGCCAAATTGAGAGCATTACCTGAAAGTAAAAAAGTAATGCTCAACCGTGTAGTTATTGCAGCTATAGCTGTTGTTGCCATTGGATTATCCTACCGACAAATCATAGCACCTAATTTAAGTGTGGCCATTTTCGCACAAAACGGAGTTTACGCCTTTTTTGCAGCAGTTTTCTTCCCACTCATCATGGGCATGTTTACCAAAGAGATGCGTGCAGATGCTGCCATTGTATCATCAGTGGTAGCACTGGTTGTTCACTTCGGAATGTATTATGGCCAAATTGGATATTTAATGCAAAGTCCCATCAATAATCCTGCTATCTCTGCATCAACAGCCATCATTCTATCGAGTATTAGTGGTTATGCCACATTAAAATTGATAAAAAGTAAAACAGAATCCTTCAACACAAAACCAGTAACAAATGAGTCAGTTTGATTGGATTGGAAAATGGGCAAACTATTCTCCTGAAAAGTTAGCCATCAACGACATACTAACCGGTGAATCGGCTACTTATAAAGAGTTGAATCATCGTGCTGAGGTCATTGCGGCCAACCTGCACCATAACTACGGTGTAAAGAAAGGCGACCGCATTGCGATACTATCTCCTTTTAATGTAAACCTTATTGCATTGTTTGGAGCTGCTCAAAAAGCAGGTTTTATCCTAGTACCACTTAACTTCAGGCTTACCGCTTCAGAGCAAGCCTACCAGTTAAACAACTGTGAAGCCGGTGTTTTAATTTACGACCCTGAGTTTAACGAAGCTGCTTCAGCACTGGAAATCAACAAAATAAAATGGGAAGACATTACCGTTGAAACCAATGCTTCTTATTCGGAAACATTAACCGAAGATGACACTTTGTTCATCCTCTACACTTCCGGCACAACCGGATTTCCAAAAGGCGCCTTGTATACCCACAAAATGTTGTTTTGGAACAGCCTTAACACCGCATTGCGTTTAGACCTCAATTCAAACGACATTACCATCAATTGTATGCCGCCTTTCCACACCGGAGGTTGGAATGTATTGGTAACTCCCCTGCTCCATGTTGGCGGAACCATTCACTTGATGGGCAAATTTGACCCGAACCAATTGCTTACTGAAATAGAGTCTACTAAAACGACTTTACTGATGGTGGTTCCAACCATGTTAAAGATGATGGAAGACAGCCCCAATTTTGCAGCATTGAATGCTCCTGATTTGCGCTATCACATTGTTGGTGGAGAAACACTTCCGATAGAATCTATTGAAAAGTGGGCCGATAAGAACATCCCTGTTCGTCAGGGATATGGTTTAACCGAAGTGGGGCCTAACATTACATCGTTGCACCAAAACGATAACATTCGCAAACGCGGTTCCATTGGCTTTTTAAACTTCTACGTAGAAGGAAAAATCGTCAACAACCAAGGACAAGAATGCGCTCCTGAAGAAGTGGGCGAATTCTGGTTGAAAGGCCCTAATGTAACACCAGGATACTGGAACAACGATGAAGCCACCCAAAAGTCTATTGAAAACGGCTGGTTCAAAACCGGAGACTTGGTGTATCGTGACGAAGAAGGCTACATCTATGTAAAAGGCAGAATCAAAGACATGTTTATTAGTGGTGGTGAAAATGTTTACCCCAGCGAAATTGAGCGTGTTATCCGCGAATACAAAGGTGTTAAAGAAGTTGCCGTAATCGCCATTCCCGATGAGAAATGGGGAGAATCTGGTGCCGCTTTCATTAGTCTGGAAAATAAAGCCCTCACTGTTGAAGAAATCAGCAACCACTGCCGCAAGCATCTGGCCAAGTTTAAAAATCCAAAAGTGTTTGAAATCCTAGAAGATTTACCCAAAAACACGGCTGGAAAAATCGACAAGAAATTAATCCTAAATACATATATGTCTAATTCAATTAAATGAGAAAACCATGAACACAATTAAATTATCAGTTATAGGAATTCTATCATTAGGTTTAGCTTTCACATCATGCAGCAAAGACGATGACGATGGAGGCTCTTCTTCATCTTCTTGTAATGCTCCTCAAAATAGCATTGTAGATGCTACAAGTGCTACTTCATTATCGTTAAGCTGGGAAGCCAATGGCGGATCGGCTTGGAACGTTGAATATGGTGAATCTGGATTTACGCAAGGCAATGGTATGACAACAACAACATCTACCAATGCCGTAACACTTACAGATCTTGTAGGGAATACTGCTTACGATGTTTACATTCAAAACGACTGTGGCGATGCTACCAGCTCTTGGGTAGGTCCTGTTACCATCAGTACCAACAATCCAATTGTAGGAACATGGCGCACTTATGATCCTTCAGACCTGCTAGCAGGACTTGGCGTAGATGAAATTGTTGCTGAGTTTAACTCAAACAACACATACGTAGTTACTTCTTATTCAAGCGGTGCTCAAACTGTTTACGAAGGAACTTACACAACTTCAAGCTCTGCTAATGCTTCGGGCATTTATAGCATTACATTAAGCCAGTCTTCTCCTTCAACATTAACTTCAGAAGGAATTTATCAGGTTTATGTAGCAAGCCCAGATTCTATGTGGTATGAAGTAGCTCAAACAGATCCTGCAATTACAGGTGTTACTGCTCCAACAGCTGGTGACGGTTTTGGCTCTACTTCAGGTGGTGCTTACGGAACAATGAACGTTCAAAAGTACTTGAGAGAAGAATAAAAACAACCTCAACATTATATCCTCCCGGTTCATTTGTAATCGGGAGGATTTCATTACTCAAAGCCTAAAATTCACGCCTTATGAAAAAATTGACCTGGCTTTTCTGTTTGCTGCTTTTCTCTCAGTTGACAACCGCTCAAACTGAGCAAACTACTTTTTCTGACATGGACTCTCTCCAGCGTTCTGTTACTTTTTACGATCAGGAAATTCCTATCCAAGCAGGAAAAGAACTCAAATTCATTGCTTACTTCTTTAATCAAACCGTAAGCTCTAACTTTTATCCTACCAACGAATTTTTACAGGGACAGGTAATTGGTCGTATGTTTGGACGTAATACGTCTAAAACCAGCGATGAAAACCGTACGTTTTATACCGAACAACGCTTACTTCCCTTCTTTCTCTACACCCCCAAATTAATGGATGGAAAAGTAACCTTGAGAGGTTCTTTTGAAATTGACTGGACTTGGGGAGATGCTTCCTACGGTTCTGGAGGTAACCAAGGTGCAGGTTTTAATGCCGATCAGGTAAACATTCAGACACAAAATATTGAAATTGAAATCATTCCAAAATACAGCTGGGCCATTAACATTGGGCTACAGCGCATGTATGACACACCATATAATCCATACCGTGTTACGGTAGACCGTTTGCAATATACCGGTTACCGTTTATTCTACTGGGCAGGTGATGCTCCAGGGATCAATGTTCGCAAAGACTTTGCAAAAGGATCGTTAACAGCTGGTGTTTATTCACTTTCCGAAAACCGCATTGAACTAGACGATGACGTTGTTTTGGTGAACCTTATTGGTGAAAAGAAAATCTCACCACAATTAAAAGCTGGTGGTTCTTTTTACTACATCAACGACAGGTCTTCTGGAATTGGCGGTGCTTCTATCTTTGGACAAGGTCCTAAAAGCTTGTTGACCGAATACATGGGAGCTTATCGTTTTAACTTTCCCGCTGAAGACTACGTTACCAACGTAATGTGGGCCGGTGGATTCTTCGGTTACAACGATCAATATGCATTTGGCAACCACAAACTAACCGGTTTTGTCAATACCAACTTCGGAAGCATTAAAGACTCTACCACAATTGCTGATATCCTAGGTGTTGGAGCCAACTTAAGGTATTCATACCGCTACGGCAAATCAGACAACGATGAAGTTTATTTAGACGGAATTTTCACCTCTGGTGATGAAGATGGTCTGGAAGATGATACTTACAATGGTGTAATCACCGGAAACACATGGGGCGCCCCCGGAAACCTGCCTATCAGTACGGGAAGTTACATTATGTTCCCTTCAGGAAATGTAGTCAACCGCTACATGCCATTGGTGGCAGATATTTCTAACATGGGCTACGGATTAATTGCCATTAACGGTGGCGTTAAAAAAGCACTTGTTCCTAACAAATACATTCTATCTGCCGGAGGAGCTTATGCCCGTTCGGTAGCTGCTCCTATCAACGGAGGCAATACCCTTGGTGTTGAGGCCAACCTTGGTTTCCATTGGAAAATCAAAACCCTCATGGAAGTAGAATTAAGAGCTGCTCATGTATGGTTGGGCGATTTTTACGATTCTTCTTACACCAACGGTGACAGTTTCTTAGATGCGGAAGACAGGTTAAATGCCCGTCCTACCAACCCGTGGACAGCTTTTCTTGCTTTTAAATGGTTGATGTTTTAAAACGGATGAAAATGAAACAATTAATAACAATCGGACTCCTTTTAATTGGAATCCAACTTCAAGCACAACGTTTGTACCCTCAATTGGAAAAAGTACAATCGTTTGATCAAATTGAATATCCGTATGCCGTTCAGAAACAGCAAATTAGCAACAACATCACTATTGGCTATATGGATGAAGGCTCTGGCAATCAAACCATTGTTTTTGTACATGGATTGGGGAGTTATGCTCCGGCTTGGAAGAAAACCATTGCCGGATTGAAAGACCATTTCCGCTGTATTGCCATTGATTTGCCAGGATACGGACGTTCTTCCAAAGGAAATTATGCAGCATCTATGAGTTTCTATGCCGATGCCATTCACGAATTTTTAGATTCTCTAGGGTTAGAAAAGGTAGTTTTAGCCGGACACTCTATGGGCGGCCAAATCTCTATAGTAGCAACATTAAAACGTCCTGAACGCGTTCAAAAATTGTTATTGATTTCTCCTGCGGGAATTGAAACGTTTACCGAAGGAGAAAAAGACTGGTTTAGAGATGCCATTACTGCAAAAGGTGTTATGCTAACTCCGCTCAACAGCATTGAAGAAAACCTTGGGCATAACTTTTACAAGTTTCCTAAAGATGCCGAGTTTATGATCAAAGACCGTTATGCCATGACGGGTTGTGGCGATGATTTCTTATGGTATTGTAAAGTGGTTGAACGTTGTGTACAGGGCATGGTTAATGAACCTGTCATCAGAGATTTACCTCAACTCAATGTTCCTACTCTAGTGGTTTTCGGAGAGGCAGATAAGCTCATCCCTAACCGTTATTTACACGGAGGAAGTACAGAGAAAATTGGCGAACGCGCCTTAAAATACATCAGACATTCTGAATTGTTTATGGTTAAAAAAGCCGGACACTTCGTTATGTTTGAAAAAGCAGACGAAGTAAACGCTAAAATGATTGAATTCATGCAGCAGTCTGGCTTATAACATCGGGATGAACCCGTTTTCGTTTTTGTTATTATGAAAATCAAACTGGCAAGATTTGAAGAGTTCGCAGACCGGCTCTACCCTTCTGAGGTAGAATATGTGCTGAACAACAATCAGTTCACCGATGCTGAACTCTTCAACATTTTGTCTACCATTCAAAAACGTGTAAACCAACCGGAAGCCAACATTGGTTTTGATACACGCATCAATCCGCGTAAGTATTCTAAACTCATTAAATCTTTTGAGAGTAAGCTCAATAAAATTGACGTAGACAAGTACTATACCTGGATCAACACCTTTAATTTTCAGGTAACCACCGATGCTATTCCTCCCGAAGAACAAACAAGGGTTTTAGCCGAAATTCGCTCCTTTGATCCTAGCCGTTACCATGCCGATGTTTTTTATCAGGCCATGGAAAACTATAAAACCTACCTTATCATGCGCGGACGCACCAAAGACCTTTCTATTGTGAAAGATTTTTTGGTTAAACACAGGGTTTCTTATGATTTGAACCGCTCTATGCTCACGCACATTGAGACACTTACTGAACAAATTGTTCTTGAGCAACAGCAGCAACGCAAACAAGAAATCGATCTTACTAAGATTGAGGACATGCTGACCCTTTTTCGCAATGAGAACCTTAGTAAAAAAACACGCTACATGGCTTTACTGGCCTACATTATGTACCACATTAACCATGCGGATGTAGAAAAACTGGTTGCTCCGATAACCGAGCTAGAGAATGCCATTCATAACGGTGAATTTTACTCTCCCCGCTTACTGGCCAATTTTTATGCAAACAAACTATTAATACTTAACAGTCTTGGCGACCAGCAAGGTGCTGCATTTTGTGGCCTGCAATCTATCAAGCACTATACGGAAGATTACCTCTATTACCTGAACAATTATACTACAGTGCTTATCCATCTTGACCAGTGTCGCAAAGCACTAGATCAGATGAAAGAAACTTTTGAGGTTTTTAAAAAATCGAGAAACCTTAACCATCGTATGGTGTTCATTAGCAACTATTGCCGTTGCCTGAACGAGTCTAAAAAATTCACCAACACTGTGCGTTTAATGCGCAATTACCTGGAAGAGTTCAAAGAGCATACACTTGAGCACCGTTGGAATTACTTCTTCCGCACCTACCTCTATGGCCTCATCATGAGCAACCAAAACAGCATTGTGTTGCGTTTGAATAGAAAATACAAGTTAGTTGAACGCGAAGAGAATATGAACATTCCTCCTTACATTAACTTACTCACTTCTGCAGCAGCATTTAATGAACTTAAAATTACCCGTTCTGAGCTTGAACAACGCTTAGAAGGGTTCAAAAAACATCCCAGAGCCAACATGAGAGCCGATTACCGTAAATGGGTTAGCGAGCTGGAAGACATGCTCTAATGTTCTTTCTTATTATGATTAATTAACACCTTAACCACTAATGCGGCATGCTTTTGGTTTCAGCCTTGTTATGATTGACCAGAACCATTAGCTATCCCTAAAATTTGAACAAGCGCACCTCAAAGCTGTTGTTCATTTCACAAAGAGTATCTCTCAATTTGTAATCATAATAATCACAATAAATTATTTTTCATGAAAAAAGTAATTCTATTATTCACAGTTCTACTGGCTACACAAGCCACTTTTGCTCAAAATGAAGAAGCTCAACCTACTTCTACTCAAGCATCATCAGGTGGAGGGTCAAAAGAAGTTGGTGTTATTTTTAATGACTTTGACAATTTTGGCCTAACCTATCGTTTTGGAAAAACTTCATCTGCCATGTGGAGGGTTCAAACCTTATTCCTT
>CERC01066760.1_pt1 | contig 14838 bp, 16 predicted proteins | sample 530921 | NCBI WGS metagenome assembly CERC01 (sample SAMEA2621099, study PRJEB7988) | marine metagenome | isolation source: saline water (ENVO:00002010), including
AAATTGTATGGAACAACACCAAAAAGAAGAAGAAAAAAGCTGAAATAGAGGATGAGATTGCTCAAAAAGAGGCACTAAAAGAAAGAATAATTGCTCAAGCAGATGTATACTATCAGCGAGCAGAACTGTTAGAGCAACAGCAAGCTTATCAGCAAGGTGAAACAACTGAAGATCCTGTGCCTCAGGTACAAGCGTCAATTGAAACAAAAGATGCTGAAATAAATGCATTAACCAATACACTAGACAACCTGCAAGCAGAGCTAGACGAAACCAAAAAGCGCAAAAAGCAACTTCCTATTCAATTAGAAATCGCTGAAAAAGAAGATCAGTTACAAACCAAGTTGTGGGAACGGAAACAATTGAATGCGACATTAGCACTGCTTGAAAATAATGTAGAAGCCCCTACCGAATTGGCCGAAACAACTTCTGAAAGTAAAACTAATAGTCAGCAGCCTGAAATTACAGCCGTTGAAAATGAAGTTATAGAACAGCAAGAAGCTACTCCGTCATATGCCGATGCCAGTGTCTATTATGAGGTTCCTGAAAAAGTAGAAGGAGAGATTTTTGTAAAAGACAATCAGCAACAAAGTGTTTATACCGAAGAAAAGCCCATTCCAATCAACCAAAAATTACCGGAAGGGTTAGTGTATAAAGTACAAATTGGAGCCTTTAGAAATCCAATACCACAAGAAACGTTTAAAGGTTTTGCTCCAATTACCGGAGAAACTACAGCCAGTGGTTTAACACGTTATACAGCCGGTTATTTTGAAGCTTTTGCAAATGCAAATACAGCTAAAACAGAGATCAGAACATTGGGATATTCAGATGCATTTGTTGTGGCTTATTTGAATGGAGAACGCATCAGTATAGCGCAAGCCAGAAGTATTGAAAATGGAGCATTTGCTCAAACCAATACCAACCAACCAACAGCAACAGGTAATCCGTCAACAAATCAGAATGCTACTATAGGTTCAGGAACAGTTACACCATCTAACACTCCTTCGTCAACTGTAGAGAGTATTCCTATTGATTTAAATGCCGGAAGTCCAGGAGAAATTGTAGCTGTTTCAGAACGAGGAGAATTATTCTTTACCGTGCAAATTGGTGTATTTGCCGAAAGTATAGATCCTTCAAATGTCTTTAAAATATCACCCATTAACAGCGATCGTACTGCGAATGGGTTAGTACGTTACAGTACGGGAGTTTACAGTAATTTGGATGCCGCAAGCTTAGCGCGCATAGAGGTTGTGAATACTGGAATTTCAGATGCTTTTGTAACAGCCTATTACAAAGGAAAACGCATCTCTGTTTCAGAAGCTAAGCGCTTGTTGGAATCCGGAGAAGTTAGCATAGCATCAACCCCTATCGTCTCTGAACCGGCTTCAACATCTGAAGTACATGCTGTTAGCACTGAAAATGTACCCGAAAGCGTAGATGTTCCTTTGGGACAAATCGCTTACAAGGTAGAAGTAGGACCATACTATAATGAAGTACCTATTGCAGAAGCAGCAGTACTTCTGAATTACAGTAAGTTCGGTGTAACTTTAAGAAAACAAAGTAATCAAACAGTGTATCAAGTTGGAGAATACACTAACTTTGAAGATGCTGAACAATTGAAAAATAACATCAACTCTGCCGGAATTAACTCTGCAAGAGTCATTAAGTTAAGAGACGGATTAATTGTCGAATAAAAGTAGTCTAATCTAAGTATGAAAGAAGGAAAGTTAAGAATACTCGCAACGTCAACGGAAGTGCTTCCGGAAGAGGAAGTGAGCGTTCTTACAGACAGTGAGAATAAATACCAGATTATACTTTTCAACGATGAGTTCAACACCTTCGATTACGTAATAGAATGCCTGATTGAAGTATGTGAACACCATCCCGAACAAGCAGAACAGTGTACCTACCTTGTGCATTACAAAGGGAAATGTGATGTGAAAAGAGGCGCACTATCTGACCTTGAGCCACGTTGCAAAGAATTATTAAGAAGAGGTTTAACCGCAGAAATACAAGATACGAATGCGTAAATTCTTCATGGTTGCATTAACCACATTACTGGTGGCCTGTCATACGGTACCCATTACGGGGCGTAAACAATTTAATCTTCTGAGCGAATCTACGCTGATGAGTATGAGCATCACACAATACGATGAAGTACTCGCTTCCAGCACTGTATTGCCTGCAACTGATACACGTACTAAACAAGTAAAACGTGTTGGCAAAAAAATTATAGCTGCTTGTGAAAAATACCTCAATTCAGCAGGACAGATTGATCGTGTTGAAAATTTCGAGTGGGAATTTAATGTTATTGAAGAGTCTACCATAAATGCATGGTGCATGCCCGGAGGTAAAATAGCCTTCTATACAGGAATATTGCCTGTTTGTGAAGACGATGCGGGTATTGCAGTAGTAATGGGACACGAAATAGCACATGCTGTTGCCCGACATGGAAATGAGCGAATGAGTCAACAACTGGCCATTCAGGCTGGTGGTATCGGAATTGCTATCGCATTGAATGAAAAACCGGCATTAACGCGCGATTTGTTTTTACTCAGTTACGGAGTGGGGTCTCAATTGGGAAGTCTCGCATTCAGTCGTAGCCATGAGTCAGAAGCTGATAAAATGGGCTTGGTGTTTATGACCATTGCTGGTTATGATCCTAATGAAGCGGTAGCTTTTTGGGAAAGAATGTCGGCACAAGGTTCATCAGGAACACCAGAATTACTAAGCACACACCCTTCAGATGAAAAACGCGTGCAGGAATTGCGCGAATACATTCCAGTAGCACAATCATACGCCAACGACCTATGACACTAACAACAGCAATATTACTTTGTGTACTTGGAATTATTCTTCTACTCGTAGAAGTCTTGTTTGTTCCGGGAGTTGGAGTTGTTGGGATTTTCGGATTTATAGCACTGGGCATTGGCATTTACGGAGCTTATACCGTTGGAACAACTGAAGGACATTTAACCCTAGGAGGAAGTGTTATCTGCTCAGTAGCTGTTACATGGCTGGCATTTAGGCCGGGAACGTGGAAAAGAGTTTCGGTGAATTCAAACATTACAGGTAAAATGAATTTACTACCGGCAGATCTGCTCAAAGTAGGAGAAGAAGGAACAACTACAACGCGCGTAAACCCGGTAGGTAATGCACGCTTTGGAAACGATTATTTTGAAGTAACTTCACAAAGTAGCTTTATTGATGAAAATGTAGCCGTTGAAATTGTTAAAATACAAGGCGCTCATATCTATATTAAACCTAAAAATCCCTAAAGAATATGTTTCAAACTATTTTATTACAAGCACCTCAAGGAATCTTGACCTACATCGTTATCGCTGTAATGGTTTTGGTGTTAGGATGGATCCTGCTTTATTTCTTTCCGGTAGCCCTATGGTTTTCGGCTTGGTTATCAGGAGTGAGAATCAACTTATTGCAATTGGTATTCATGCGTTGGAGAAAAGTACCGCCAACGGTTATTGTAAAAGCATTGATTAATGCAACCAAGGCAGGTTTATCTCTATCGAGAGATCAATTGGAAGCGCACTTTCTGGCCGGTGGGAATGTGAACAATGTGGTTAATGCACTTATCTCTGCAGATAAAGCCAATATTGATTTGGACTTTAATTCTGCAACAGCAATCGATTTGGCCGGTCGTGATGTGTTTGAAGCAGTTCAGATGTCGGTTAATCCCAAGGTGATTGATACACCACCTGTAACAGCAGTAGCAAAGGATGGTATTCAGTTGATTGCTAAAGCCCGTGTAACGGTTCGCGCTAACATTAAAAGATTAGTTGGTGGAGCCGGAGAAGAAACCGTTTTAGCCCGTGTAGGTGAGGGGGTTGTATCTTCTATTGGTTCGGCAGAAAGCCATAAAAAAGTGTTGGAAAATCCTGATTCAATCTCTAAAACCGTACTTTCAAGAGGCTTAGATAGTGGAACAGCATTCGAAATTCTTTCCATTGATATTGCTGATGTAGATATAGGGAAAAACATCGGTGCAGAACTTCAAACAGATCAGGCAGAAGCCGATAAAAACATTGCTCAAGCCAAAGCCGAAGAAAGAAGAGCTATGGCAGTTGCATTTGAACAAGAAATGAAGGCCAAAGCACAAGAAGCCCGTGCTAAGGTAATTGAGGCCGAAGCAGAAATTCCAAAAGCTATGGCAGAAGCATTTCGTTCAGGTAACTTGGGCATCATGGATTACTATAAAATGAAAAATATTCAGGCAGATACTGACATGAGAGAATCGATCTCAAAGCCTGTCGCTCAAAAAGATCCGAAGAAAAACAAGAAAGACGATAATAACGGATAATAAATTGTAGAAGATTTTTTAAGGATTCTTCCTTGATGGTTTTCGAAAGATTTATACATTTGCACCCCGATCAACAAAAGGTTGATCACGAAAATGGCCTCGTAGCTTAACTGAATAGAGCACTTGATTACGGCTCAAGAGGTTCCAGGTTTGAATCCTGGCGAGGTCACAAAAGAAAAGCCATTCCGAACGGAATGGCTTTTTTTATTTTAATGCTCTTGTATAATGCGAATTTTGGAGCATGAAATGGCTTACAATTTTTACTTGTTGTTTTATTGGTACGGTAAAGGCACAAAAGAGTCGGGGATAAAATCAGGGTCGTTTTAAATATTCTGATCAATGACCCTAGAAGACCCTTTTCTCATCATTACCAGTGCATAAAGTAGACTAAAAAGCAATCCAATAGGGAAGATCTCCATAAATGTAATGCCTACACGAAAAGCAGGATTTTGGTAATAAACAACCATTTGCTGTTGTGCATCAATTTGTTCCTCTTTCTCCAAAGTAGAAAGTTCATCGTTTTGCTGCACTTTTTCAATTTGAGCTTGGCTATACTCTTCAATAAAGTTAGAATCACTTACTTCTAAATAAATCATCCAGGTGATAACATAAACAGCACTTACCATTAATGAGACCAGTAACCCAATGGATAAGCCTTTTCCAAAAGTCATACTGCCATCATTGTTTTTAGCACGAACTTCACGAATGGCGAGTAAAATAGTAATGAACGAAAGAATCATGCTTGAAAAGCCTATGACTTCACCAATGCCATAATTGTCACTGTTTTCTACACTCATTAATTGAGTAGAAGCAATCAAAGCAATCACCATAATAGCACTGCCCAGTGCTCCGAATTTTAGGATAGAATTTCTCATAGTTCACTACAGTTTATCAGTTTAACGTTGAATTCCGGTAGTTAGAAAAGAAATGCCTTGTTGACCGTTAGTAGATATCATTACAGCTTCAAAATGAGGTGGAATTTCAGATGTACTTTTCCAATCAAAAATGAAATTGGCTCCGGTTCCTCCACTGGTGTCATCTTCGTGAATTACTAGCTCTAATGTTGCCATGGGTAAAACAAAAATAGGGTGAGGGAGGTATTCCGCAATGCGCTTTCCTTCAGTGTTGTAGTAATCAGCTCGTTCAATAAAAATTGTATCCGTAGCACTTGTATTGCGCATGCTTACGGTAGCAGTAAGCCTTATTTTACGTTTTGGGTTGCGTTCGTAGATTTCAGAATAAGCTGATAGATAAGTACTCCCGCTGTAAAGCGAACCAGGAACTGAAATGGCTTTGTGCTTGCCCCAATCAGGTAAAGTTACTGTAGCTTCTTTAGTATGCTTGTCTGCTAAAGCAACGTCAGAGCGTTTTTCTTTACAGGCTATAAGCAAGAAAGAAAATAGGAGTATGAAATAAAAATAAGTTGTGCTAGCCCGGTTCATAGAAAAGTTCTCTTTTAGTAATAGAGTAGGCTATGAGAGAGGAGGGAAATACAATGCTTGATTAATAATTGTCAGCATCCTCATCCAAAAACATTAAAGCTTCGGTAAGTTCTCCAATTGTTTTTTGGTCATTTTGCTTTTTAGCAATCTCTTTACCTGCTCTGTAGGTAGTAATGGCTTTTTCAGTTTCGTTACGTTCTTCGTAAAGTTTTCCAAGTTGATAATATGCACCTAGGTATTCTGGGTCGCGGTCTAACAATTTTTCCATAAGATGGAGCGCTTTTTCATCGTCACCATTTTTGCGGTATTCAAGAGCAGCCGCATAATTTAAAAAAGAATCCTTTGGACTCTTCTTCAGCATGTCTTCTATGAGTTCTAACCTGTTTTCTTCCATCTTTTCGGAGCACTTATCGAAAAATACTAGTTCTAACAAAAATAAGTTTTTTGAAATGTTTTTACACAGGCAATTGTTGGTTTCTCTCCTTAAAATACCAACTAATTGGTATTGCCCTCCCTTAGTCAGGGAGTTAAGTTTGTAACGGATTTTATTAAGACTTAATCTAAATAGTTCTGTATGGCCGCTGCCAGTAAGTTATACAGCAGAATTAAGTTTAAAAAGGGAGGGAAAAATTCAGTACTTAATGATTGCGGTAGAAGCATGCGTAGTAAATTCGCGACATTTTACCGGAATGTGCTTTATAATAGGCATAAAGACTTTAGAGAAATTAAGGCTGATATTCAATAAAATATGAAAAGGTTAATAACTGGGTTATCGATTTTTACATTGTTGTTAACTTCTTGTAAGAATGATGATGGAGGTAGTAGTACCTCTTCGTCATTTAACAGAAGTGCTATGTTGGAACATTATGCCAACAACATAATTTTACCAAATGTAGCTGAAGCAGCAATAGCAGCCAATGAGTTAAAGGTAAACGTAGATGCATACATAGCTCAACCTTCTTCAACTACACTTGAAACAGTTCAAAATTCATGGAAGACAGCAACTGCTTCTTTTGTGAAAATAGCAGCATATAATTTTGGTCCGGGAGAAACTACAACCGGAGTATTGAACGAAAAACTGGGCACTTTTCCAGTGAGTGAAACAACAATAGAGAGTTACGCAGCTACCAACGACACGCTTTTTTCAACCAATAACGATTGGTCTTCCCGCGGTTTTTACGGATTGGAGTATTTACTCTTTCAAGATGTAAATGACTTAGCTTCAGATGCCAATACACAAGCTTATGCCAAGGCTGTTGTAAATGATATAGTAACACAATTAAATGCACTTCAAACAGAGTGGGATAGCTATAAAACAACATTTATAGGCAATGATGGTACTGAAGCAGGAAGTAGTGTTTCTTTATTGTTCAACAATTTTTCATCGTATTACGAAGCGCTAAAGAATTACAAAGTAGGTTTGCCTGCCGGAACGCGTCCCGGACAAACAGGACCGGATGCATCGCAGGTTGAATCACTTTATGCAGCTTACAGTAAAGAATTGATGCAAATTCACCTTGAAGAAGTATGGAACCTGTATGCAGGAATTGGTACTGACGGAGTTGATGGAAAAGGGTTTGATGATTATTTGAAAACCGTTTCAGGAGGAAGTGAATTATTAACTGCTACAGTAACACAATTTAACGTTATCCGAGAAAAAATGGATGTGGTGCAAAGTTCTTCGCTAACATGGCAAGTGTTTGTGGTAAACGAAACAACAACTGCAGAAGAACTCTCTACTGAATTGCAACGTCATACACGTTACTTCAAAAGCGATATGTCATCGCTTCTAGGTATCCAAATCACCTATCAGAGTGGTGATGGAGATTAATCGATAATGTTACGGGTAGCAGAATATCTCAATAAACAAGTAAACATTGCTCCGTTAGTGACCTTTAGGATCATTTTCGGGGCTTTAATGCTTTTTAGCACTGTTCGTTTCTGGTACTTGGGTTGGATAGAGAATCACTTTATTGAGCCAACGTTTCATTTTAAATACTTTGGATTTTATTGGGTAGAACCACTTTCTCCAACAGGTATGTATGTTGTACATACCATAATGATTCTGGCAGCTTTGGGAATTATGTTAGGAGCAATGTATCGCTTGTCTGCAATATTGTTTTTCCTTGGTTTTACCTATTGTGAACTGATCGATCTTACCTATTACCTCAACCACTATTATTTTGTAAGCATTGCAGCTTTAGTAATGGTTTTTCTTCCTGCCTCTAACTATTTTTCAATAGACCAAAAAGTAGGATGGGTAAAAGAAAAGAAAACTACAGAGCAGTGGGCCATTTGGCTTTTGAAGTACTTAATAGGGCTGGTATACTTTTATGCGGGAATTGCTAAAATGAATCCATCGTGGTTGTTTGAAGCTATGCCATTGCGCATCTGGTTACCGGCCAATAATGATATGCCTTTCATTGGCTGGACATTCAATTATCCGGTTACGGCTTATCTTTTTTCCTGGGCGGGAATGCTCTACGATACATTTATCCCTTTTTTACTCCTTTGGCGAAAAACACGATCGTATGCATGGTTTGCGGTATTGGGCTTCCATACTGTTACCGGCTATCTCTTTCAAATAGGTGTTTTTCCAATTGTAATGACTTTTGTGACGCTTATTTTCTTCTCAAACCAATTTCATGAGAAAATCATTGGGGTCTTTAAAAAAGGAATGGCTTTTCTTCCGGCTATAAAAGCAAAATTTAGACCTCTATGGAACTGGAACTATCAGCTAAAACCAGTAGGGATGATCTTGCTATTTACCTTTGTGATTTTCCAATTTGTATTTCCTTGGCGTTTTTTGCTTTATCCGGGAAACTTGTTTTGGAACGAAGAAGGGTTTCGTTTTTCATGGCGTGTAATGTTGGTTGAAAAAGCAGGCACAGCACAGTTTTATGTGAAAGATGCCAAAACAGGCAGAGAAGGAATGGTCATCAATAGCGAATTTTTGAACCCTCATCAAGAAAAGCAAATGGCTTTTCAGCCAGATATGATTTTGCAATTTGCACATTTCCTCGCTGAAGAATACGAGAAAAGAGGTGTTGAAAATCCTGAAGTGCGCTGCGAAGCCTATGTAACACTCAATGGTCGCCCCAGTAAATTGATTGTAGATCCAACTGTAAATTTGGCAACCATAAACGATTCGTTTAAACATAAAACCTGGATACTTCCATACGAGAATGAGAGTAATTAGTACCATAATTCTGTTGTTCATACAGCTCGTTGCAATGGCTCAAACCGGTCAGTTTTCGGGTACGGTATTAACCCCGTCAGGAAACGCGTTGATAGAAGCCGAAGTAATTTTAGCACCTTCTCAAAAAAGCACAGTTACAGACAAGCAAGGGCATTTTCAGTTTGATAGCTTGGAATATGGTCTCTATCAGGTAATGATTTACAAGCCCGGATATGAAATTATTCGTGAAGAATTTACGATGAATCAACCTCAGCACAACATTAAATTTGAAGCTGTTGAATTGGCTGTCAATTTGGGTGAATTTGTCTTAACAGAAGAGCAATCGGCCTTTGGTATAGACCGCCTAAAATCAGTAGATGGAGTAGCGATATATGCAGCAAAAAAGAATGAAGTAGTTCTGTTAGATCAACTGGCAGCCAATAAATCGGTAAACAATGCCAGACAAGTCTTTGCAAAAGTACCCGGACTCAACATTTGGGAAAGTGATGCGGGAGGATTGCAGTTGGGCATTGGAGCACGTGGATTAAGTCCGAACAGAACGTCTAATTTTAATACGCGCCAAAATGGTTATGACATTAGTGCAGATGCTCTAGGTTATCCGGAAAGCTATTACACGCCACCAGTAGAGGCGATTGAACGTATTGAAGTTGTAAGAGGAGCGGCTTCTCTACAGTATGGAACTCAATTTGGAGGGATGCTCAACTTTGTGTTTAAAGCACCTCCCAAAGACAAAACGTTTCAGTTCGATACACGTCAAACCATTGGCTCATATGGCCTGTTTAACAGCTTTAATCGCATTGGCGGAACAATTAAAAAGTTCTTTTATACCGGTTTTTACCAATATAAACGCGGTGATGGTTGGCGTCCAAATAGCGGCTTTGAAAACCATATGGGCTACATAAACATGGGCTATAAGTTTTCAAAAAAAATAACCCTTAGGGCAGAATATACACACATGAATTACCTCGCGCAGCAACCGGGAGGTTTAACCGATAAAATGTTTGAGGAAGATCCGCAGCAATCGGTGAGAGAACGCAATTGGTTTAAAGTAAACTGGAATCTGGCTGCTTTAATTTTGGATTATCGCATCTCAAAAAGAACTAAATTAAACAGTAGAACATTTGGAGTATTCTCATCACGCGAAGCGCTGGGAAACCTCGATCGCATAAATGTTGCAGATTTTGGCGAAAACCGCACATTAATAAGCGGAACCTACAACAACGTAGGGAATGAGACGCGGATACTACATCAATACAATTTCTTAGGAAATCCGGCTAACTTTTTAACAGGTGTGCGTCTGTATCAAGGTACAACTACTGCCAAGCAAGGAGAAGCTGATAATGGAAGTGATGCTGATTTTACCTTTCTAAATCCTGATGATGTTGAAGATTCAGACTTCACCTTTCCGAATACCAACTTGGCTTGGTTTGCCGAAAATGTGTTTCGCCTTAGCCAGCGGTGGAGCATAACCCCCGGAGTGAGAGCTGAATACATCAAAACCAATGCAGATGGTTGGTACAAGCAGCGTACAACCAACTTTGCAGGGGAAGTCATTAGCGAAGAAACCATTTATGAAGACCGTACATTGGAACGCTCGTTTGTGCTGTTTGGATTGGGAGTTTCTTACCGTGCATTTAAATTCATGGAAGTTTACGGCAACATTTCACAGAATTATCGCTCGGTAACATTTAGCGATATCCGTATTGATAACCCCAATTTAATTGTAGATCCTGATATTAAAGATGAAAACGGTTACAATGCAGACCTTGGAATACGTGGAGGTGTGGCGCAAGTTTTCACGTATGACATGAGCTTTTTCTATCTCGCTTACAACGATAAAATATCTATACTCAACGTAGCAAACCAACCGCCTTTGTACCTCGATCAACGTTATCGCACAAATGTGGGAAGGTCAAGAACATATGGTTTAGAACTATTCGCAGAAGTTGATGTGTGGAAAATATTTTTTGGAAAAGAAGCTAAAAACGGACTTTCTGCTTTCACCAACTTAGCGTTAACAGATGCTAAATACGTTGAAACAGAAGATACTTCTATTGAAGGGAATGATGTGGAATTGGTGCCTCCGGTTAACCTCAAAGCAGGATTAACTTTTAAAAGAGGGGATTTGAAAATCAGCTACCAATATGCTTTTGTAGATGAACAATATACAGATGCTACCAATGCAGAGTTTGTGTCAACCGCTGTAAGTGGTTTAATTCCTGCCTATTCTGTTCAAGACATAAGTGCTTCTTACAAATACAAACGCTATTCTATTGAGGCGGGCGTTAACAACCTTACTGATGAGCGCTATTTTACCCGCAGAGCTGTAAGCTATCCTGGGCCAGGCATTATACCGGCAGAAGCTCGTAGTTTCTACCTTACACTTGGAGTGAAAATATAATGTAAAGCTGATTTACTCTCATCAGAACTAATCTTTCGGTAAAATCTCGTATTCGAATGAAACCCTGTCGTCATAACCCATAGGGTAGGCATGGTGCTTTCTTGGGCTGCGGATCGTAATGTGTACATTTCCGGACAAGCCGATGTGTTGCTTTTCAATTTCAAACATAATGACATTGCCGGATTGCCATTTGTAAGGATGTACACGGTATTCTAAATCCATGTCTTCAGGATCTTTGGCTGTAATTACAAACTCAAGGACATCTCCCACGCGTAAACTTACACCGGTGCGAATTTTCTTGGGTTTACCAACCACCCATAAATTCCCCAAATTATCGCGAATACTTTCAATTTTTGGAAAACCTTTTTTACCGTGTTCTTTCCACGAACGGTACAGTACCATACGGTTACGTAAAACACCGGTAATGCCTAATATCAAATGTTTTTGGTGTGTAAGTAATGCACGGTTGCTTCTATCCGGATCGTGATAACGTTCCAAAATACGCATGTACGTTTTAAGCGTATCCAAATCTCCAAAAGCCAGTTCAAAGTCACCTTCCCAATGGCGTTGAATAATGGTTTTTAAGTCGAGAAAATCAGTGTAGTTTAACAATTGATTTTCTTCAGAAATAGAGTTTTGTAGTTGTTCGTAGCGTTCTTTAACCTCATGCAATTCTTTGATACGCTCCTCTGTTAACCCACTTGAAACCAGCCAATCTTCACCAATTTGCTGTTTCATAATCATTGCAATAAAATCTCTGAGGGCAAGTTCCGTATCTAAGAGGGTTTGTCGAACATCCATTGTTTAAATCGGTTTTTAGGTATAGTGATGTGGAAAAAATCAATAATGTTTGCAACGGTCAATCGAAGCGATCGCTAAATTCGTTTAAAAGTTGCGAATTGTTTGTAATAAATTCAAAATAACACGTGAAATGACAAAATTTCTTGTTCGTCCTCTCCATCCGTTTTTAGTCTTCTGTATAATGATTTTATCGTTCCAAATGCAAGCACAATGCATTGAAGGTGATTGTCTTAACGGACGTGGTAAAGAAAAGTGTGACTGTGGCTATGAGTATGAAGGAACGTATAAAGACGGAGAGAAAGTATATGGAACCATGACCAAGAAAGATCTGGTATATACAGGAGAGTTTCAAGATGATATGGCACACGGGAAAGGAAGAATGGTGCACAACGATGGAAGTGTGTATGAGGGCGATTTTCAATTTAGTTTACCAGATGGTTTTGGAAAGTATGAATTGAGCAATGGTTATAATTATAAGGGAGAAGTAAAGAAAGGGTTGTACCAAGGATGGGGGATGTATTATTTGATTGATTCAACAAATGAAAATACGATCATAACCGTAGGTGAATTTTTAGAAGATAAGGCACAAGGAATTGGTTTCTACAAAGAGTTCAATGGTGATGTATACCTTGGAACATTTGATAAAGGCAAGTTTGATGGCGCTGGAATGTATTGGTATAAAGATGAAAAAGGATTCGAAATAGCAGAATACAAAAAAGGAAGAGTTAAAGAAGAACTGTTTTATTTGGAAGCTCCCCAAACAATTAATCAAATAGTAAAGAGCAATGAAGTAAACTATCAGTACACTTACGATAGTTCAACGCACATTTTAATTTTTTCGGGATTAGATGCCGAAATGAATCCTGAGCTAATTGTAACCTATAACCCTGACAAAAAAATGGTTACAGTTATGGATGCGCCTGGGAAATTAAAATTCTACCACTTAGACACGTTCGAAATAGAATATACAGAACAAGAGATACCCAAAGCATTAAAAGATGCCGAGGAAAACCAAGAAGACTAAATGAATGATTTTAATTGAGGAAAAATTTGTGATCTAACGATTTTTCCTGTTCGTACAAGTTAAGCACCATACGAAGATGATTAATCAATACATTTTGCTGATAATCAGGATTACCTGTTTTGATTAATTTGAATTTCTCTTCCTGAGAAAGGTTCAATGCATTAACAATCTTGAACAAACGAACAGAAAGATCTACTTCAACTGTAGATTCTCCGTTAAGCACTAAAATTTGGTATTTGCGAATCAAATTCACCAATTCACTACTCTCAGGAATTTCTAAATTTCGCTTTACCTCTTTGATAGAACCACCGGGATAAAGCTTTTCTTCAAACATGTGGTGGTATTCGTTGATTTTAAAAATCGAAACACCCTCAATGCGAATATCCATACGGCCATCTCTGTAAAAGCGATCAATATCAACCAATTTTACACGCGTACCGTAGGCTTGAGTTTTATTGTTGAAGTAAAAAGGAATACCAAAATCAGAATTTGTGGCAAAACAATCGTTAATTAACTGCTTGTAGCGAGGCTCAAAAATGTGCAGCATAGTTTGCTCTCCGGGCATAACTACGATGCCTAAGGGAAACATACCGATAAAATTTTTGAGCTGCGTTTTCATGTGTTAATTCTTCTTGTTTGAACTAATACACGCAATAGATGGTTAGGAGGTTGGGAGAGAATGTGAAAGAATTAGATTTTTTCCCTCAGGAAAGGAAGAACGGTAGATTTTTGTGAAGAAGGGTGATTCATTAGGTAATAAAAGAAAACAGTTCCTGAGATATAGCAAATCACATCAAAACCATCTTGAACATAATCAGTGCTTTTAAAAGGAAGGTATACTTCAAAAAACAAACTGAGTAAAAGTGTAGCAATAATCAATTGAGTCTTTGAAAGGCAATGTTTTTCATTGTTGTAAACGATGTTGCGCTGAAAAAGCAATGCTGTTCCTAAAATTAAAGGCATGGCCAAAAGATCTTCAAAGTAATTATTCAATAAGCTATGGGGGAGCCATTGCAAATGTTCTAGCATTTTATAAATGCCTAAGGTAATGATAAGAACGGGGTAATATTTTACGCTGATGTATTTCACGCTCTACCCAATAGTTAACGAAGTAATCCAGATCAAGAATGAAATCAGCGCATAAAAGATAAATTGCCCGGTGCGTATTACGTATTTTCCAATAACCAAAAGCCAACCGTCTTCTTCGTTAATTTTAACAAAACGAGGCTTAATGGAATCACCCTTAGCTTTCCGTACAGCAATTTCTTTTTTCTCTTCTTCTTTCAGAATAGCTCCGCAATGTTCGCACCTGTGATTTTTACCGTGTGTCCATTGACCACATTGGTCACATTTTACTTCATGAATATGCATGGTATTTACTTTTCCCTAAAAGTCAGAAGGTTGTTGTTTTGGGCAGCAAATTTAAACCACAATGTTAGGCTGTACCTAAGAATTATTACAACTTTGCAAAAATCAAAACAGCAATGGACGTAGTAAACCTAAAAGGATTTCCAGTACGACTAAAAGACGATCTACCTGCAGAAGGTGTTAAAGCAGAAGACTTTTACTTTGTGAAAGGCAATTTGAATGAAGATAGCCTTTACGATCATGAAGAAAAAGCCAAGTTGATTGTATCAGTTCCTTCTGTAGATACTG
>CERC01134299.1_pt1 | contig 14823 bp, 11 predicted proteins | sample 530921 | NCBI WGS metagenome assembly CERC01 (sample SAMEA2621099, study PRJEB7988) | marine metagenome | isolation source: saline water (ENVO:00002010), including
CTGGACAATTTCAGCTGGTATGAAAGCACCTCAAGCAGCAGGGGTTATCCACACTGATTTTGAAAAAGGATTTATTCGTGCAGAGGTAATTCATTATGAAGATTACATTCAATACGGTTCAGAGTCTGCTTGTCGCGAAAACGGGAAGTTGAGTATCGAAGGAAAAGAATATGTTGTTCAGGATGGAGATGTAATGCACTTTAGATTTAACGTCTAAAAAAAATTGATCTTAACCTGAAATAAGGATATAAAAAAAGGGATGAGCCTGATGCTTATCCCTTTTTTAGTGTCTTATAAGTTCATTGGGTTACATATCACTGTCTCCACCATCCATTTCTCCACGATTTCGTCTGCTCATTTCTTCCGTAGCATTCAAACGGTACGTAAACCCTATGATAAACATACGCGGTCTCCATTGGTGTTCTGAGTAGTTGTTGAAGTTGTCTCCGGTAGATCTACTGCGAAATACTCTTGAGTTGAAAACATCATCAATTTTAAAGCTAACCGTAGCATTTCCTTTAAATAACTCTTTGGTTAAAGCTACATTCATGTATGCTGTGTAGTAACGTTTTCCTTGGGCACGTTCTTCAGGAGCTTGATAATTTCCTCTTACCTGGAAAGTATATCCGTTTTTGAAATTCATCATTGAACTCAGCTGTACAGTAGCACTGATGTAGTTGACATCTCTACCGTTTTCAACGTTGCTGGCATTCAGCTGGGCGCCAAAGGTGTTAAGCGTTCCATTTACTTTCCACCATTCGGTGAGTGTGTATGATCCTGTTAATTCTAACCCGTAACTGTGACGCTCTGCAACATTTACAGGCATAGAATAAGTAGTGCTGTCTTCAACAGTACTAATCCATTGGATGACGTTGTATGAATGTCTGTAATAAACAGAAGCATTGATGTTCCATTTTTTACGAAACGATAAAAAGGCAAATTCTACCGAGTTGGTATATTCAGGGTTTACATTCGGGTTACCACTTCTATAACTGTATGGATTCGAATAGCTGAAAAATGGATTCAAATCCCAAAAATTAGGTCTTCGAATTCTTCGGCTATAGCTTAATTGTACAGAATTGATTTTATCTAATTGGTAAGAAACATGAATGGTAGGAAAGGGGTCGACATAATCGCGCTTGTTGCGCTGATCGGTTTCTAATTGTTCCGTTAAAATGTCTGAATATTCTACCCGTACACCGGCTAAAACGCCAAACTTGTTGAACTTCTTGCGGAACATGGCATAGGCGGCATAAATTCCTTCTTCATAATTAAACTTGTTAGACAATCCGGCAATTCTTGTCCATGTGTCTGAAGCATTGTCGTAATCCTCTACATAATAATCGGTTTCAATTACGCGCAAGCTACTTTTAACACCAACCTCAAGAGCTCCATCTCCTTTTAGCGGGTGAACATAATCACTTTGAAAAACAGAATTTTGCTGAAACTCTTCGGTGTAAGTGTGCTGTAAATCGATACCAGAGACAGAGTTGTCAGAAATGTTGTAATACGTTTGCTCTGCATCTGTGTCTTCAATTTCATTCGACTGATTGAAGTTAACTGTGGTAACCCACTCTTGTTTTTCTTTTGCAAATTTTTTGGTGTAATCAAAGCTTAGGTCATACCCATCTTGATCTTCGGCTTCTTCGTTTTTTCGGAAACTGTAAGAAGTAGGAACATCATTTAAATTGGTACCGTCATAATCAACTTCAGCAAGATTCGTTCCGCTAGATGTGCGGTAATTACCAGAAATAGAAAGTTGATTTTTAGTATTGGGTTGAAACTGAAGTCCACCATTAATCCCATGTCGGTTACTCGAACGAGTCATGTCTTCATCTTGCTTTAAAACCTCTCCACCTTCAGTGTCATACGTTTCTCGTTCATCGTAATGAAAACCACCGTTAGAACGGTTTCTAAAAGAGTACCCTCCGCTAAAGGTCCATTTTCCTCTTTGGTGGCTCAGGTTAGCCGATCCGCTAAACATTTGCGGATACCCGGCAGAAAGTGATAAAACACCATTTGTACCGGGCTTTTTCTCTTCTTTAAGGATGATGTTAATGATTCCTGAAACTCCTTCTGCATCGTAGCGGGCACTGGGGTTGGTAATGACTTCAACGCGCTCAATTTGATCGGCAGGTAACATTTGCAAAGCCTCAGATCCACTAATGCCAACCAAACCGCTTTGTTTTCCATTAATAAGGATGCGCACATTCGAATTACCGCGTAAAGAAACTTCACCTTCAGCATCTACAGTTACAGAGGGAACGTTTTCTAAAATATCCGTAGCTGTTCCTCCAATAGAACTAAGGTCTTGACTCACCTCAAAGCTTTTTTTCTCAAGGCTTAGCGCTACCTGACTTCTTTCAGCTTCTACAACAGCCTCTTTCAGTAGTTCTGCTTTGCTTTCAATAGCAACCGTACCAATGTTAAGGCTTTTGCGTTGTTGTCCAATTGTAAAGGGACCTTTGTTTATGGCTGTGTAACCAATAAACTCAATTTGAAAATAATAAGACCCGGCAGCTACTTCGATGTTAAAATTTCCGGAAATATCGGTGATAGAGCCTCCGGCTAATGAAGAATCACTGGTTGAAAAAGCAGAAACTGTTGCAAATTCTAACGGAGCACTGTTGGCAGCATCAACTACAGTTCCTTTAACCGGATATTTTTTTCCGGATTGTCCATAAGATAAAGATGGTAGAATGAGTGGGATAAACAGTAGAATGAAAAAAAAATGCCTCATATATAAAACGGGGGTTTAGGACAAGGTTTAGCAACCATAATCCGTAAAAATCGGGTGCGAATTTACTGCTCTTAACTCAAAAGAATGTTAGTAAGTTGTTATTGCAAGGCTTAAAATTAGTGTTGAAAACTGTCTTGGAAAGACTTATTAATTGTGTAATTGGTTGTGATTTAGTAATTTCAGGGTTATTACTAAAAAAACTAAAATTCTGCTCTATGAAAAAAAACAGAACATTTTGGCTTACCATAAGCTTAACTGTAGCAATGATTGGTGCCTATTCGACATTTTCTCTACTTCGTGCTGACGAGTCACAAGAAATCTCATTGACCTCAGCTCCTCCGGAAATAGTTCCATATGATGATGACTGTATATGTCATCCTCAAGGATTGTATAGACCTGCCACAGCAACAGGAGAGGATGGGATAGATGAAAATGGAAATTTTTACCCTTGTTTTTATGCCTGTGAAGGGCCTGCTGAGCCTTGTCTGGACCCTAATGGTTGTGATGAATAATACACTTAATTTATAATGAAAAAGCTCTGGAAATCCAGAGCTTTTTTTATGTCTTGTTTGTAATAAAATGTGGAAGAACTAAATCAAAAAAGTGTGTTATTCCGGTTTCAATACCAATTTTCCAAATGCGTGTGCAGCAATGGTGTCTGCATGCATCATTTGTGACCTGAATTGATGATTTACAAATAGCTGAGCCTGATTGCGGTAAAACGGACTAAAAGGGTTTCCACTTTGTCCGGTAGGAATTACACTTACACTGTTCTCTAAATCAGCAAAATCGATGATAATGCGCATTGAAGGGCCAGCCTTGGTATAAATGATTTTATCATCGCTTAATCGAAAACTTTCTTTATCAATAACCTCTTCGCCACCCGAAAGGGGGTAAGTACCTACATTCAAGAAATCAGATAAGAACGGAGCAGATTGTGTAAAGGGATGTACATGTTCTACAACGTGAACTTTTCCCCAAGTCCATTGATGAATGTTGTCGCCCCAATCACCTGTCAATTTTGTAATGGCCTTTTTCCAAGCGATTTGGCTAATGTCTGCCAGTGTTTCGCGTTGTTCGGTAGATTGAATGTCCCACCAAATACTAGAATCGTTTTGAAGTAGTGTTGGAACAGAGCGGAGGTACATCATGGTACTCAAGAAGTTTTGAAAATCGGTTTCTCCCAAATCGTCTTCCATGCCTTCTTGCAATACGTAGTAAATCCATTTGTAGTAAATGGTAGGAGCAATATTATCCGTGTCGTGTGCTCCAGACCATGATTGAACAATGTCTAACGCTGATTTTTCAAGCTCAGTTTCTGGTGCAATGTATTTTGTCAGTAGGTTAACATTCCCGGGAAAAACCGGAGAAGTAGAGCTGGTAATGAGTGCTTTATTGGCATCAATGTCCCAATCGTCTTTTTGTTCCAACGCTCTGCTAATGGCATAGCCTCTAGCACCGGCATAATAGTAACCCGGATACAAAGAGCTGTCAGGCATTAAAGATTGATTGTTAGCACTGTAAACATAACCGCGTTCCGGGTTAATATCGTGTGGATTTTGCTCATAGGTATAATACCCTAAAATGTCATCATTACCGCTAGCTCCGTCTAAAATCACCTTAGAATGAACGTGTTCAGGGCGGATTTTCAACTGAGCTGTAGCCCACCAACCAATGTTGTTGTCAACATCACCATACATTACATTTAACCCTGGAGCACTCAGGCGAGAAGCGGCATTGTAAAATTCTTCCATTGACTTTGAAAACGAAAATCCATAAGCTACCTGAAGCGCTTCCATTGGGGTGTCGATAAATGTCCAACTCATGGCTACTGGAGGAGTTTCTTGCAATAACTTAGAAACATTGTTCATTATCGGGCCATGTGGGGTGGTAATGATTTCTATCGTATCGTTTTCAGCTCCTTTTACAGGAATAACTTCCATACGTTTTTCCAAGGCTGTCCATTTTCCTTTGTAGAGTACACTGTCTTCTTTGATGGTTTCTCTGTATAAATCTAAATCGTCATTTAAGAACATGGTCAAGCCCCAAGAATGGTGATTGGTGTGACCGATTAAGGGATAAGGAAAACCCGCTAAAAAATTCCCGTAAAGGTTTAAATCAGGTGTTTTTAAGTGCGCTTCGAACCATACACTAGGTTGTGCATAGCCGATATGTGCATCGTTTGAAAACAACACTTTCCCGCTTTTGGTTTTATTTCCGCTAACCACCCAAGCGTTACTTGCATTAAACTGGGGTAGAGGTAGTTTGTTGAATACATTTGAAGTTAAAGTTGATAACTGTGAAAAGACGATTGAGTCGGTGTCACTCATGCTTGGGATTACCGTTTGAGTCGGGCGGAAATTGGTGTTGAGGTCGTTAAAATAGTCAGTGCCGAGCTTGCGGTTAATTTTGTCGGCTAAAGGGTCGGTTCGCAATGCAGCATCAAAACTGTAAGTAATATACCCAATGATGTAATAGAGGTCTTTTTCGTCAAACTCTTTTTTAGGAACCCCAGCCAATTTATACTCAATAGGGTCGGGGCCATTTTTAATGAAAGTATTGATGCCTTCCAGATAAGCAAAAGCCAATTGTTGGAAAGCAGAATCTTTGCTGTTCATAAAACGTTTGGCATTTTCTTCACAATGTTGGCGAATGCCGGCAGTTCTGAAAAAACGATCTACATCAATAACATCCTTGCCTAGAATTTCTGCTAAGGTACCGGAGCCCACTCTGCGCAACATTTCCATTTGAAACAAGCGATCTTGTGCATGTACATATCCTAAAGCTCTGAAAGCATCAGCATTGTTATCAGCGGCAATGTGCGGAATTCCAGTCATATCGTAAGTGACTTCTACTGTGGTTGATAAGCCAGCTAAAGCGGCATTTCCGTCATAGGTTGGTTTTAGTGAACGCAGGTATAAACCTCCTGAAATAAGGCCGATAACAACAATTAAAAGAATAAAAATAAGAATGCGTTTGATCCATTTCATAGTACTGGGACTTTTTCCTAAAGTAGATTATTCTCCAAAAATGGACATAACTCTTGAAAACTTTGTGCAAATGTTAATAAGTGCATAATGTGTGAACTCGCCCCACATAGGCGATATTTCTATTTTTACTCATTGAAATTTCACGGGGTATTTTATGGCAGAAGAAGTAAATTATGATGAGTCGAATATTCGGTCATTAGACTGGAAAGAGCACATCCGGATGCGTCCCGGGATGTACATCGGAAAGTTGGGAGACGGTACTTCCTACGATGACGGTATTTACATCCTGCTGAAAGAAATCATCGATAACTCTATTGATGAGTTTGTGATGGGAAATGGACGAACCATAGACATCAGCATTAAAGACGGAATTGTAAAAGTGCGCGATTATGGTCGTGGAATTCCATTGGGGAAAGTGGTGGATTGTGTGAGTAAGATCAACACCGGAGGGAAATACGATTCACGCGCATTTAAGAAATCGGTAGGGCTAAACGGAGTAGGTACCAAAGCGGTGAATGCCCTTTCTGAATTCTTCAAAGTTGAATCTATTCGCGAAGGTCAAATCAAACGTGCCGAGTTTAGTACCGGAGACTTAACGGTTGATGCAGATGTTGAAGAGTCTACTCAGCGTAAGGGAACTAAAATCACTTTTGTACCTGATACTACCATTTTTACCAATTACCAGTACAAAATGCAGCACGTTGAAGAGCTGCTGTGGAACTATGCCTACCTGAACCGTGGATTGACCATAAACTTCAACGGACAGAAAATTTATTCTGAAAACGGGTTAAAAGACTTGTTGCAGAAAAACCTGTCAGAAGAACCTTTATACCCGATTATTCACCTCGAAGAGGATGATATAGAAGTTGCCATTACACACACCAATGCTTACGGTGAAGATTACTATTCGTTTGTTAACGGACAGTATACCACACAAGGAGGAACACATCAAAATGCTTTCCGTGAGGCATATGTGAAAACCATTCGCGATCACTTCAACAAAAACTTTGATACGGTTGATGTGCGTTCGGGTATTGTTGCGGCCATTTCTGTAAAAGTGTTAGAGCCGGTTTTTGAATCGCAAACCAAAACGAAGTTAGGTTCGAACGAAATTGCTCCAGACGGTCCAACGATGCGAACCTTTGTGAACGATTTCTTGAGTAAGCGATTGGATAACTTTTTACACCGTAACCCGGAAGCGACAGAAGCTATTCATAAGCGCATTATTCAGGCAGAGCGCGAGCGTAAAGATTTAGCAGGGATTAAGAAACTGGCTAAAGATCGTGCGAAGAAAGCCAATTTGCACAACAAGAAATTGCGCGACTGTAAAGTCCATTTCAATACCAATCACGAACGTAAAGACGAAACAACGCTTTTCATTACCGAGGGTGATTCAGCATCCGGATCAATCACTAAAGCGCGTGATGTGCAAACACAAGCGGTATTTAGTTTGAAAGGAAAGCCACTGAACTCATTCGGTTTGACCAAGAAGATTGTATACGAAAACGAAGAGTTTAACCTCTTACAAGCTGCGTTGAATATTGAAGATGGTTTGGAAGGTTTGCGTTACAACAATATTGTATTGGCAACTGATGCCGATGTGGATGGGATGCACATTCGTTTGCTGTTAATTACGTTCTTCTTGCAGTTCTTCCCAGACTTGGTGAAGAATGGTCACTTGTACGTACTGGATACACCATTGTTCCGTGTGCGCAACAAAAAGAAAACCATTTACTGTTACTCAGATGAGGAAAGAAGAGCAGCCATTGAAGAATTGACCGGTAAGCCTGAGATTACCCGATTTAAGGGGTTGGGTGAAATCTCACCTGATGAGTTTCGTGGATTTATCCGGGAAGATATTCGTTTAGATCCGGTGGTGATTGGAAAAGAAACTGCTATTTCTAATCTGTTGCAATTCTACATGGGGAAAAACACCCCAGACCGTCAGAAATTTATTATTGAAAACCTCAAAGTAGAGAAAGACTTACCGGAAGAGATTCTTAAGTAACCGTAGGTTTAAAGTCAGTATCTATTTGATGAAATAAAAAGGTTTGAGCGAAGTATGAGCGAAGACATCAATCCAAACGAAGAAGAAGAAAGAGACGAAGAACTGGAACAGGATGCGGCCGAGGCCGAACAACTGGAGAATGTAATTCAGGTTTCAGGAATGTACGAAGACTGGTTTCTCGATTATGCCAGTTACGTAATTCTAGAGCGTGCCGTTCCACACATCAATGATGGGTTAAAGCCTGTTCAACGTAGAATTCTTCACTCTATGCGCGAGTTAGAAGACGGACGTTACAACAAGGTGGCCAATGTGGTAGGGAACACCATGAAGTACCACCCTCACGGTGATGCTTCTATTTCTGATGCAATGGTTCAAATTGGTCAAAAAGACCTTTTGATCGATACGCAAGGGAACTGGGGAAACGTATTTACCGGTGATGGTGCAGCTGCATCTCGTTACATTGAGGCACGTTTAACCAAGTTTGCTTTAGAAGTTGTCTTCAATCCCAAAACGACCGATTGGCAATTGTCTTACGATGGACGTAACAACGAACCCATTACACTTCCGGTTAAATTTCCATTGCTTTTAGCGCAAGGTGTTGAAGGGATTGCCGTAGGGATGGCGTGTAAAGTGTTGCCGCACAATTTTATTGAACTGATTGATTGTTCGATCAAATACCTTCAAGGAAAACGCTTTACATTATTGCCCGATTTCCAAACAGCGGGAATGGCTGACTTTAGCAACTACAACGATGGACTTCGCGGTGGTAAAGTAAGGGTGCGTGCTAAGGTTGAGATTGATGACAAAAAAATGTTACGCATTACCGAAATCCCTTTCGGTACAACAACTTCCTCGTTGATTGACTCCATTTTGAAAGCCAATGACAAGGGGAAAATCAAGATTAAAAAAGTAGAAGACAATACGGCTGAAGACGTTGAAATTTTGGTGCATTTACCTACTGGAATTTCGCCCGATAAAATGGTAGATGCGCTTTATGCATTTACAGATTGTGAAGTTTCCATTTCTCCGAACACAGCCGTTATTCAAGATGATAAACCCATCTTTTTAGGGGTTACGGAAATCTTAAAAGGCAATACCGATCAAACGGTAGAATTGCTGAAAAAGGAATTGGAAATTGAGTTGAACGAACTCGAAACCAAATGGCATTTTTCATCGTTAGAAAAGATCTTTATTGAGAACAAGATCTACGTTGAGTTTGATGGTAAAACGTATGATGAAGCCAAAGCTGTAACCTATGAATTGTTACAACCGCACATTAAGCACTTGATTCGCGATGTAACGGATGAAGACATTGAGAAATTGATGGAAATCCGTATGCGTAGAATTACCAAGCACGATGCGGAAAAAGCCGATACGTACATTCAATCGTTAGAAGACGAAATTGAACGTGTAAAAGATCATTTGGCTAACCTGATTGAGTTTGCCATTGATTACTACAAAAACCTCAAGAAAAAATACGGAGCAGGTAAAGAGCGTAAAACCGAAATCAAGTCGTTTGAAAACATTGAAGCGACTAAGGTGGCCGTTAAAAATGCGAAGCTCTATGCCAATTACAGCGAAGGTTTTGTTGGCCATTCGTTGAAGCGTGGAGAAGGCGAATTCATTGTTGATTGTTCCGATATTGACGATGTAATTTGTATTCGCGAAGACGGTAAACTGATTGTTACTCGCATTGATGATAAAACGTTTGTAGGAAAGAACTTGCGCTACGTAGGTATTTGGAAAAAAGGCGATAAACGCACAACCTATAACCTCATTTATCAAGATGGTGTTTCTGGTCCGGTGCGCATCAAGCGTTTTCATGTCAATGCCATTACGCGTGATAGAGAATACGATTTAACCAAAGGAGCACCAAAGTCTAAAATTCTTTACCTGAGTGTTAACCCGAATGGTGAAGCTGAGGTGATAACCGTATTGCACCGTAACACGGGTAAAGTGCGTAAGCTCAAGTTTGATTACGACTTTGCTGAATTAGACATTAAAGGAAGAGCTGCTGGTGGTAACATCCTTACGAAATATCCGGTGAATAAAATCACGCTTAAAGAAGAAGGTGTTTCTACATTGGCCGCACGTAAAATATGGTTCGATCCAACGGTAGAACGCTTGAATTCTGAAGGTAGAGGAGAGTTCTTGGGCGAATTTAAAGGCGATGACAAAATCCTTCAAATCACACAAACCGGAGAATACAAATTGACCGGGTTTGATTTGTCTACCAAGTTTGAAGCCGACACCATTTTGTTTGAGAAGTGGAAGCCCAACAAGCCTATTTCAGCCATTTATTTTGACGGAGAGAAAGACCAGTATACCGTTAAGCGTTTCTTGGTAGAAGATTCGGACAAGAAAGTTTCGTTCTTGAATGAAGACCCTAAAACGCAATTGGAATTGGTAACTTCAGACTGGTTGCCGGTAATCAACATATCGTTTGACAAACGCAGCAACGACCGGGAAAATGAACGCATAGAATTGGCTGATTTTATCTCGATAAAAGGATTACAGGCAAAAGGTAACCGATTGACACAATATAAAGTGAAAAACATCGATTTGCTAGAGTCGTTACCTTACGAAGATCCGGAAGAAGAAAAGCCAAAAGAGGTTGAACTTCCATCGAGAGAACGTAAAAGCGAAGGTGGTAATCTTCACGATGATGAGGACGATAACCAGATTACATTAGAATTGTAAGTAGACTAAATCAGATAGAATGAAAAAATTATCAGCAGCTTCAATACTTTTTGGAGCTGCACTTTTTTTAACTGCTTGTGGCGGAGATAGTGGCTCTGCAAAAGTAGAGACGAAGTCAACAGAAAAGACAGATCCGGCAAAGAACATTACCTGGAAAACCATTGAGCAATATCCGCATTCAATGGCATCATTTACAGAGGGCTTTTTGTTTCACGATAGTTTGTTGTTTGAAAGCACAGGTTCTCCCAATTATTTGCCGCAAACACATTCGGTTATTGGTGTGTTGGATTTAACCACCGGAGAACTGGAAACCAGAGCAGAACTAGACCGTAAACAGTTTTTTGGCGAAGGCATGACCATTCTAAACGGCAAGGTGTACCAATTGACCTATCAGTCGCGCAAAGGGTTTGTGTACAATTACAGCGATTTTAAAAAGTTGGGCGAATTTACCATTCCAACCAAAGAAGGGTGGGGCATGACTACAGATGGCGAATACCTGATTATGAGTGACGGTACACACCGTTTGAGGTATTTAGATCCGAATACATTAGAAGTGGTGAAGACCATGAACGTTTCTCGCGGGAGCTATGTGCAACAGAAGCTCAACGAACTAGAATATGTGAACGGATACATTTATGCCAATGTGTGGATGGACAATGAAATTCTAAAAATTGAAGCAGCAACAGGCAAAGTCGTTGGAAAAATTGACCTTTCTATTTTAATGGCACAGGCCAAAAATACCTATCCTAAAGCATTAGAAATGAATGGAATTGCCTACCAAGCTTCAACCGGCCATTTCTTTATTACCGGCAAAATGTGGCCTTATGTATTTGAAATTGCGTTGGATGATGCGGTTTGATGGGGGCTATAACGTCTCGGCTAAAAAGCGTAAAAACGGTTGGGTTGGTTAGGTCTATGGTTCTTGGTCATTGTTGACAGTTGTTATTTCTTTTTCCATACAATAAAATGGGTGTTCTCGTTCAGGAAAATTGACATTTCCACGTATGAAATACTTTCGCTTCTCATAAAATTTAATCACTCTTTTGTTTTGACTGTAAACATCTAATCTTATCGAAGAATAGTTGTTTTCGTTTGCAAACTTATCTGCAAAATCCATTAACTTTCTTGCATAGCCTTTTCCTTGATATTTTGGGTCAACCACTAATCTATGAATGACTAATACTTTTAAATCATTAGATTCCCAATTGATGGTTTCATATTCGGGTTCTTGTTCTTCGCTTATGTTAATCGCTCCAATAATTTCTTTGTCATTTTTCAATACGAATAGGATACCTTTTTTTAAATCGCTTTCTATTATTGAGCGAGTGGGATAATTATTGGTCCATTGATGAATACCATTTTTATCTAAATCATTTTTTCCGTTCAAGTAGATTTGAAAAAGTTGGTTTATCTCTGATAATTTTCCTTTTTCAATTCTCAGCTGTTCTTTTTCAGTTTGTATTGTTTTGGTGTCGTAAATCAGCAATCCTTGATTATTGGCGTCAAGTTGTTCCATTAACTCGCCTTTTTCGTTCCAAACAGCACTTTGTCCAACGCCCAAAAAATTGTCACACTGCCCAATGCAATTAGACATCAATATTGGCGTGTTGAACTCGTTAGCAATTTGAGGAAAGTGTTTGTATGCTTTTTCAATTCCTCCTTTTGGTTTTGCTACGCTTGCAATGTAAATATCAGTTCCTTGATTTTTTGCATTTAAGAAATGTTCTCGTTGCAAGGTCTCATAGCAAATTCCAATTGCGATTTTTACTCTATTAATGGTTAAAAAAGTTTGGTGTTTGCCACAAACAAAATAAGGTAGCTCGTCCGAATGTAACATTTGTTTGGAATAAACGGTTCTGTTCTTATTTGGCTGAAAAATCAACATACTGATATTTATTCCGTCAGTTGCTTTTGTTGGTATTCCTATTCCAATAGTTATTTCATTTTTATTGGAGGTTTCTTGAAAAGAATTAAAAATATTGCTTTCAAAGTCTGTTGCTAGTTCTTTGGCTAAATCAGGTTCGTAGTTTGTAATCGAAAGTTCAGGAAATATTATCAAGTCAGCTTTTAATTTGATTGCACGTTCAATAAATTCTAAGTGGTTTTCAATATTCCTTTGGATATTTCCTTTTTCGGATTTCGTTTGTGCAATGCAAATTTTCATTTCTAGAATGCAGTTTGTTTTAGTTGCCTAACGTTTTGGCTATGCGCAGTGTCCCGAAGGGTATTGCGTATAGGTGTTGTTGTAGCCAGTTTTTTTTTAATTTTTTGCTCCATACTTTATTGCAGTTTCAGAATCGAAAAACACCGAAATATGGTCTGCCATTCCGCTTACTTGTCCATCAGGTCTAACTTCTATAGCTGAAACGATAACGTTCAATCCATTGTCAAAACTCAGTTCAATGTCTCGTGGATAATACTTCTTATCAGGCTTTCCATCAGTCATTACGTAACTCCAATAGGATTTGATATTATTCAACTTCTGTCCAATTCTGTCACTCCAATTCTTTGACTGCGATACATCATGACTATTAATTTTCGAATCAGGATTCAACTCTTGTTTGAGTGTCCCTTTTTTGAATTTCAGGTCGTATTGGAAGTATTGTGAATCCCAAATCATATAATAAGATTCACCGTTATCAATTTCTAATTGAAGTCCATAGTCCAATGAATGGTGGTCAGATAGTTCAAACGTTGGTTCCCCATAATCGATTTCAAAATAGGTCACCTTTTTAATTTTCCTTCCAATCAATTCAGAAGGCAGAATCTCATATTTTGCTATTTCTGTCTTTAGGTTCATTTTTAATTGGCTACAACGGTCTCGTATAAGCGTAGTGCGGGTTTTCAGAGAAATTCACTGTCCGCCCGCACCAAACTTCAATAGTTGCAAAATACTCAATTTGAGCATTTCAGCCCGCATTACGCTTATACAATGTTGGTGGCCGTATTTATTTTTTCTTATGTCCGGGTTCCCATATCAGTCGAACAAAAGAACTTAATCTCTCATTTTCTCGACTTACTGGAATTCCTGCTACAATTCCAATCAACAAGTTGTCCGCAATACCTAACCTCATTTGAGGTCTCATGGTCATATCGAAGTCTCCATTGTCAACGGTTTTGTTAAACTCAACCCCGATAAAGTTTCGTGTACCTGAAATCATATAATGAAAACTGGTATTGATGTCATAGGTCGTATGGAATTTGTTGGTGCTGAAACTCTGTTCAATCATTGGTCCTGTATAGATCAATGAGTGGAAGTTATTACCCCAACGCTTTGCTACAACCAAGAAAGGATTGTAAACATTACCTTTAATAAATGGCTTCCCAAAATTCCTGAAGTCTGAAAGCTCAAACTCGTTTATGTATCCAAGTGCCATTGAAGTAGCCATTGGTTCATTAACAAAAAACGACCATTGAGCAGCAATTTTGATACTATTCAATCGATTAGATGGAATTGAGTCATTTTCTGTTCCGTTTACAGGCGAATAAAAAGTGAAAGGCAGTTCGACTTCCAATCCTAATCTGTCAATAGGTGCCCACTCGTATTCAATAAGAGCTTCATAAGAGTCGAATTTCAGATTGTCAGTTAATCCTAGTCCTAAGTTCCATTCCTTTTCACCTTTACGAGCTCCTAAATCTCGGATTAGGTCAATGTATAAAGGCTCAGCGTGTAGTACCTTGTCAGGTTCTTTTTGGTCTTCAATTTGTTGAATGTAAAGACTGTCCTTTTCTGCGTCCGTGATTTGAGCTGAAATATATGTTGAAGGTGCCAATGCAATGATTAGCACCAAAATTTTTTTGATGTTCATTTTTGATTTGTTTTAAATTCAATAAGAATTGCCCTGTGCCCTATTGGTCACAGGTTAATGCGGAGATGGAAAAACAAATCAAACTTTGGGTGGGGGACTGTCTATTTCGTTGAAGCCTTTTGTTAAGCGAGCTTCATAGTCAGGAAAGAGTTCTTTTCTTTCGAAGAATTGATTTTTGTCGATTTTGTCTGCTACAATTTCATGAACAGACAAGTCAATTTTCACATTCTTTTTCTTGTTATGGTCTTCGGTGTCATGGTCGTCATACTCTTTGATAGCATCTTCAAATCCTAAGACCTTTTCGACTATAATTTCGACAATACTTTCTTGGTCATTAAAGGACAAGTCTTCTGGAATATGTTCAGGGTTGGGATCTGCCGAGTCAACGCTAATGTTGAGCAGGTAAAGTCCCATTAGTCCCCATAGGAATTTCGTGAAAATGCTATTTCGTATTCGACTTATCACAGTTCGAAATTAACGTTCTTTTGTCGATTTTCTTATATGGCCACCAACAGGGGATAAGTGCGGTTTTTTCGCTCTTATCCCGTTTTAATTTTCTATTGAAATTGTATTAAA